>Ga0315275_10002216_pt1 | contig 17467 bp, 12 predicted proteins | sample YL17G03_0_MG_FD_205557 | JGI IMG/M metagenome (GOLD analysis project Ga0315275, IMG submission 205557) | Sediment microbial communities from Yellowstone Lake, YNP, Wyoming, USA - YL17G03_0 | ecosystem: Environmental > Aquatic > Freshwater > Lake > Sediment | place: USA: Wyoming | collected...
CGGCTGATGGGCGCCTTCGCCCACCACGCTGCCGCCAATCGCGCCGTCTTCGGCCAACTCGCCCGCTGGCACCTCCTTCCAGAAATTACACACAATACTTGACGCTACCCCTCTGAGGCGAGCGGTGACTTCGCGGCCCCGGCCTGCTATACTTATGGTATGTTTGACAAACTAGACAAGGCGTTGCTGGCGGCCCTGGCGGTAGGCGCCTGGCTGATGGCCGGATGCTCCGGCCAGATTAATCCGCCGGTGGCCCACGCGCCGGCCGGCGCCTGGCAGGTGTTCCACGGCGAGCCGACCCTGGCGGGCGTCGCTCCGGGGAGCCTTCCGGAAGCGCTGGCGCTGCGATGGAAATTCCAGACGGGCGATCCCGTCGTATCCTCGGCGGCTATCGCCGATGGCCGCGTCTTCGTAGGATCCAATGATAAAAATATCTACGCTCTCGACCTGGCGGACGGCCACAAGGTCTGGTCCTACGCGACCGGCAGCGAGGTCGAGTCGGCGATCCTCGTCCTTGGCGGAACCGTCTATGCCGGCTCCGACGATCATTTTTTCTACGCCCTCGACGCGGCCGCCGGCTCGCTGAAATGGAAGTATGAGACCGGCGACAAGATCGTGGGCGGCCCGAACCACGTCCGCTCCGCCGACGGCCGGAGCGACTGGGTCCTCGTCGGCAGTTACGACGGAAAGTTATACTGCCTGGAGGCGGACGGCGGACGGGTCGTCTGGACGGCCGAGACCCCGAGCCCGATCAACGGCGTCCCGGCGGTCGGCGAGGCCGGCATCGTTTTCGGCGGCTGCGACGAGCAGGTCCACGTTGTATCGCCGGCCGACGGCCATGACGTGCTGACGGTCCCGGCGGGCGGGGTTGTCGCGGGATCACCCGTGCCGCTCGGCCTACGCATCTACGTCGGAAACTATGATAATAAACTCATCTGCATTGTCGCCGCAACGGGCAAGACCATATGGGAGTACGCGCCGGAGGACGCCATCGGCTTCTACTCCACGCCGGCGGTCGGCCCGACCCAGGTGGTCATCGGCGGCCGCGACCAGAAGGTTCACTGCGTGGACCGCGCGAGCGGCCGTCGCCTGTGGACCTTCCCGACACGAGGCAGCGTGGACGGGTCGCCCGTCATCTGCGGCGACAAGGTCATCGCCGGGTCGGCCGACGGGCGGCTTTACGTCCTGGCGCTGGCCGATGGCAGGGAGGTCTGGTCCTTCGAGATCGGCGGCGGCGTGTCGGCCTCGCCGGCCGTGGCCGGCGGCATGATCGTGGTCGGCTCGGATGATAATTATGTCTATGCCTTCGGCCCGAAACCGTGACCGAAAATGAAGATCGTACAGATCACTCCTGGCGCGGGCGGCGATTTCTACTGCGACAATTGCCTGCGCGACGCGTCGCTGGTGCTCGAGTTGCGGCGGCGGGGGCACGACGTCCTCCTCCTGCCGCTCTACCTCCCGATGGCCGCCGAGGGACCCGACCCGACCCGGGGCGTGCCTATCTTCTTCGGCGGCATCAACGTGTACCTCCAGCAGAAGTCGGCGCTCTTTCGCCGCACGCCGCGATGGGTGGACCGACTGTTCGATTCGCCGCGACTCCTGCGCCTCGTCGCACGCCGCGCCGCCATGACCAAGGCCGCCGACCTCGGCGAACCGACCCTCTCGATGCTTCGCGGCGAAGATGGACACCAGGTGAAGGAACTCAACCGCCTGGTCGAGTGGCTCCGGGCCGAGGGCCGGCCCGACCTCATCTGCCTCTCGAACGCACTCCTTGTCGGCCTCGTCCGACGCATCAGGGCCGAACTCGGCGTCCCGGCGGTCTGCCTCCTCCAGGACGAAGATGTTTTTCTCGACGCCCTGCCCGAGCCGCACCGCACCGAGGCCTGGAAGACCGTGGCCGAGCGGGCGGCCGAAGTGGACGCCTTCATCGCCGTCAGCCGGTATTACGGCGGGGCCATCGCCGGGCGGCTGGCCCTCGAGCCGCGCCGCATGCACATCGTTCCCATCGGCATAGACCCGTCCGGCTACGAGCCGGCGGCTGCGACACCTCCGGCGCCGACCATCGGATACCTCGGTCAACTGTCGCGCGCCCGGGGGCTCGACACGCTCCTGGAGGCGTTCCTCGCGCTGCGCTCCGGCGGCCGGTGGCCGGGTTTAAGGCTCCGCATCGCGGGCGGCCAGGCCCCGACCGACCAGGCATTCGTCGCTGCGGTTCGCCGGCGCCTGGCCGAAAGCGGCGCCGAGAGAGACGTGGAGTTCCTGCCCGCGTTCGACCGCGCCGGGCGACAGGAGTTCCTGCGGTCGCTCTCGGTTCTCGCGGCGCCCGCGCGCCAGGCGGAGGCGTTCGGCGTCTTTGTTCTCGAGGCGCTCGCCTCCGGCGTGCCGCTGGTCCTTTCGAAGGTCGGGGCCTACCCTGAACTCCTGGAGGCGACGGGCGGCGGCCGCCTGGTCGAGCCGGATGACCCGGCGGGCCTCGCGGCGGCGCTCGATGAAATGTTTGCGCATCCCTACGAGGCCCGCGCCATGGGCGATCGCGGCCGGCGGGCCGTCCTCGAGCAGTTCCACGTCGGCCGCATGGCCGACAGTATTATGGAGATATTCGAAAAGGTTGTTGCCGGCCGGTGACCGCGGCGCGGAGCGAGATCCGCACGGACGTCGCGCGACCCTTCGCCGGCGTGGAGGTCCACATGCCTGAAGACGCCGCATTGATAACGCTTGAAGACGTGACCAAACGCTACGACGCGCCGGACGGCGGCCAGGCGCCGGAGGTCCTCGCGGGAGTGACGCTCTCGGTGCGCACCGGCGACTCGCTGGCCATCGTCGGCCCGTCGGGCTGCGGCAAGAGCACGCTCCTCAACATCATGGGGACGCTCGACCGGCCCACGACCGGCCGCGTGCTCCTGGACGGCCAGGACCTCGGGTCGCTCGGCGACGAGGCTCTCGCGGCCATCCGCAACCAGCGGATCGGGTTCGTCTTCCAATTGCACCATCTCCTGCTACAATGCACCGCCCTGGAGAACGTCCTCGTGCCGACGCTGGCGGGCGGCGGCTCGCCCGATGAAGCCGAGGAGCGCGCTCGGCGGCTCCTTGAGCGCGTCGGACTCGGCCGGCGCCTCGATTATCGGCCCGGCCACCTGTCGAGCGGCGAGCGGCAGCGCGTGGCCGTCGCTCGGGCACTCATCAACCGCCCCGCCCTCCTCCTGGCCGACGAGCCGACCGGGTCGCTCGACCGCGCGGCTTCCGAGGACCTCGCCCACTTGTTGGCCGAACTCAACCATGAAGAGGGCGTGACGCTCGTCGTCGTCACGCACGCGATGCCGCTGGCCGCCCGCATGGGCCGCGCGATGGAACTCCACGACGGGAGGCTTAGACCAATGGATATCCGTGTATGAATCTCCGTACGCTGGTCATTCGGAGCCTGCGATTCCACTGGCGAAGCCACGTGGGCGTCGTCCTCGGTGCCGCCGTGGCAACGGCGGTCCTCGTGGGGGCACTCGTGATCGGCGACTCCGTGCGCTGGAGCCTGCGGTGGATGGCGCTTGAGCGAATCGGAAAGACCGACCTCGCGCTCGTCGCGCCGGACCGGTTCTTCACCGAGGGACTCGCCGACCGGATGGCGGCAGCGCTCGACGCGCCGACGGCGCCGCTCCTTGCGCTCCGCGGCGTGGCCGCGCGCGAGGACGGGACCGCCCGCATCAACCAGGTCCAAGTCCTGGGCGTCGGCGAGCGGTTCTGGGCTATGGGCGACGCCCCGCCGCCGCTCGCGGCCGACGCCGAGGGCGCGGTGGCAGTCAATGAGCAGACCGCGCGGCGGCTGGACCTCCGGGTCGGCGACGGAATGCTCCTGCGAATCGGCAAGCCGAGCGCGCTTGCGCTCGATGCGCCGCTGGCGAATGCTTCCGGAGCGACGCTGGCCCTTCGCGTGACGGTCGCGGCCGTCGTGGGTGACGACGCGCTGGGGCGGTTCAGCCTGGCCGCCAACCAGATCCCGCCCTACAACATTTTCGCTCCTGCCGCATGGCTTCAGAAAAAGGTTGAACTGAAGGGCATGGCCAACGTCCTCCTGGTCGGGTCGAAAACGGGGGACGGGTTTATCGCGTCTGCCGACGCGGCCCTTGCGACATGCTGGCAGATGGAGGATGCTGAACTCAACCTGCGAAACCTATCGGACGACCGCGGCGTGGAACTCCGCAGCCGGCGCGTCTTCCTCGATCCGCCGATTGCCGAGGCCGCCGTGAAGACCGATCCCGAAGCGGTCGGCGTCCTCACTTACTTCGTCAACGAGTTCCGCTGCGGCGACCGGACCACGCCGTACTCGATGGTCTCGGCCGTCGAACCGCTCACGCCGATGGAATTATGGCGGTTGGGTGATGACTCTCACATGGGTGACCTCTTGGGATTGCTGCGCCCGCACATGCGCGACGACGAGATGGTCATCAACTCGTGGCTCGCGGAGGACCTCGCGGCCAAGCCGGGCGACACCATCACGATCACCTATTTCGCGGTCGGGCCGATGAACCGCCTCGAAACGCGGTCCGCGCGGTTCCGCGTCCGCGCGGTCCTCGCGCTCGAAGGCGCCGCCGCAGACCGCGACCTCATGCCCGACTTCCCCGGCCTTAAGAACGTCGAGAGCACGCGCCGGTGGGACCCCGGCATACCGATTGACCTCAAGCGCCTCCGCGACAAGGACGAAGCCTACTGGAAACAGTATCGCGGAACGCCCAAGGCGTTCGTCACGCTGGCGGCCGGGCAGAAGATGTGGGGCAACCGTTTCGGCGACCTGACGGCGGTGCGCTTTGTGGGCGCCGGCGAAACAGCAGCATCGCTCAACACGAAAATCCTCGCCAACCTCAAGCCGGCCTCGCTCGGCCTCTATTTACAGCCGGTCCGCGAGCGGGCCCAGGCCGCGAGCGACCAGGGCGTGGACTTCGGCCAGTTGTTCCTGGGCCTGAGTCTCTTCCTGGTGGTGGCGGCGCTGGTGCTGGTGGGCCTCCTCTTTGCGTTCGGCGTCGAGCAGCGGGCCGAGGAGGTCGGGACGCTCCTTGCGCTGGGCATTCCGGCTCGGCGTGTGCGGCGGATGCTCCTTGCCGAGGGGGGAATGCTCGCCCTCGTCGGCGGCGCGATCGGCGCCGGCGGCGGACTCCTTTTCACATGGATAATGATTTATGCACTCCGGACCGTCTGGAGTGGGGCGGTAGCCTCGGCCGACGTCTATTTCCACGCCGAGCCGCTTAGCGTCGCCATCGGCGCAGTCGCCGGCATCCTCGTGGCCGCCGCGACGATCTGGCTCTCCGTGCGCCGTCAGGCCCGAGCGCCGGCCCGTGAACTTCTGGCCGCGGGGGCCGAGGCCGAACGCCGCATCCGCCTTCCGCGGCGCGCTCGGCCCTGGCTCGGACCGGCTATCGCGATTGTCGCCGGCGGCGGGGCGGCCGCGATGATTGCGATGACCTCCAGCGCGCGCGGCGAAGCGGCTGCCAGCGCATTCTTCGGGGCCGGGGCGATGCTCCTCGTGGCCCTGCTGGCCCTGTGCCACACGCTCCTGGCGTCGCGTCGGTCGGCGCGGCGGCTGGATTTCACCGCGCTCGCTTTCCTGAACGCCACTCGCCGACGTGGCAGGAGCCTCGCGACGGTCGCGCTCGTGGCCTGCGGCGCCTTTCTGGTCGTCGCGGTCGGGGCGAATCGCCAGGGATCCCCTGCTGATGCCGCGCGGCGGTCCTCGGGGACGGGCGGCTTCGCCCTCTTCGGCGAAACGACGCTGCCGGTCCTCAAGGACCTAAACGGCGCCGACGGGCGCAAGGCCTTCGCCCTGCCCGACGATTTCGGCGCGATGGTCGCCAGGATCGTCCCGCTTCGCGTCCACGAGGGCGACGAGGCGTCGTGCCTGAACCTGAACCGGCCGCAGAACCCGCGCATCGTGGGCGTGGACCAGGACGCGCTCTCCGCGCACAGAGCATTTACATTTGTCGAAATCAGCAATAAGATGCATAGTGACGATCCTTGGTTCCTCCTCGAGGAACCGACCGCCGACGGCACCGTCCCCGCCGTCGCCGACCAGAACACCATCACGTGGTCGCTCGGCAAGAAGGTCGGCGACACGATCCCATGCACCGACCAGGCCGGACAGACGTTCCAGGTGCGGCTCGTGGGAGCGCTGGCCGGGTCCATCCTTCAGGGGAGCCTCATCATCTCCGAGGATGATTTTCTGGCGAAGTTTCCGTCCGAGAGCGGATACCGAATGTTCCTGATTGACGCGGCGCCCGGCCGCGCGGCCGAGGTCTCGAAGATCCTCACCGAGCGTCTGTCGGACGTGGGGCTGGCCGTGACGCCGACGGCGGAGCGCCTGGCCGCGTTTAGCGCCGTCGAGAACACGTACCTGGCGATCTTCCAGTCGCTCGGCGGCCTCGCGCTCCTCCTGGGGAGCGTCGGCATGGGCGTGGTCGTCCTCAGGAACGTCATGGAGCGGCGCGGGGAACTCGCGCTCCTCAGGGCCGTAGGGTTCCGCCGCAGCGAGATTGACTGGATGGTGCTGGCCGAGCATTGGGGCCTCCTCGCGCTGGGCTTGAGTTGCGGGGTAGCGGCGGCTGCTGTCGCGGTCATGCCGGCCGTCAGATCGGGCGGCGTGGACATCCCTTACCTATCGCTCGCAGTGACTTTGGCGGCCGTGTTAGCGGCGGGGCTCGCGTGGACGTGGCTCGCGGCCCGGTGGGCGCTTCGCGGGCCGATTCTGGCGGCGCTGCGGAACGAATAGCCCGCAGGAGGGTTTAAGCCTCGAGGGCAAGGCGGCGGTTCCGGTTGATTTTCGGGGTCCCGGCCGCTAGGATTCGGTGGGCGACGTGCTGCCGCCGGCCACGAGGACTTTCGATGCGGGCGATTCTGATTCGAGCCATCCCGGTGCTGTTGGCGGCAGCGGCGGCCCTCGGTATCGTCTTCTGGCTCCGCGCGGGGCCCGGCGCTGTCATCGAGGAGCGTCTGCCTGTGCCGTCCACCCGCCCGGTCGAGAAAGAGGAAGTGGCGTGGCCGGGCCAGTTCGCGAAGTCGGGCGCCGAGGTGCCGGACCTGGCCGGCTCGTGGCCGTGTTTCCGCGGCCCAGGTCACGACGGCATCAGCCACGAGGAGACGCCGCTTGTGCGCTCCTGTGGTCCGGAGGGACCCAAGCCCCTCTGGTCGGTGCCGGTGGGCATCGGATACGGCGCCGCGGCGGTCCGAAACGGGCGCGTTTACATCCTCGACTACGACGAGGCCCGGCAGGCCGACACGCTCCGGTGCCTGTCGCTGGCGGACGGCAAGGAACTCTGGCGCCGCTGGTACCGGATCCCGATAGCATCGAGCCACGGCATAACGCGGACGATCCCGGCCGTCGTTGAGCCTTACGTCGTGACGATGGGGCCGAAGTGCCACGTCATGTGCGCCGACTCCGGCGACGGCGAGTTCCTCTGGGGCCTCGACCTCGTGAAGGAGTACGGGACGACCGTGCCGCAGTGGTACACCGGCCAGTGCCCACTGATTGACGCCGGTCGGGCGATCCTGGCCCCCGCCGGCAAGGACGTCCTCATGGTCGGCATTGACCTGGCGACCGGCAAGCCCGTCTGGACCGCGCCGAACAGGCACGGCTGGAAGATGACCCACTCGTCGGTCATCCCGATGGATTTCAATGACCACCATATGTATGTCTATTGCGGGAGCGGGGGCGTCGTCGGCGTCGCCGGTTACGACGGCGACAACTACAAGGCCGGCGACATCCTCTGGGAGCGCGAGGACTGGCGCGTCAACTTCGCGTCCGTCCCCTCGCCGGTCCCGATCGGAGACGGGCGCATACTCCTTTCGGGCGGCTACGGGACCGGCAGCATGATGATCCACCTCAAGGAAGAAGGCGGCCGGATCACCAGCGAGGTCGTCTGGCGGCTCGAGAAGTCCAAGGAGTTCGGCTCCGAGCAGCAGACCCCCGTTTTCTTCAACGGCCACATCTTCGCCGTCCTCCCGGGCGACGCCGGCGCCCTGGCGGGCCAGATGATTTGCCTCGACCTGGACGGCCGGCACGTCTGGACGAGCGGCCCGCAACATCGCTTCGGACTGGGACCCTACATGATTGCCGACGGCATGATCCTGGCGATGGACGACAACGGCCGCCTCACCCTGGCCGAGGCATCGTCGGTCGCTTTCAAGCCGCTGGCCGAGGCTCAGGTCCTCGACGGCCACGAGACGTGGGGCCCCATGGCGCTGGCCGGCGGACGCCTCATCGTGCGGGACCTCCAGCACATGGTCTGTCTGGACCTCCGGAAGGAGCCGGGCGATGGCAAGTAAATCCACGAGCGGCCTGGGCCCCGAGTTCACGTACGACCTCGCGCCGTACCTGAAGGTCGAGCCCGCGCTTATCCAATACGAGGAGAAGACGGCAATCGCAACGGGCCTCGAGGCGCCGCGCGGCATCTCCGTCGGCCCGAACGACACCCTCTGGGTCTGCGGCGACCGGGCCGTCCGAGGCTTCAACAAGGACGGCAAACTCCTCTCGGAGTTCAAGACTTCCGGCGAGCCACAGTGCATCGCCGTCGCTAAGAGCGGCGCGATATACGTCGGCATGAAGGACCACGTGGAAGTCTTCGACGCCCAGGGCAAACCCGAGGGCGCTTGGGAATCGCTCGGCCCGAAGGCCTTCGTGACAAGCATCGCCGCGGGCGAAAAGGACGTCTTTGTCGCCGACGCCGGCAACCGCGTGGTCCTCCACTATGACTTGGCCGGGAAACTCATCAATCGCATCGGCGAGAAGGACGAGAAGAAGAATGTCCCCGGCCTCATCGTTCCGAGCCCTTACTGCCACGTGGCCCTTGGGTCGAAGGATTCCATCTGGGTCGCGAACCCCGGCCGTCGCCGCATGGAATGCTACAACTTCGCGGGCGACATCCGATGGTGGTGGGGCAAGGCGTCGCCGAAGATCGAAGGGTTCTGCGGCTGCTGCAACCCGACGCACTTCGCAATCCTCGCGGACGGCCGCTTCGTCACGAGCGAGAAGGGCCTGCCGCGAGTCAAAATCTACAGCGCCTCCGGCGAGTTCGAGAGTGTCGTGGCGGCGCCGGCGAGTTTTGCCGAGGGGACCGCAGGCCTCGACGTTGCGGCCGATTCCGCCGGCCGCGTCTTCGTCCTCGATCCGATCGCCAAGACCGTGCGCATCTTCGTTCGCAAGGAAAAAGTCGCCGCTGAGGGGGCAAAGCAATGAACGAATCGCGTGAGCCTCGCGGCCGCCGCCAGGTGCTCGGCGACGTCCTGCGCTACGGCGCGCTCGGCCTGCTGGGCCTGGTGGGCGGGCGCCTCCTGGACAAGGCGAAGCGCGGCAACGGGCCGCTCCACCCGGACGAGAAGTGCGTCAGCCGGGGCCTTTGCCGCGGATGCAGGGCGCTGGCCGGTTGCCGCTCGCCACAGGCGGACCTGTTCCGGCGTTCGCGGAAGGAGGCGTGACATGGACGCACCGGAAGGGCCGAAAAAATTGACGCGGCGAGATATGTTCCGCAAGGGCGCCCTCGGGGCAGGCCTAGTGGGCGTCGGCGGGGCAGCGGCCGTCCTGGCGACCCGCGCCAGCCGCGGCGGCACGGTCTGGCAACTCGACCCCGATAAGTGCATCCAGTGCGGCCAGTGCGCCACGTACTGTGTCCTCGACCCGTCGGCCGTCAAGTGCGTCCATGCGTTCGTCCTGTGCGGCTACTGCGACCTGTGCTTCGGGTACTTCCCGCCGGGGTTTGAGCCGGATGCCGCTTTTGAGCGGTCCTCGGCTGAAAGCCAACTCTGTCCGACCGAGGCGATCCAGCGCAAGTGGGTCGAGGGCCCGTATTTCGAATACACCATCGACGAGTCGCTCTGCATCGGATGCGGCAAGTGCGTCAAGGGATGCAACATCTTCGGCAACGGCTCGCTGTTCCTCCAGACGCGGCACAACCGATGCCTGAACTGCAACGAGTGCAGCATCGCGGCGGCGTGCCCCGCCAAGGCGTGGCGCCGCGTCCCCGCCGACCGTCCATATATCCTGAAAGGCGAGGACACCAAGGCTTGAAGCGCATGCTGACGATCCTCATGGTCCTCGCCGCAGGCTTCGCAGGCATCGCCCAAGCGGCCGAGCGCGTCGCGCTGCCGCAATTCAAGAGCGGTTACGTGCGGCCCGCGACCGAAACGCCGGTGCCGCGCGCGGAGTTTTATGATTACTTCGACGTGGCGGCTCTCTTCGCCGCCCTGGCCGTCGCCTCATACCTGGCGATCCGGTTCCGGTCGCGCCGCGGGTTGTGGGTCTTGAGCGTGCTCTCGGTTCTGTATTTCGGATTCTGGCGCGGCGGGTGCGTCTGCTCCATCGGCGCCATCCAGAACGTCGCGCAGGGTCTCTTCGACAGCGGCTTCGCCGTGCCTGCGGCCGTCGCGATTTTCTTCCTCGTTCCTCTAATGGCTACGCTCTTTTTCGGCCGCACGTTTTGCGCGGCCGTTTGCCCCCTCGGCGCCATTCAAGAACTGGTCGTCGTGCGGCCACTGAGGGTCCCGACATGGCTGGAACACGCGCTGGGCCTGATGGCCTATGTTTACCTGGGCGCGGCGGTGCTCTTTGCGGCTACCGGCAGCGCGTACATCATCTGCGAGTACGATCCCTTCGTCTCGATCTTCCGGCTGGTCCCCGTGTTCCACCCGGCCGACACTATGAAGGCCCTGGGCGGCAGCACGGACATGCTCCTGCTCGGCGCCGGGTTCCTGATCGTGGGCCTCTTCCTGGCGCGGCCGTACTGCCGCTGGTTCTGCCCGTACGGCGCCATCCTGAGACTGCTGGCGCGGGTGTCGAAATGGCACGTGGCCATCACGCCGGACGAGTGCATCCGATGCCGCCTGTGCGAAAATTCGTGTCCCTTCGGCGCCATCCGCAAACCGACGCTCGATGAGCCGCGCCGCCTGCGCCTGATTGATCGTCGCCGCCTGGCCGTCCTCGTGGTTGTGACGCCGGCGCTCGTGGCGGGCCTGGGCTGGCTCGGGTCGTGGCTTTCCGCACCGATGTCTCGCATGCACACAACGGTCCGCCAAGAGGAGCGCGTCCGCTTGGAGGAAATGGGCCTCGTCGAGGGGACCACCGACACGAGCGACGCCTTTTACGCCACCCACCGTCCGCGCGAGGAACTGTACGCCGAGGCCGCGGTCATTCGGGACCGGTTCGTCTGGGGCGGCTGGCTCCTCGGCGGCTGGGTCGGCCTCGTCATCGCCGTCAAACTGATTCATCTTTCCATCCGCCGCACCCAGGCGGATTTCGTGCCCGACGAGGGGGCCTGCGTGGCCTGCGGCCGGTGTTTTGCGTACTGCCCCATCGAGCGCCAGCGATGGAAGAAAGCGAAGGCCGGGACGGCCACCCCATGAACCCCACTCCAGCCAACCCGACCGCAGGCGGAAACCTCAGCCGCACCTTCTACCAGGCGGCCCTGGGCAGCGCGATCGTCGCGGGCATCTTCTCGCTGGTCGTCTGCGGATTCCTGGCCCACGCGCACATCCGCACCATGACCCTGGAACTCCAGAAATCCGAGGCCCTGGCCAACCTGCGATCACTCCTGCTCCGTGCGCCGGACGACTCCACCGCCGTCCGCCTGCGGGAAGAGATCCGCCTCCGCGACCTCCAACTGCGGCGCGACCTTGCCGTCCGCCGCGCGTTTTCCAAAACCGGCGGCTACCTGCTTCTGGGCGGCGCGGTGGTGTTCATCCTGGCAGCCAGCCGCACCGCGGCGTATCGTCGGCGCCTGCCGATGCCGCAGCCGGAGAGCGGAGAGGCCCGCCGAGCGGCCCGCACGGCCGGTCTGGCGCGGGCCTCGGTCATCGCGCTGGGCCTGGCGGTCGGCGCAGCCGCCGTGACGCTCGGCATCGTGTTCCGAATCGGGCCGGCCGGCCAGGCCCTCCGCGCTCTTCCGCCGCCGACGGAGGCCGCGGAACTCGTCAAACCGTTCCCGTCACCAGAAGAGATCGCCAAGCAGTGGCCTCGGTTCCGCGGACCGGGCGGCCTCGGAGTCTCGGCCTACGCCAACGTCCCGACTTCCTGGAACGGAAAAACAGGCGACGGAATCGCCTGGAAGGCGGCCGTGCCCCTGGACGGCGTGGGCTCGCCCATCGTCTGGGGCGACCGCATCTTCCTGACCGGCGCCAGCGCCAAACGGCGCGAGGTCTACTGCTACCAGGCGTCCGACGGGCGGCTCCTCTGGCAGAAAGCCGTCGCGACGCCCGCCGGCGCCGCCGGACCGCCTCGAGTCAGCGAAGACGCCGGCTACGCCGCCTCCACTGCCGCGACCGACGGCGAGCGGGTCTATGCGATCTTCGCCAACGGCGACATCGCCTGCTTCGACTTCGCCGGCCGGGAAGTCTGGTCCCGCAACGTCGGCCCCCTCACGAACACCTACGGCCACGCGTCCAGCCTGGCGACGTACCGCAACCTCCTTATCGTCCAACTGGACCAGGGCGAACCCGGCAAGACCCTCTCGGTCATCCGGGGCCTCGACGCGCTCACGGGAAAGACCGTCTGGGAAACGAGTCGCCCCGTCCCGAGTTCGTGGGCCACGCCGATCATTATCTCGACCCCGCGCGGCGACCAGTTGATTGCCTGCGGCAACCCCTGGGTCATTGCGTACGAGCCGGCGACGGGGACGGAACTCTGGCGAGCCAAGGGTCTCGGCGGCGACGTTGCGCCGTCGCCGACGTTCGGAGGAGGCCTGGTCCTCGCGGCCTGCTGCACCTCCAAACTCCTCGCCATCCTGCCCGACGGCCGGGACAACGTCACCGATACCGGCGTGGTCTGGACCGCCGATGATGGCATCCCCGACATTCCGAGCCCGGTGGCCGATGACCGCCTCATCTGGCTCTTCACGTCGAGCGGCACGCTGACGGCCTACCGCCTCAAGGACGGATCGAAGGTTTACGATAAGGAACTAGATATGAATTTCTACGCCTCGCCGAGCCTGGCCGGCAACCGCCTCTACGTGACGAGCGACAAAGGCGTCACGCTCATCTTGGGCGCAGGAGAGGAGTTTAAGGAACTCGGCAGGAACGAACTGGGCGAAAGGGTGGAGGCCAGCCCGGCATTCCAGGACGGGCGCATTTACATTCGCGGCAAGAAGAACCTGTACGCCATCGGCCTGAAGTAACCTTCACGGCGGGAGGCGCCGGAGTGATGTTGACATGAGCGACGTGGACCTGACATTCGTGGACCAGGTGGTGGAGCGTATCGGCCGAGGGCCGGAATCCGTCATTCCGATTCTCCAGGCCCTCCAGCAGCACTACCGGTACCTGCCTGCGGAGGCCCTGCGCCGCGTCTCGGAAGGAACTGAAATCACGCCGGCCCAGATCGCGGGCGTCTCGACGTTCTACACCCTGTTCCGCCACCAGCCGATGGGCCGCCACCTCATCAGCATTTGCCACGGCACCGCCTGCCACGTCAAGGGCGCCGGGCCGGTGCACGATGCCCTTCTGCGGCACCTGGCGATCGCCGGCGACGAGGACACCGACCCGAAGGGCCTCTTTACTGTCCAGAAGGTGGCGTGCCTGGGCTGCTGCACGCTGGCGCCCGTGATTCAGATTGACGGGGTGACCTATGGCCACATGACCACGGACCGGGTGGCGCGAACGCTGGAGGATTTCCTCGACCTGGCGGCCGGCGGGGCCGTCCAAGCCCGACAGGAGAAGCCCGCCGAGCGGCGGGACGGCCTCGGCGAAATTCGCATCGGCCTGGGGTCCTGCTGCGTGGCCCGGGGCTCCGGCGACGTCCAGGAAGCCCTCGAGCATGCCGTCGCCCGGACAGGCGCCCGCGCGGTCGTCAAGCGGGTCGGCTGCGTCGGCATGTGCCATCAGACGCCGCTGGTGGAGGTCCTCCCGCCGGGGCAGGCCCCCGCCCTGTATGTGCAGGTCAAGCCGGAAGACGCGCAGGCGATCGTTCTGAGGCACTTCGAGCCGTCGAGCCTCGCGCGGCGGATTCGAACCGCCATGAGCCGGTCCCTAGACGTCCTGGCCAGCGACGAGACGTGGGAGTCGGTCGCCCGACGCACGATTGAGGCGCATGATGCGCCGGTGGCGGCGTTCCTGAGGCGCCAGCGCCGCATCGCCACCGAATACTGCGGCCATCTCGACCCGATTGACCTTGATGAATACCTCGCGCACGACGGTTTTCTCTCGCTACGGGCGTGCCTGAAAGAACCTTCACCGGAGCCAGTGATCGAGACCCTGCGCGCGAGCGGCCTTCGCGGCCGAGGCGGCGCGGGATACCCGACAGGCCTGAAGTGGGCCCAGGTCCGCACCGCCCCGGGCGCCCCGAAGTACCTGGTCTGCAACGGCGACGAGGGCGACCCCGGCGCCTTTATGGACCGGATGATCCTGGAGTCCTATCCCTATCGGGTAATCGAGGGAATGTGCATCGCCGCCCACGCCATCGGGGCCGCCGAGGGCGTCCTGTACATCCGCGCCGAGTATCCGTTGGCGGTCCGGCGTATCCGCGAGGCGATCCGCCGGTGCGAGGAACACGGCCTCCTGGGCCCGGCCGCCTTGGGTCCCGGCCGACCCCTGAGCCTCGCCGTCATGGAGGGCGCGGGGGCGTTTGTCTGCGGCGAGGAAACGGCGTTACTTGAGTCCGTCATGGGACGCCGCGGCATGCCGCGCCTGCGGCCGCCCTACCCCGCCGAACAAGGCCTCCGGGGCAAGCCGACCCTCATCAACAACGTCGAGACCTACGCGCTGGTGCCGTGGATCATCCGGAACGGGGCGGAGGCGTTCGCCCAGGTCGGCACGCGGACGAGCAAGGGCACCAAGGTGTTCGCCCTGGCCGGCAAGGTCGCCCGGGGCGGCCTGATCGAGGTGCCGATGGGCGTCACGCTGCGCGAGATCGTCGAAGAGATCGGCGGCGGAGTGGCCGGCGGCAAGAGGCTGAAGGCCGTCCAGGTCGGCGGTCCTTCCGGCGGATGCGTGCCGGCGGAACTCGCCGACACGCCGGTCGACTACGAGGCCCTCACCGCGGCCGGCGCCATCATGGGTTCCGGCGGCCTGGTCGTCCTTGACGAGGCTGACTGCATGGTGGACGTCGCCCGGTACTTCCTGGAATTCACGCAGGATCAGTCCTGCGGCAAGTGCACCCCCTGCCGCATCGGAACCCGGCGCATGCTCGACATCCTCGAGCGCCTCGTGGCGGGCGAAGGCAGGAACGGGGACCTCGATGAACTCCAGGAACTGGCCCTCTTCATCCAGAAGGCCAGCCTGTGCGGCCTGGGCAAGACCGCGCCCAACCCGGTGCTTTCAACGCTCCGGTATTTCCGCTCGGAGTACGAGGCCCATCTCCGGAAACAGTGCCCCGCCGGCCGGTGCAAGGCCCTGGTCACTTACTCCATCACCGACGATTGCATCGGGTGCACGATCTGCGCCCAGCACTGTCCGGCCGAGGCGATTCCGATGACGCCGTACGAGAAACACGTGATCGACACCGTCAAGTGCATCCGCTGCGGGACGTGCAAGCGGGTCTGCCCGTCAGATGCCGTGAAGGTAATCTGAGGACGGCTTTTTCAACGCAGAGGATGCAGAGAAGAGAAAAGTTGAAACGGAGTCGGCAAAGATGCCGAACTTGAGAATCGACAATCGACCCGTCGAAGTGCCGCCGGGCGCCACCCTTCTTGATGCCGCGCGGCGGCTGGGCATCGAGATTCCCGCGCTCTGTTTCCTCGAAGGTTGCACTCCTTCGACCTCCTGCATGGTCTGCGTGGTCAAGGTGAGAAACGGCGGCGCTGCGGGGGACGGAAGGCTGGTCCCCTCGTGTGCCGCCAGGGCCGAGGACGGGATGCAGGTTGAGAGCGAAACGCCGGAGGTGCATGAGGCCCGCCGGGCGGCACTGGAACTGCTCCTGAGCGACCATCCGGGCGACTGCATCGCGCTGTGCCAGAGCGCGTGCCCGGCCCACCTGAACATTCCGCTGATGCTTCGCCAGACAGCCGGCGGCGACCTTGCCGCGGCGGCGGAGACGGCCCGGGCCGCGCTGGTTCTGCCCGCGACGCTGGGACGGATCTGCACGGCCCCGTGTGAAAAGGTCTGCCGCCGGGGTCCCCATGATGCACCGCTCGGGATACGCCTGCTTCACCGCCGCGCCGGCGACAGCCGCCTGGCTTCCGGCGCCGCTCCGCTGCCGCCGCGCCAACCCGCGACGGGCAAACGCGTCGCCATCATCGGCGCCGGGCCGACCGGCCTGGCGGCCGCCTGGCGGCTCCTCCAGGAAGGTTGCGGTTGCACCCTCTTCGACGACCACGAGAAGCCGGGAGGGATGCTGCGCTACGGGGTCCCGGAATCCCGCTTGCCGCGCGAGGTCCTCGATGCCGAAACCGGGCTTGTCGCCGGGCTGGGTGCCGAGTTCCGGACGGGCGTGCGCATCGGACGGGACCTTCCGCTCGCGGTCATCCAGAGGGAGTTCGACGCGGTCCTCATCGCCACCGGCGCGGCCAAAGAAAGTGAGCCGCCCGCACTTGGCCTGGGCGCTGCCTCGCACGGCACCGAAGTTGACCACCGGACCCACCTGACTTCCGTGGCGGGGATATTCTCTGCCGCAGGGATGGTTGCTCATCACCAGATGGCTGTGCGGGCGGTTGCCGGCGGGGCGGCCGCCGCCGGCTGCATTCTCCAGTTCCTGGTGGGCAAGCCCGTGACCGCGCCCCATTTGTCACTGACGACGCGGATGGGCCGGCTGGATGCCGAGGAGACGGCGCAACTGGCGGGCGATGCCAGCCCCGAGGGTCGGCTAACTCCTTCGCAAGGCGAAGCGGGCGGCTATACGGCCGAGGAAGCCCGCCGCGAATCGCTTCGCTGCATGCACTGCGATTGCCGCAAGGCCACCGAGTGCAAGTTGCGGCATTACGCCGCGGTCTGCGACGCCAGCCCCAGTCGCCACCGGGGCACACGCCGCCGGTTCGAGCAGGACCGCAGCCACCCCGATATCATGTATGAGCCCGGCAAGTGCATCGCGTGCGGGCAGTGCGTGCAAATTGCCCAACGGGCGGGCGAACCGCTGGGCCTGGCGTTTCAGGGCCGCGGGTTCGGCGTCCGCGTCGCGGCTCCCTTGGGTGGCTCGATGGCCGACGGCCTGAGGACTGCCGCCGCTGAGTGCGTGGCGGCGTGCCCGACCGGCGCGCTGGCTTTCAAACGGTCCTGATGCTCTTCCCCCCTGACGTTTCAGGCCGCGCAGCCAACCGACCACCCGCACAAAATAGGTGACTGTCATATTTTGTTACCGTTCGCTGCTCGCGAATCCGTGAACGGTTACGTATTGTTTGAAATCCAGTATGTATAAGAACTGGCCTTTCGCAGGTTTTCATGCGGCCCTGGTAGCGGATGAGAAGAGCGTTGCGAGGGTGGCGGCAATTTCGCGTGAGCCTTTGCGCCGGGGGCCTGACGCGAAAATGGTTTGCATCACCGCCTCCTCACGGACGGCCGCCAGCTTCGCCGCGAACGCTCG
>Ga0315275_10002217_pt1 | contig 17459 bp, 19 predicted proteins | sample YL17G03_0_MG_FD_205557 | JGI IMG/M metagenome (GOLD analysis project Ga0315275, IMG submission 205557) | Sediment microbial communities from Yellowstone Lake, YNP, Wyoming, USA - YL17G03_0 | ecosystem: Environmental > Aquatic > Freshwater > Lake > Sediment | place: USA: Wyoming | collected...
AGCTGAAATACTAGGATATCATGTCGGAGATGGACATCTCAGAGTTGTTCCTCCTGAATATAAGTTGACCTTTTCTGGAAATAAAATCAAGGATAAATATTATTATGAAAATTATCTAAATCCACTGCTAAAAAGAACGTTTGGTGTCCCGTTTTCATTGACCATTTCAAAGACGAGTGATGAGTTTAGATTATACATGGATTCCAAGGCCATTGGAACTTTTTTAAAAAATGTTATCAATCTACCACAAAGAAAGACTTTCATAAGAATACCAAAAATCATCAAGAATGCTTCTGATGATATAAAAATAGCATTTATCAGGGGTTTTATTGATGCAGATGGTACCTTTTATACAAAAAATAGATTTCCTCCTTATCCCGTTATAAAAGCTGCTTCTTCCAGCAAATTTTTGATATCAGATTTCGTACCTCTTCTGAAAAATTTAGGCTTTAAACCATGTAAAGCATTTGATATGAAAACTGTGGATAAAAGGAATGGAAAGGAATACGTAGTCCATGCATTCTATCTTAATGGGAGAAAAAATTTTGATTTATGGATGAAAAAAATTGGATTCGGAAATGAAAAACATTTAAAATTAGTAAGGAATTACTCCAGACACAAAAACAATGAGATTTTTTAATGGTTCATTTTTGTCATTTTATTAAGGCCTATGACCCCTATGACCGAAACCAATTTATAACAGGCGCTGGTATTATTAGCTATGCAGCATGGAGATTTCGTTGAAGTGGATTACGTAGGGAAGGTAAAGATTACAGGGGATATTTTCGACCTTACAAATGAAGAGGTCGCGAAGAAGGAAAAGATTCACGATCCCAAGGCGCCTTACGGTCCGGCGCTGATCATCATAGGCTCGAACATGACGATACGCGGCGTGATGAAGGAGCTCGAAAAAATGGAGCTGAACGAGGAGCGGACTTTCGACGTTCTTCCGCAGGACGCCTTTGGCATGCGCGACCCGAGGATGATAAGAATCCTGCCCATGTCAAAGTTCATAGAAAACAAGATTGACCCTGTCCCAGGTGCGTACTTCGACATAGACGGCATGCAGGCGAAGATACAGAGCGTGTCCGGAGGGCGCATACGCGTCGACTTCAACGGCCCGCTCGCCGGAAAAACGCTGACCTACACCGTGAAAGTTCTGAAAAAAATAGAAGACGACAGGGAAAGGATAGAGAAAGTCCTGAAGTATTACAGGGTCGATTACTCGCACTTCGAGATAAAAGGTAAGGAAGTCGAGATAAAGTCAAAAAAAGCCATGCACCCGCTGGCCAGGAAAGTCATCAGCGACATCGTGACCAAGTGGATAAAGGGCATCGATAAGGTCGAATACAAATCAGAAGATGACGAAAATAAGAAAGAAGGCAAAGCGACAGAAAACGTTGGCGATAAAAAAGTTTAAATAACTTATATACATACTTTTCTTATAACTGTAGTCATTGTTTTCAGGAATCTTGTATAGGAGGGGTTTTGTATGGGCGTAAAAAGCATTGATGTTAAGGATGAAATAAAAAGCAAGGAAAGGGTAAAACATCCCGAAGTTGATGATGAACTAAGGAAGATTCTCGAGTCCAAGAGGGCCGAAATAAAAGTCGTCGGCGTGGGCGGCGCTGGAGGCAACACGATTTCCCGCATGGTGCAGGTAGGCATTACCGGCGCGGAGATGATTGCCATGAACACCGATGCCCAGGATTTGCTTTACACTGATGCTGACATAAAAGTCCTTATAGGTAAGGAGCTTACCGGCGGACTCGGAGCGGGCGCTGACCCGAAGACGGGCACGGAAGCTGCGAAGGAATCGAAGGACGATGTTAAGAAAGCGGTCGAAGGCGCGGACCTAGTATTCGTGACCTGCGGTCTTGGCGGAGGAACTGGAACCGGCGCAGCGCCGGTAATAGCGGACATCGCCAAGAAGAGCGGCGCGCTTACCGTCGGCGTTGTCACGCTGCCTTTCACAATGGAAGGCAAGCAGAGGGCAAGGAACGCGCAGGAAGGCCTTGAGAACCTTCAGGCCGTTGCGGACACGATAATAATCATACCCAACGACAAGCTTCTGGAAATCGTACCTGACGTTTCGATAACGACGGCGTTCAAGGTCGCGGACGAGATTCTCGTCAACGCGGTCAAGGGCGTGACAGAGCTCGTAACGAAACCGGGCCTTGTGAACCTTGACTTCGCGGACATACGCGCAGTGATGGGCGCAGGCGGCGTGGCGATGATAGGCATGGGCGAAAGCGACACAGACAACCGCGCTATTGAATCCGTAGAGAAGTCGCTGAACAACCCGCTGCTCGACGTCGACATCGAGGGAGCGACAGGCGCGCTGATAAACGTGTGCGGCGGCGAGGACATCACGATAAAGGAATGCCAGGAAATCGTCGAAGCGGTCACTACGAAGCTTAACCCGGACGCCAAGATAATCTGGGGAGCTCAGATAGTGAAGGAGCTTGGCGACACCATAAGGGCGATGCTGATAATCACGGGCGTCAAGACGCCGCATCTCTTCGGCATGAGCGAGAAGAAGACGACAGGCGCCAGACAGAAGGAGATAGAAAGGGTTCTGGGCATAGACTTCGTCGAATAAAACGATGTCCCGGACCTTGATTTTTCCTTTTTCAAACCCCTTTTGCGGAAGCAAAAGAGTTTGCAGAAAACGTCCTCCGCAAACCTTTTTAAAGCATTTATTTAAACAGATATCCTATATAATACAGATTAAGGTATAGTCATGAACTTCAAGGAAAGAGTCGGTAACTGGAAGAGGGTGCTGCAGGTGGCAAGGAAGCCCAGCAGATTCGAGTTCACCTCGACGAGCAAGATATGCGCGCTCGGCCTGCTGGTCATAGGCGTGGTGGGCTTCGTGATATTCATACTGGCGACAGTGACATGTTCATTCGGAGGTCTTTGCTTATGACCATATATTCGGTAAGGACAACTGCGGGAAGGGAACTCATAGTAATCGACATGATAAACAACAGAGTGCGAGCGGATAACCTCAAGGTCAAGAGCATCTCGCACCCAGGCGAACTGAAGGGATACGTATTCATCGAGGGCCCGGAAGGCGAGGTAAGGAAAGCCGTCCAAGGCGTCATGCACATAAAGGGCTTCATACAAAAGCCCATCGCGCTCGGGGAAATACAGCAGTTCTTCGAAACCAAGACGGTTAAGATAACAGTGAGCGAGGGCGATATCGTCGAAATAGTCGGCGGCCCCTTCAAGGGCGAAAAAGGCAGGGTGCAGAGAATCGACAAGGTCAAGGATGAAGTCACCGTGGAGCTTCTCGAGGCCAGCATTCCGATTCCTGTGACGATTTCCGTCGAGCTGCTCAAGCTCATAAAAAGGGATAAAGCGGGACCGGAAGAGCATACGCCTGAGCACGCCAAGCCCCTTGAGTAATATTTAAATTTATGCGTTCAATAAGAGATGATTATGCCAACGGAAAAAATAAACGTTATGGTTGAAGGTGGCAAAGCGACAGCAGCGCCGCCGTTAGGACCGGCCCTCGGCCCGCTCGGAGTGCCGATAAAGAAAATAATCGACGAGATAAACAACAAAACCAAAGGCCTCCAGGGTATGATGGTGCCGGTGACTGTCATAGTTGACAAGGCAACAAAAAACTTCGAGATAAAGGTCGGGACGCCGCCCGTGAGCGCGCTCATAAAGAAAGAGCTTGGACTCGAAAAGGGATGCAGCGAAGCGGGAAAAGTCAGGGCGGGCGACCTCACGGAAGAGCAGGTCAGGAACATCGCGCTTGCGAAATTCGCTTCCGATGCTCCCAGATACGTGAACATGGTAATGGGTTCTGCGAGAAGCATGGGCGTGACCGTCGGCAAGGGCGCTCTCAGCGAAGCTGAAATCAAGGAATACAAAAATGCCATGAAGAGGGCGACGGAAGCCAAGATGGCGGCCGCGGCGCCTGCAGCGGCGGCTGGAGCGGAGGGCGAGGCTGCAGCAGCTCCTGTGGCGGCAGCGCCAGAACCCAAGAAAGAGGAAAAACCGAAGGAAGCCAAGAAGAAAAAGATAAGAAAAGGCAAGAACTAGTCGGCTTATTTTTTTAACTTCACTTTTACCAGAAAAAGTTCTGCCCTAGTAATCGGTCATCTCTATCTTTTCGGCGAGGCCTTTATTTATGAGCAGGTCGGCATTCGGCGCCGGGAGCGTCGCTATGTCGCCTTTCTTGAAAGGTCCGTACGTCTTCATGTTCATGCCCACGAACTTCGTTACGCTGTCGAGCACAGTGACAAGGACGAGGTTCTCATCCTTCTTTTCAAGCTTGCCTTCGCGCTCCTTCTGGAACACGGTCAGGCATTCGATAATCCTCTCGAAGAATTTTTTCTCCTCGTCGGACATGTTATCCGGCACGACGGCGGAGTTTATGAATCCGGGCGCGGCATTCAGTATCTTCCTGTCGCGCCTCTCGAATATGGTTTCTAGCCTCCGTTTCACAGCGTCCAGGGCCCATTTCTCTGTCTCTTCGCGTGCCATCTTCTCCTTCTTTTCCATGTAGGCCCTGACCTCTTCGAAGAAGCCGTCCGGCAGCTTAGATAAACCGGCTGAATTGCGCTCCTCCTCAGAGATTTTCCTTATCGTCTCGTCCGTTAGCATGATTAATGGTTGGGGCAAGGAAATATAAAATTAAAACGGCGCGCAACCCCCCGGGGACTCTTTAAAAAACAGCAATATAAAATATGTATCACAATCTAAAGTGATTCCTATGGCCATACGGCAACCGATAATATCCGTACTGGGTCACGTGGACTCGGGGAAGACGACTTTGCTCGACCGGATCAGGGGAAGCACCGTCGCTAGCGGCGAGGCGGGAGGCATCACGCAGCACATCGGCGCGTCCGAAGTCCCCATAAACAAGATAATGGGCGTGTGTGGCGACCTCATAAAGAAGATGAACGTTGATGTAAAGATTCCCGGCCTGCTTTTCATAGACACGCCGGGTCACGAAGCGTTCACCACGCTGCGCAGGCGCGGAGGCTCGATCGCCGATCTCGCGATTCTGATTATAGACATCAACGAGGGCCTGCAGAAGCAGACGGAAGAGAGTCTCACTTTCCTGAAGGAATTCAAGACCCCGTTCGTGGTCGCGGCGACGAAAATCGACCGCATAATGGGCTGGCGTTCCGGGGAAAATGTGTGCTTCCTGAAAGGCTATGCTTCGCAGGACGCCCGCGTGCAGGACGAGCTGGAGGAAAAGCTTTACAGGATAGTAGGCCAGCTGGCGGAACGGGAGATAAAGTCCGAACGGTATGACCGCGTCGAGGACTTCTCGAAACAGGTGTGCATAGTCCCCGTCTCTTCACTAACGGGCGAGGGTATTCCCGACCTGCTCATGCTTCTCACGGGCCTGGCCCAAAAATATCTGGAAAAGCGCTTGGAAATTTCCGAGGGGATGGGCAAGGGCACGATACTCGAGGTGCGGGATTACCGCGGCCTCGGCACGACCATAGATGTAATACTTTACGACGGCTGCGTCAGCCGCGGCGACATACTCGTCATTGGAGGCCGCGAAGTGATAGTCACAAAAGTCAAAGCTCTCCTCAAGCCGGAGCCGCTGAAAGAGATGCGCGTGGAGCGCGTGTTCCAGACCATCGATAAGGCGTCCGCCGCCTGCGGCGTAAAGATATCGTCGCCCGAGCTCGGCGGCGTGATAGCCGGTTCGCCTGTAAGGTTCGTGAAAGACGAAAGGGACGCTGAAACCGCGAAGGCGGACATAACGAAGGAAATCGAAGAGGTCGAAATCGAAACGGAGAACGACGGCATGATACTCAAGGCCGACACGCTCGGAAGCCTGGACGGCCTGATAAAGGTGCTGAAGGACCTGAACATCCCGATACGCAAGGCGAAGGTGGGTAACGTCCTGAAAGGCGACGTCATGGAAAGCTCTAACATGAAGAAGCCGGTGATATTCGCGTTCAACGTCGAGGTCGTTCCTGACGCCGACGAATGCGCGAAGAAGATGGGGGTCGAGATATTCAAATCGAACATAATTTACAGGCTCATAGAAGGCTATCAGGAATGGGAGACGAATTTGAAAAAGAATACGGAAGCGAAACTGCTCGAGAGCGTCACGCACCCGGGCCGCATAAAAATATTACGAGGTTATGTGTTCCGCCAGTCGAAGCCCGCGATATTCGGGGTCGAGGTCCTTGCCGGCATCATCAAGACCGGCTACAAAATGAAGAAAGACGGCAAAATGATTGGCGAGATAAAGGAGCTGCAGGCAGAAGGCGAGAACGTCCAGAAGGCGAAGGCGGGCGAGAAAGTCGCCGTATCTATGGATGGCGTGACCATCGGCAGGCAGATAAACGAGGGCGACGAGCTGGAGAACGCGCTCTTCGACCGCGACATCGAGATTCTGGGAAGGGTCAGGCACAAGCTGCCGGAAGACGAGCGCAGGCTTCTGAAAGAAATGGGATACGGCGAAGACGGCGGGGAATGACGCCGATGGATAATGGATTTAAATCCACTCGCTCTATTGTTTGATATTGATAATCATGCAGACTTACGATAAACTTCTGGACCAGGCATTCGAGAAGCTGCCGAAAAAATCCGAGGGCAGCGACCGCTTCCAGATGCCTAGAGCGAATGTCCAGCCGGCAGGTGCGAGGACCGTGATAATAAATTTCACGGACATCGCGAGTACTTTCAGGCGCGAGCCGGACCACCTACAGAAATTCATCCTCAAGGAGCTCGCTACATCAGGCGAGCTTCAGGGCGGCAGGCTGGTCGTGCAGGGCAGGTTCAGGCCGGAAGTCGTTGACAAGAAGCTCGAGCTTTACGCGAGGGAATACGTCCTCTGCCCGGACTGCAACAAACCTGACACCAAATTCGTAAAAGACGACCGCTTACTTTTCATCAGGTGCGAGGCCTGCGGCTCAAGGCACACAATAAAGAAAGTCTAGTTTTCCAGTTAGAAATCACGGTTTTTTGCCGGTAGCGACCATGAAGCCGGTGAGCTTGTTTACGTCCGGGATTTTCACGCAGTCGCAAAGCGTCCCGGCGGCTGCAGAACATATCTCCGCATTCTGCATTATTTCCTCGTTTGTTATGTTGGCTGTGCCCATGTCTGAAGGGAATGTTATGGCGAGCACGTATTCATTGTCCTGGAAAAGCGTCTTCTGCATGACCATCACCTTCCGCCCTGTCGCGCCCTCTATTTTCGCCTTGAGCGTCTCGTCCATATAGGCGTTATCGCTGCCCATCATGCTCATGCCCTGGCTCATGAGTATGCGCACGGTCGGCACGCAGCCCTCAGGCAGCGACGAACCGCCTGTGAGCGCCTTGAACTGCTCATCGTTCATGCCCAGCATCGACGCAACGCCTTCGGTCACGCTCGGCAGGCCTTTGAAAAACAAGAGCGAGAACGCGATAAGGATGATTATAACGGCGATGCCGCCGAGCCTGTACGGGTCGGCCAGAGGCGATGCGGTATGCTCGATTTTCTTGACCTCGCCGGTATAAGCGCCGATTACCACGACCGCCTTCTTTTTGTCCTTTTCGAGAAGCACTTCCCAATCCGTGTTCTTCAGGCTCGCCTGCTTCGCGGAGAAGCCACGGACCAGCGACTCCGCAGTCTTTTTCACCTCGTCCTCTTTCAGAGTGGGAATTTTGTTCTTTACCAGAAGCCCTTCGAGAAGCTTGACCCTTTCGGAGAGTTTCCTGGCCAGCGAACCCTCGCTCTCCTCTTTTTCGCCGCGCGTTATCATGTAGAAGGCGGCGCCAAGCGCGGCCGAGGCGGCGAGGCCGCCGAGGAAGAGGTCGAGCTGTATCATCTCAAAAATCGTCCCCTCGAAGAAAAACATGAATTTTCTCAGAGCCGCGCCCGCCATCATGCACAGGAAGCCCGCGCCGAGCATGGCGACTATTTTTATCGCGAACGGTATGCGCTTCTTCATGCCCCTGAAGGCGAATGAACCGAAAATCCACGACAGAACGAAATACATGCCGAACTGCGCTAGCATGAGCATGATGGGCAGCGTTTCCATCATCGAGGCCAGCGAGAGCGCCATGATATTATTTGTGCGCATTTCTATAAATTGGAAACGTTGAAGAAGCCGGTCTGCAGGAGTCTTATTATTTTTTCTTCCTCGGGCATTTTCATTCCGAACAGCTCCTGCAGGTCTTTCAGTGCTTCTTCATAAAGCGAGCTGTTCATGCAGTTCGTGTCGCGCAACTCCCATTCCCTGCCGGAGATTTTGGTGTAGATGAAGAACGCCTTGCCGTCCGTAGTTATCTTGTGCTCCTGCCCCTCGAAAAGGGTTTTTATCATACCGGTCATTAATTCTAATTCGTTCTTGCACGGATTTAAGCCAATGTTGTTCCAAATTACCTTTTTAAATATGCTCCTTCACTATAAAGTCAAGAACAGGACAGTTCATCAGGAACTAGCTTGTATCCGTGACAATTCTTGTTCTTATAAAACATTCCAAAGGTGATTGCTATAACTAAAGAGGAAAGGAAGGAAAGCGAAGGCAAGGCGGCCAACTGGGTCGACTATAAACCTAAAGAGGTAGAAGACCTGATCGTAAAATACGCGAAGCAGGGAACGCAGAGCGCGCAGATAGGCCTTATACTGCGAGACCAGTACGGCATACCGTCCGTGAAAACGGTGACCAAGAAGACTATCAGCCAGATTCTGAAGGACAACAAGCTTTACACCAAGCTTCCGGAGGATCTTCTCAATCTTATGAGGCGCGTGGTCGAGCTGCGCGTCCACCTGGAGCGCAACAAGAAGGACTACCAGTCATACAGGGGCATGGAGCTCGCAGAATCGAAGCTGCGCGCGCTGGCGAAATATTACAGGAAAAAAGGCATCCTTCCGGCGAACTGGAAATACAAGGTGGAAGAGGCCAAGCTTCTGATACGATAAAAAAGGATAAAATTAAAAAAGAAAGGGCTTTCTTTTTCCCTTTATTTTTGTTTTTCAAATTTTTGATTTTTACTTGCTGTAATTCTCCTTCACGTATTCTTCCAGCTTGTTGAGCGATTCCTCAAGGACGTTCATGGGCGGAAGGAAGACGATTCTGAAGTGGTCTGGATGGGCATAGCCGAAGCCCGTGCCGAAGACGGCTAGAATCTGCTTCTTGTACAGGATGTCCATGATGAACTTTCTGTCGTCCTTCACGCTGGGAATTTCGATTTTCGGGAACGCGTAGAAAGCGCCTTTCGGCTTCGCGCAGGAGAAACCGTCAATCTCGTTGAAGCGCTTGTAGATGAGGTCCCTTCTCTTTTGTAACTTATCGTTCATCTCCTTTATATGATGCTGCGGCCCTTCGAGAGCTGGCTTGACTGCGAACTGGAACGGACCGGGCGAGCACAAACGCGAACGCGCGAGGCGGAAGACTGTGTCCTTGTAGTCTGATATCGTTTCCGCCGGTCCGCTGAATATCATCCAGCCAACACGCCATCCGGGGACTATGTAGTTCTTCGACAGGCCGTTGAACGTGAGGACGGGAACATCGTCGGCAAGCGTCGCTGTCGAATGGTGCTTCTCGCCATCGAAAAGGATCTTGTTGTAAATCTCGTCTGAGAAAATCACCAGGTTGTGCTCGCGCGCGAGGCTGACTATCTCATCCAGCGTCTTCTTGGAGTAGAGCGCACCCGTCGGGTTGTTCGGGTTTATGAGGATTATGCCTTTGGTTTTATTGTTTATTTTTTTCCTGATATCTTCTATGTCGGGCTGCCAGCCGTTCGCCTCGTCGGTCTTGTACTGGTTGAGGACAGCGCCGAGCTTGTTGACGACTGCGGTATAAACAGGATATCCGGGCGTCGGTGTGAGGACATTATCCCCGGGGTTAAGAAGAGCGTTCAGCGCGAGCTCGATGCCTTCGCTGACGCCCGTCGACATGAGGACGTCGTTCTTCGTCACGCCCTTTATGCCGTCGCGGGCCGCTTCTTTCGCGACAGCTTCTCTGGCCTCCTCGATGCCGGCTGAATCAGCGTAACCATTAAGATTCTTGGCCATCGCTTTCTGGACGGCTTCTATGAGATGCGGGGGCGTCACAAAATCGTAGACGTTCGGGTCGCCGATGTTGAGGTTCAGGATTTTCATGCCCTTGTCCTTCAGCTTCTTCGCCTCTACAACGACGTCGCGTATAGCATAAGTGACCTTGTTTGCCCTCTCGGCAGGAATTATCTTATTCATAGCACCACCAATATGTCTAATAATCCATCTTCTTTTTAAATAATTTAAGCGCAGGCCATGACAGGAAGCGGATTTTATTCGGGATACAGCTCCTGCATTCTTTTCTCCAGCCTTCCCATCGCGCCTTCAAGGATCTCCTCTTTCGGGAGGGTGACTATCCTAATGTGCGTTTTTTCGTCCTTCGGCCAGTCGAAACCAGTGCCATGGACGACAAGGACATGCTCCTTGCCGAGAGCGTCGAGAACAAAACCCTTGTCATCACTGATCGGCGCATCGATCCCGGGGAAAACGTAAAAAGCGCCCATCGGCTTTGTCACATGGACACCCTTCATTGCATTCAGCCTTTCCACGACAAGATCGCTCCTTTTCTGCAGCTTGGCGTTCATTTCCCTTATGTGGTCCTGCGGCCCTTCCAACGCTGGTTTTATCGCGTACTGGAAAGGCCCTGGAGCGCACAGCCTTGCTCTCGCAAGCCTGTATACCGCTTCCCGATAGTCTCCTATTGTCTTCTCCGGTCCCGTGAATGCCATCCAGCCGATTCTCCAGCCGGGGACAAGATAATTTTTTGAAAGGCCGCCGAATGTCAGGAGCGGCGTCTCGCTTGCGAGGGAAGCAATGGGTGTGTGCTTCCCACCGTTGAAAAGGATCTTGTTGTAAATCTCGTCCGCGAATATCAGGAGGTTCTTTTCCCTTGCTATGTCTAATATTTCAAGGAGGGTTTTGTCAGGATAGACAGCGCCCGTAGGATTGTTGGGGTTGTTTATGAGTATGCCGCGCGTGTTCTTGTCTATCTTTGTTTTTATGTTCTGCAGGTCGGGCTGCCAGCCGTTCTCCTCGCTGGTCATGTAAAGCCTTGGTTTCACGCCGAGCTTGTTCAGGACAGCGGTGTACAGGGGATAACCCGGCGCGGGGGTGAGGAAGTTTTCACCAGAGTTCACGAGCGAGGCCAGCGCAAGCTCGAGGCCCTCGCTCACGCCGGCTGTAACGAGAATCCTTTCCATGTCTGCCCTGACGCCCCTGCCCCTGTATTCTTTTTCAAGTGCCTCCCTCGCCTCCGCTATTCCCAGAGAATCAACATAGCCGTTCTTGTTCTCCCTCATCGCCTTGTCAACGGCATCAATCATATGCGCGGGCGTGACGAAATCGTAAACGTTTGGGTCCCCGATGTTAAGATAGAGTATGTCGCTTACGCCCTGACTTTTGAGTTCGCCTGCCGCGACAGCCAGATCGCGTATGGCGTATTGAACATTTTTGGTTCTTTCGGCAGGAACTATTGGCTTCATCTTTTTATTGTTGGCATGAAGTTTTAAATGGATTGTTTATACAGTGATTCCTCTCTGGCTGATGCGGTAAAAAGAAGGAAGCTTACTCGCACTTGTCCAAGTCCTTCTGGGTGAAAGCGGAAGTCGCGCCAGTGCCGAAGTCCTGCAGCTCCATTAGCGTGTTGACTTCCTTGCCCACCACGGTCATTTTCGTGTCGCTCTTCACTATGGAGAACGGGACTTCGCTGCTGTACCAGTATTCTCCGGTCACTCCGGACTTGCTGTATGCATATTTGTTCATGCTGACCGTCTTGCCGGTGGGAGTGGTGTACGTCCTTGTTCCCAGCAGCGTCACACCGTCCGCGCCCTTCGCATACGGGTCAGTCGTGGACGGAAGGTTCTGTGGTTCTGTCGTGACCAAATTGCAGTTCACGAGTTGGCCGATTTTGGCGAGCGAGTATATCTTGACCCCGCCCTTGTCGGTGTCCTTTCCCTTCTCCCAGAGCACAAGGGACAGGCTGTTCGATGTCTCCGTCTCTGTACCTGAGTACACGACGCCCTTGACCGTGACCTCGACGCTCTTATATGTGAACTCGATGGGTTTAGCGCTGGTCGTTGCCATGGCAACAGTGGACCACGCGCCGGGCTGAAACGTGCTAGTAGGCTGTTCCGGCTGGGTTGAACCCGATGGCTGGTTCTGCTAGTTATCCCCTGTCGTTCCGCCTGCCGGTCCGCCTGCCTGCTGCACGCAGCCGCTCACAAGGACCGATGCAACTAACAACATCGTAAAAATCGCATATGGTGTTTTCATGAAACAATTTTGAAATGCGGGCTTATAAATTATCTGCAGGCTATTCCCATACATATTCGAAACCGTGCTCGCCGAACTTCTTCTCGCGGTTCATGAGCTTCCAGAACGTCATGATTAGAAGGCCGGTTATTATGCCGCCGACGTGGCCGAAGTTCGCTACGCCAGGCTGCAGGCTCATAACACCGAGGAACGTCTCCTCTATGAGTAGGAAAACAACCATGAACGCTGCAGGCAACGGAATCAAGCCGAGAATGTAAACCCATGACTTCGGGTATTTGAAAGCGTACGCCGCCAGAACTCCAAAGATCGCGCCCGACGCGCCAATGAGCGAGACCGCGGCGCTTTCCGTGAAAAGCGGCATGACGAACATGTAGAAAGCCGCCGAGCCCACGCCGGAAACAAGATAAAGGAACATGAACTTCCGCCTGCCCAGCGCCTGCTCGAGCTGGTAGCCGAATATCGCCAGCACGAACATGTTCATCATGATGTGGCCCGGGTAGATGGTGACGCCCGCGCTTGTTTCTACAAGCGTGGCGTGCAGGAACATGTATGTGACAAATTGATACACATGTCCGCTCGCCGCCATTTTCGGGTCCAGCGAGAATAGGTCGTCAATCACAGGGTACGTGATTATCTGTGCCAGCCATATCAGCACGTTTAAAATTATTATATATAAAGTGACTGACTGCATGAAGGAATAACTTCTCCGGATAGGCATTTTATCACAACTTATTTCTTGGTTTTAATTTTTTTATTTGAATTATAATAGTCGCAAATCTTTTTCAGTTCGCATATACCGCACTTCGGCTTTCGTGTGACGCATGTCTCCTTGCCGAAATTGACGAAGCCTAGGTTCACGATGAAGCGCTCTTCCGCTGGTACGAGGCTTTCGAGCGACGAGCGGATTTCCTCGTACTTCGCTTTCGCTCTCGCCAAGCCGAGCCGCTTCGAAACGACGTCGACATGCACGTCCACTGCGATAACAGGCACGCCGTATCCATACGAAAGCACTATGTCCGCGGTCTTTGGTCCAACGCCGTAGAGCGACATGAGTTGCTCGCGCGTACGCGGGAAAGAATTCTTGTAATCGTTCTCAAGCGTCCTGGATATCGCGATTATCTTTTTCGCCTTCTGGCGGAAGGGACCGGAAGGCCGTATAATCGATTCGAGCTTTTTTCGGCCGAGCTTGAGAATTTCCTCTGGTGTCGATACAGCGGTGAAAAGCCGCTCACTCACCATTTCCGTTGTCTCGTCCAGCGCGCGCTGGGAAAGCACAGTCGATACGAGTAGCTGGAACAGGTCGTTGCGCTTCTTCAGGACTGACCTGTCCACATCGTCGCCGTATTTCTCGCGCAGGTAGGCGAGGACGGCACGCATCTTTTGCCTGTCATCTGTTTTGCCCATAAAAATCAGAAGTCTCCGAGCCTTCGCTGTTTCAGGATGATGCTCTTTTTGACGTATTCACCGACTGGCGTGCGCAGGCGGGAGCCGATGTGGGCCAGCGCTTCTTTCAGGGTTGCGAATTTCGAAGGCGCCTGGTTAAGGGCGTTGCGCGTGTTCTCGAGGCACTGCCACACGCCGACAGGGATGGTATAGCCCTGGTGGATTTCGCGGAAGATGACGCAGCGCGCCTGCCTCTTCATGTGCTCCAGTCCTTCGGCCAGGCCCAGGCGGTTCGCGTAGAACCCGCCGCCCTGTTCGCTAGCGTACTTGGTGCGGCCATCGTATGGCTCGTATTCCTCGGTTATTTCAGGTGCTTTCAGGCTCTGCGCCCAGTACGCGCCTGGAGACCAGCATTCGAAATTCTCGTATTCCCAGTTGCCTGGCATAAGCAGGACCTCGTAGTGGTTGTCCAGATATTCGCTGGAATAGACTCGGTATTCGTTTATGGACGGGTGTTGCTTTATCTTTTCGATGAGTATGTTCGCCAGCATGGAATGTGTCGCTGTTATGCTCCAGCGCGTCGGCACGAGCTTGCGGCGGTCGCGAAGGCCGAATATGCCTGACGACAGGATCGTGATCAGCTTGTAAACATCGACGCCGCTGTTGTAAAGAGCGTAACTAGCTTCGACAGTCTTCATCTCGTCGCTGACAATCTTATCGACCTTCTGCGACACTTTAGGATTGCCGATGACCTTGAACTTCTCCATGCTGCCGGAAGGGCCCATGGGGTGGGTGATGTCGGAAAACTCGAAGGACATCTTCGGCACGTTCTTGAACAGAATTTCGACATCAGTCGGCTTCGCAGCGAGCGCAAGTTCCTGGTTCTGCTCGATGAACTTCGAGCGTGAGAATACGTTTTCCCTGTATTGCGAACGGAGGAGAAGGGAGCGGAACTGGAGTATGTCGCCGTAAGGCATGCCGAACCATTTCTGCGGCGAGTCGATTATATCGACATTGGACGAGTCCAGCGCGGCCATGGGCCCCACATAAACGTCCGGATAGAAGTTGTGGCCGACAAAAACAGATGTGCTAGGGCCAAAAAACTCCTTCTTCAGCGACGACTGGATTTGAGGGGCGAGGCGTATCTTCGAGTAAAGCGGGCAGGTCCGCCAGCCGCAGAGGTTGCGCGAGCCCTTGCACACGATGCATAGCCTAGCCGGAGAAGTCATACCATTAATTAATATAGTAAAAATTATAAGGCTTACACTTTTGCTCCGGTTTTTGCCACGACTGTCGGTCGTAAAATGGCGGGATTTGGCGCAAAACCGGGCTTTTGGGCCTGTTTTTAGGGAAAGTAGTGGGCATTATGGATAAAAAAGGATTTATATGTATTACTATTATATATAAGATTCTTTAATTCGCTCCCCCAAATCCTTAAAATACCCGAAAACGAGGGGCAGCATGCCGGGGCAATCCCAGAATGAGCGCTCAGAGTGATGTTCAAAAGCCTGAAATAAGGTCAGAAGAGGTCGATGCTTATGGAAAAGGACGTGCTTGAGGAAATAAAAAACGCTGAGAAAGACGCGAACAAAGCGATAGAAAAGGCGCAGGCACGCAGAAGCGAGATTATTCTTGAGATGAGCAACAAGGCAAGGTCCATGGAAGCGAAGGAAATGGAAAGGATAAGGCAGGAAACCGATGACGAAATAAAACGCTTCGAGGACAAGGCCAACAGGGACAGGGAGCGCCTTCTGGAAGAGAAGAAAACCGAGACGCACAAGCTGAAGAAAAGCGCATCCACCAGGGTGCAGAAGTCCGTCGAGAGTCTTAAGAAGGAGTTCAACTCCTTCCTTGGAGAGTGAAACATAATATGTTTTTCCCGGATGAGATGCGCAGGGTAACGGTAGTTTCCCACCGCTCGTACCTGAATGACGTCGTTAAAACGCTTTACGACGCGGGCGTGCTACATCTCAAGGAATACGTGCCTAAAGAGGGCGACCATTATCCCATAGGAACGCCTATGGAAAATGCTGAGAAAATTTCCGAGCTTCTTCTGATGGTCAATTCCATAAAGACGCAAATAAACATGAAAGGCGTGAAAAAGGTGAGCATGGCGTTCGATATCGAGAGCAACGGGAGGCTGCTCAGCGGCCTCCAGGCCGACGTGAGCAGGATAAACGAAGGGATTAAGCACGCGGAGGATGCGCTCAGGGCCAACGAGAAACGGAAAGAGGTTATCTGCTTCCTGAACACGGCAGGCGTGAATAAATTCGACTCGCTTAAAGGCTACGGCGCACTGGAAGTGCTTAGCGGTTACGTTCCTGACGTCGGGATTCTGAAGAAAAGGCTGGCGGACATGGATTACGAGATGAAGAGCGCCACCGAAACGATGGCTTGCGGCTTTCCTGTAGTATTGTTCGTCAAGAAGAGCGACCTGGAAAAGGCGAAGGCAGCGCTTGCCGGGGCCGAGTTCACGCGCCTGGACACTGACATGGACTGGAAGACGGCTACGCCTGCGGAGGAGGATGCCATATTCTCAAGGGAGATGAAGGATCTGGAGAAGAAAATCGCCGATTCAAGGAAGGAGCTTGGCGACATAACGAAAGAGCTCGCGGGGAAGCTGCTGGGCATCGAGGACGCACTTACCGCGGAGATACGCAAGTCAGAGGCGCCGCTCAAGTTCGCGGTGAGCAATCACAGCTTCATGATTCAGGGCTGGGTCCCGAAAGGCAGGCAGGAGACGCTGGAGAAGCGCCTAGCCGGCATAACGGAAAACATGTATCTGAGCATGGAGGATGTGGGCGAGCACGAGAGCGCGCCCATAGTGCTCAAGAACAAGGGCCCGGTCAAGCCGTTCGAATTCTTCCTGCGCCTGTACTCGTTGCCCAGCTACAAGGAAATGGACCCGACTTTCATAGTTTTCATGACTTACCCGATACTTTTCGGTATAATGCTCGGAGACATAGGCTACGGCCTGGTGCTCTTCGCAGGGTTCGCTTTCATAAAGTACAAGATGAAGAAGATGGGCTCAATAGCGTCCGTGCTCATGATATCGTCCCTGGTGAGCATAATCTTCGGCTTCGTGTTTGGCGAGTTCTTCGGTTTCGAGCAGATAGCCGGTTTCGAGCTCCACCCGATGATAATGAGGGCCGAGGGCATCAACGCAATGCTTCCCATAGCGCTCATAATAGGCGTGGTGCATCTGAACATGGGCATCGCCATTGCCCTGATAAACGCCATACGCGAGCGCAAGGTCAGGCACGTCATTGGCAAGGCCAGCTGGTTCATTCTCGAGACAGGCGCCATCCTTTACCTGCTGGATACATTCTTCAAAATCCCGACAGGAGTCGACACGATGATAAGCATGTCGCTGCTCCTGACCGGGGTCGTGCTGCTCACGATAGGCGAGAGCTACCAAGGGCTGATAGAGATCCCCGCCCTCGCCAGCAACATCCTTTCATACGCCCGTATCGCGGCGCTGGGCCTCGCAGGCGTCCAGCTCGCCCTTATAATAAACAGCATGTCGGAAGGCATGTTCCACGCGGGCGGCTTTATGATAATAGGCGGCGTGGCGCTGCTGTTCGCGGGCCACGCGGTGAACACCCTGCTCTCGCTGATGGGCGCGTTCCTTCAGTCGCTCAGGTTACATTACGTCGAGATGTTCTCGAAGTTTTATCATGGTGACGGTGAACCGTACAAACCATTCGGAACTTAAGGTAATTTAAATGGAGGTGTGAATATGGCAGGAGACATGGCAGCAATCGCTGCGGCGGCGACGATAAGCGTGGCTGCAATAGCAACCGCATGGGCGGAAAAAGAGATTGGCACGTCA
>Ga0315275_10002218_pt1 | contig 17453 bp, 28 predicted proteins | sample YL17G03_0_MG_FD_205557 | JGI IMG/M metagenome (GOLD analysis project Ga0315275, IMG submission 205557) | Sediment microbial communities from Yellowstone Lake, YNP, Wyoming, USA - YL17G03_0 | ecosystem: Environmental > Aquatic > Freshwater > Lake > Sediment | place: USA: Wyoming | collected...
CTGCGAGCAGTATGGCGGCCGGTTCATGGGCAACTTCAACCAGACCCGCACAAAGACGCACAGGACGTCTAGCAGTGGCCGCCGACTGCTGTTTGCTGACGGAAAGACCCGCGGCGTGCAGTTCCAGAACCTAGCCCGCGAATACAAGCCGCTATTCTGCCCGGCAGAAAAGGGCCGGGTAATCGTAGAAGCCGACGGCGCAGGGCTGGAGTTCGTTATTGCGTGCGATCTAGCCGAGGACCCGGTAGCTAAAGCCGACCTTATGGATCCGACGCACGACGTTCACTCGTTCACAGCCTCGGTCATCAAGAACAAGGCCGCAGAGGACGTAACCAAAGCCGAGCGAACGGACGCCAAAAAGCATACGTTCAAGCCCTTGTTCAGTACGGGCAAGTCCGGCACGCCGTCCGAAGTCCGGTACTATCAAGCGTTCAAAGAGCGCTACCGAGCTATCACAGAGACCCAAGAAGCCTGGATTAGCGAGGTCATGCGGACCGGCCAGCTACGCCTCCCGTCAGGCCTGATTGTGTATTGGGATTTGACAATGAGCCGCACCGGCTATATCGAGGGTGGAAATCAGGTGCGGAACCTGCCTATACAATCATTCGCCACGGCAGATATTATCCCCATATCACTCGTGTATACCTTCTGGCGCGCCCGACACTCGGTTGACGCCAAGCTAGTCAATACGGTACATGACTCGGTAGTAGCTGATGTAGCTGCTAAAGATGTTGACAAGTACAAGGAACTCGTAGTAAGCTGTTTCCTCGATGACACGTATGCGTATCTGGATCGCGTGTATGGTCACAAAATGTTCGTTCCCTTGGGAGTAGGCCTAACAGTGGGCTCTCATTGGGGAGAGGGTGAAGAATCCAAGTTCACTAGGGAGCCCGCATATGGCTAAAGTCACAGGTCAGGTTTTCAAGGTCTACGAAAAACAGTGGGCCGGTAAGATCCTCTTTACAGCCAAGCTGGAAGGGGACCCCATCTACTACCGCATGAACGAAAACCGGGGTGCCGGAATCGTGGAATCCGGTAATTACGTCGAGTTCGACGCCGAGCCCAACGCCGACGGCAAGAGCGCTACGGTCAAGTCAAAGCCGACCCTGCTCCCTCGTCCGGCGGCGGCCCCGCCCTTGGCGGCGGCCACCGGTGCGGCCAACGTCTACGCTGGGGGTGGTGGTGGGGCTCGTGAGACCTCCATCCACTACCAGAGCGCCCGTAAGGATGCCCTGCAGTTCGTCGCTCTGGCGGTATCCAATGGAGCCATCGCGCTTCCGGCCAAGGTAGCGGCCAAATTGAAGGCTCTGGATGCTCTCGTGGACTTCTACACGGCCCTCTATTTCGAGGATATCGGCACTGGTGGAGCAGTTACACGCGCAACACAGGCTGCCTATGCCGAGGACGAGCAACCGGCCAAAAAGAAGGCCAAAGCGGCGGCTGTAGAGGCGGATAGCGAGGCTGACGACGAAGAGGATGACGAATAGAATCATCGCCAAGGAAGAGAGACAATGCGCATTCTATTTGACGCGGACAGCCTAGTCTACGGGTGCGGGTTCGCCGCGCAAAAGACCTTGTATGACTGGACCGCCACAAATGGGCGCGCGATCGAAGAGGGGATAGCTCCGGGGGCAGAGGCACTTGCGGAGGTCAGGGCTCTGCTGCCCGAGGGCTGGACGCTGGAGGCTTTCCCGGTAGTCGAGGCTGAGCCACGGGAGAACGCTCTCGCGCTAGCTAAGCGTCAACTCTACCGAGTGGAGGAGGACCTGGAAAAGGCCGGGTTGAAATTTGAGCGTCTGGCGCTCTATTTGACAGGTAAGGGGAATTGGCGTGATGAAGTCGCTAAGGTTAGGCCGTATAAGGGAAACCGTATCGGCATGGAAAAGCCGATCCACTACCCGGCGCTTCGCCGCTACCTGCGGACCCGTTGGGGGGCGACCGTTATCCACGGTCGCGAGGCTGACGACCAAGTTGCCATTGAGTCCTACGCACTCGGCCACGACCCTGCCAAAGTAATCATCGTGTCGCAGGATAAGGATTTACGTACGGTTCCGGGGCTGCTTTACAACTACCGCAAACGGGAGTTTGAGCTAATCACGGAACGGGCGGCCAGCTTCAACTTCTACACACAGTTGCTTGTAGGGGACTTGACGGACAACATCGTAGGGTGCTATAAAGTGGGCGCGGCTGGCGCAGCTAAGCTGCTCTCTACGGAAATGACGGACCGGCAGATGTACGAGGTGGTGCTAGAGCAGTACCGCCTTTCCCAAGCTAAGAAGGGCTGCGAATACGCATATTTGCCGGCTGAGGACGTAATCCTGGAATTTGGTAAGCTGCTCCATATGGAGCGGTACGAGGGGGATAGATGGCAAGTGCCCGCGTAAAAAGGGAAATAGCTGCGGCGCGCCGCCGGGGGCGGTTGGCGCGTAAGGTCTATGTCAACCGGCTGGACAAAGGCAAGTGCCAAGTGTGGACCGGGTACGTTAAGCCTTGCGATTCTGGACAGGGGTGGTATGAATACGGCATTGTATCTCGCAAATTGGCACACCGAGTATTCTGGGAACTTGCTAACGGCCCTATCCCCGTTGGCCGCAGGCTCTACAACGTGTGCGGGAATACCCGCTGTGTCAAACCCGCACACTGGAAGCTACGGGTACCCCTCAATGCGTCTTAACAACGTACATAGGGATATTCTCATAGATGCCGTGTGCGGCCGGGAAGTGCCCCAGCCGTACGCCGAATTGTGGGTCCGTGCCGGACTCTGTTTCGAAATTGACGGCAAGGACCCCTTACATAGGCTTGCCTACTTTATCCGCTCCGCTCTCGCCAAGCTCACGCACGACGAGCTTGCGCAACTCTACTGTGAAACTCACCAGAGGCAAGACTAATATGTACAGGTTCAATCCGCTAGGTATTACTCTTCTGCTGTTTCTAGCTCTCGGGTCCGGCCTTATCTGGGGATTACGCGGAGCCGCGTGGGCCGTGTTCTTCTACTCCGGAGCTACTCTAGCTTCCGCATGGATCAAGACTCCGCGTGGCTAAGAAGCGCACGCTCAAGTCCCAGCCGCCCGCCAAGTGGCGGTCTGGGTACGAGCGCCGGCTACGGGAGGACCTGGATTCCAAGGAAGTCCTCTACACCTACGAAGAGGCCACGTACCGCATCAAGCTGGACATAGTGGGATGCTACTGCGCTCGCTGCGGGGAAAGGGACATAGTGCGGGTGGCTAACTACACGCCTGACTTCTACTTTCCGGAGAAGGATCTTACGGTAGAGGCTAAGGGTAAGTTCGACGCCAAGGCGCGTAAGGTGGCCTTGGCCTTCACTTCGCAGTATCCGCAGAAGGACTATGCCCTGCTGTTCCAGCGTAACAACTGGATCAGCGGAAAGAAGGCCAGCCGATACGGCGATTGGTGTGACAAGCACGGCATCCGCTGGGCTGTCGGCAACAAGATTCCTACGGAGTGGCGGACCCCATGAAGGAAGGACCGGAGACCCGCAGCTACGACAGAGACCCTATCCTGAGCGAATACTTCGCCGGTTACCGTGTCGTATTTTACTCCCACGACAAAGAAATGTACGTGCGACTGTACCGCCCCGGCGATAAGGCACGGGCGGAAGCCGACGGAGACGAGTGGGTGAAAGATGGTCAGATGCCGTGAGAGTCCTAGTAGGCTGCGAAGTATCGGGCGTCGTCCGTTGGTTGAAAGGCTTGCCCAAGCTGATCCCTACGAACGTGGTAACTACCCGCTCGCAGGAGGTATGGCTTATGCCGCCGTCGCCGGAGCGATCGAGACTGCGCTCTGTTACATATCCAGGAATAGCCCGCGCGATGGCTGCGCAATGGGGGACGAGTGAGCCTAAACTATCCGGATCGAGAGACATGGCTGGCCGTCCGAGCCACCCCGCGGAAGAGAGCAGACAAGATGTTCTTTGTCAGCACCGACCTTCGCAAGGTGGCCGATGGCCCGGACGCGGGGCAAGTCATCATGTTCGGTAAGGGCAGGTCCTACTTTCCCCTAAAGGATAAGCCTGTTCGACCGGGACGGGCACGCCGAGAGCGCTTAAGAGCGGAGCGGGAGGTAGGGTGATTCCCTACTATCCAAGACCGGATGTATCCCCAGAGGAACGGGATGAATGGCACCGGCAGCAGATGCTAATCCTAGCACAAGAGAGGCGGCTGAGGGCAGAACTGTGGCGCGAGCAGAAAAAACTTGAAATGCTACGAGACAGGCCTTACCGATGGGAGAAAAAAGTGAAGTTCATTCTGGAAAAAAGACGTCTGCGTCGGTGGCGCCCCGTCGAGCAGGCTGGGTGGATCCTAGGTTGGAGCTTGGGCTCGCTAGTGGCGTTCGTGGCTTTCGTCATGACGGTCAAGGCCGCCCTGTACGTGGTGCTGGGATGAGCATCCTTCCTGGAATTGTGGGCATCACCGGAGTAGCCGGTAGCGGTAAGGATACCCTTGCTAACTACCTAGTCAGGGTAGCGGGCTACAAGCGCTATGCGCTGGCCGACCCTATCAAGGAAGAACTCAATCGGATGTTCCGCTGGAGCCCGGCACAGTGGGAAGATCGGGTCTGGAAAGAGACCTATCTAGAGGCTGGGCGCACTCCGCGGGAGTGGGCTCAGTGGCTTGGAACCCGTATTAGAGTGGTGGATCCCGACTGGTGGATAGACGAGTTACTTGAGCGGTCCTACGATGACGGCAACCTAAACCGCACGGTAATCTCTGACGTCAGGTACAACAACGAGGCAAAGATCATTGGTAACCTTGGTGGGGTAGTGTTACAGGTAACACGCCACGAGGCAGGGCCGGTAACTGCGCACGAATCTGAGAATGGTGTAGCTACAAATCTTATCCACGAAGTCCTGGATAATAACGGCTCTCCCGGTAGCACGGGAGACACGGCCTTGCGCCGGCTAGCGGCGTGGGGGGAAGCCTTCCGGCTGCTTCCTAATGGACCCTAGTCCTCACGCACTCGCGATAGCTGCGGGAGTCAGCTTCTTCTACGTAGGGCTGCGCTCGTTCCAGCAGTTGAACGTCACGCAATACCACTACAAATCTGTGTTCGCTACCTCGCAGATGATGGCAGCTGCGGATATTTTCCTCATTGCCAAATGGGCACAGTGGGGCCTTACTTGGACAACTTGGCTGCTCTACGGGACAGCCTCGGGACTAGGGTGCCTAGTTGCCATGTACCTAAAGCGGAGATTCTACAAGTGAACCTGTCCAAAGACCAGCTTCTCCTGATTTACGAGGCTCTTGCGGGAGCCTATGTAGAACTAGCTGCTATCGAGGAGGTTAGTGAGGACTATGTAACGGCCGGGCACTTGATGGAGCAGATGGAGGAAGCTATCGCTACCTTGGAGGGCTGGATAGATGCTACCCCGTGATATTGTGACTGTCCCGGGTGCGTACTTCGCCGCGCAGAACGAGCGTTCCCCTCTGGAAGAGGCTAAGCAGGACGCTAAGGAATGGATGACTCGATACCGCATCGAGAATGAGCTTGCTGAGAAACTGCGCGAAGAGATAAAGGGCCTGCTACGAGAGCGGGACGTTAACAGCACGCAACTTAGAACCAATGACCGAGAGCGCGACCGCGCGCAGAGACTCAGCCGTACTTTGGCCCGCGTCCTAATGGAAGTGCTGGACATAGGAGACTCGGATGACCGCTAGTGTTACAGCACTCCCTCCCCCCTTCCGACTGACGGCAGAAATGATCGTCCGGTACTATCTGGCCAACATAGACCGGCTGGAGCATGTAGTGGTCATGGCTACGTTTAAGGATACCCCGCGGCCTATGGTGTCCATGACAGAGGTAGACCCCACTATGACGGCGTGGCTCGGGGCCACGTTGCTAAGGATGGCTACGGAACCCCCCACGAAAAAGGCCCCTGCGGAGGGGCCTTCTGAACCGATCAAAGCATGAACGGGTTACGTGTCGGACTGACTTCTGCGCCAGTAGCGGATGCCGTAGGTGGCAAAGAAGATGCTGAGCAGCAAGCCCTGATACCAGAGCGGAGTCTGTGCGAGAGCCTGGAATCCTTCCGTAACGATGACGGGTCCGTCTATGAATGGTACTTTGACGAAGGCGAGGACCGCAGGCACGGAAACTACAAGCAGCGTGTACTCATCTTTCCAAGAGCTTTCCGCTTGCTTCGCAAACTCCATCTCCCAATTCATGTCGGCCGTGAGGCCCTGAGAAATAAGCTGTACCTTGCGCGCTTGAATGGCCTCTTCCAACTCAAGCTTTCGTGTACGCTCTTTGCTCTTGATTTCCTGACGGGCCTTAAGATAGTCCGTAACTCCTGTTACGATACCGCCCGCCGCATCACCAAATATTTTCGCTAAGAAACTCATAGGACCTCCACTAAAAAATGTCTACCCGTCGTCATATGATTATACCGGATACGCAATGCGGTCCGGGCCATTCCTACAAGCACCTGTTATGGGCACGTAAGGCTATCGAACACTACCGTCCCGATGTTATCGTTCACTTGGGCGATCATTGGGACATGGCTTCCCTATCATCCTATGACGGCAAGGGCAGCAAGAGCATGGAGGGGCGTCGGTATCAGGCTGATATAGACGCTGGAAACGAGGGCTGGGATATGCTGTTCAGCGGGATCAAGAAGATCCGCAAGTACAGTCCCCACCTAGTCTATATGCACGGCAACCACGAGAACCGCATCGAGCGGGCTGTGGAGCAGGACGCTAAGCTTGACGGCGTTCTCAGCCTCAAGCACCTTAACACGGGTGACTTTGAAGTTCACCCCTTCCTCAAGAGGGTCTGGCTCGATGGCATTGTATATTCCCACTACTTTCAACAGCAGAATTCGTCTTACGCTATCGGAGGCTCAGTCGATAATCGACTCAATCGCATCGGTGATAGCTTCGTGCAAGGACACCAGCAAGGATTCCTCTATGGAAATAGGGTTTACCCTACTGGCAGGACCAGACACGGTCTCGTCTGTGGCTCATTTTACCTGCACGACGAGGGCTACAAAGGGCGGCAGGGGAACGATCACTGGAGAGGAATTGTGGTTCTGAACGAAGTCAACCGAGGAGACTACGGCGTCATGCCCCTAAGCATAGACTACTTGAAGAGGGCGTTTGGCTGACGTAGAGTAATCTCTGCTTTCTTTGGGTGGGGTCTTTGGGCGGCTTCGGCCGCCCTTTTTTTAACCATCTTCCGCAGCTTGGGAATAGTGTTAGCTAGGGACGTATCTAGGTAGTCCACCTTATAGCGCACGCACAGGGCTCGAAAGCCCTCGTAAGGGACTAGGCCAGCTACGGCTAGGCAGTCCCCGTAGACACCTACCCACTCCGGCCCGTGCCCGTGGAGCCTGTCCTCTGCGTCCCAGCACGCCATTACATGGTGGGCGAACTCGTGCACTAAGGTGAGAGGGGATCTAGACCCCGCGTAGTGCGTGCTAAGAGTAATCCTGGATTCACGGGTCTCTGGCCACCAGTCATACTTGCCCGCACAGGTCTTGTCGTCTTGGAAGTACAGCGGAGTAGGCACTACGCCAAAGGCCTTGGTCAACTGCTTGAGTAGCACCCTATGATTGGTGCGGGTATACGTGGCAAGAGATAGCCCGGACAGTCCGCGCTTCTCCAGCTTATACAACTCTTCCCGCTGAGGGTCGCTCTTGGGACTTACGCCGGCCATGACCCGGACTCCAGCATGACGGACAGGCGCTTGGCGCGAGTTCCGACCTGTGTAGCCCAGCGACTCAGCAGCATATTCTTGGCTGCTCCAGCGTAATCTCTCCCCTGTACCATCTTAAGCGTGTTCTTGAACCCTAGCAGACCGTTGACTCCTAGGTTAAAGGCCATGTCCAGCAGAACGTACTGACGAACCTCGTCAAGGTCCCGTACCCACGGCAGCGTCTTGACTAGTTCCTCGTACTTCTCGGTCATATCGTACTGCAATAGAGCATCTATGATCGCCTCGGGGAGGGTGCCCCCCTTGCTTGGATCAATCAGGTGCCCGACGCCCACGGTCCAGTAGCCTAGGCTATCCTTATAGATCGTGTTTCGCCTGCCCTCGTGCAGAGAGAGCAGACGGGTAGCGCGTTCTCGATTCATTTCCTGTAGCCTTCGATAGGCGTATTATCCGCGGATTGCTGAGACCTAGCCGATAGTACGGCCGACGCCTTTAGATACTGCTCTGATCCCGGCTTAGTCGTAGCTACCTTCTGCAGCGCAGCACGACCTTCCTTCGTGAAGAAGTACCACTCCAGCTTGCCCGTAGCCAGAATGTCGTACAGGTTACTCATGAGGAACGCCGGAGCTTGCGAAACTAGCGCCATGCCGACTCGCTTATTCTCGACTCCCTTAGCCGCAAGACTGGCCCTATTCTCCAGTAGACGAATGTACGCTATAGAGGATTTGACATGCTGCCGCTCTGCATCCGAGAATAGAAGCTCTCCCTGAACACGCTCTCCGTTAGCTAGTTCGTTAATGAAAGCCTTGGCGTCTATGGGTGCAAGAGAACCCGCCTTGGACTGGTCCATCATGCGCTGCCCTGCGTCGTTGATCTTCCAGCGCTTAAGTTGCTCCAAGGTCTCCGGAGAGTGTCTCCGGAGTACGCGCACCAGCTTCGCCTGTTCACCCGGCTCGGCGTTAGCCAGCACACGGATCTGTCCGGCCGCGTCCTTGGCGTCCTTACCGAACGCTTGCGAAACCAGAGCCCAATCCATCTGGCGCATTTCACCACGGAAGGCCTTGTAGTCGTCGCGCGCCTGCTTGAAGTATCCCCAAGCTTCCTGGAATTTCTCTCCGGGAGCGGAGCCCTCCGGGAAGATGCGGGCAAAGTCCTCTTGGCTCCGGGCAGTAGCCAGAGCATCGTCCATAGCACCTACATCCCGTTCTATGGCATCCACAAGCTTCTTGCCTAGTCGCATAGCACTAGCAGTAGAATCTGATACCGACTTGCCCCGTTGCAGGTCCGCGATGCCCGCCCGCAGGCGAGTAGCGCCTTGGTGCAGATTGATTAGATCATCCATGCCCAACTTGCCGCCGCCGCTGTCGATCGCCCACGCGGCCTCCGAGACTTGCTGGCCGTACTTCTTGAGAGCCGGGTCGATCAGGTCATCGTACCACTTGGACCCCATAGGTACGTTCTCTAGGATGGTACTGGCCGTTTCCGGCACGGCGATACCTACGTTGTAGGCCGTATCCTGTCTTGCCGTGGCCTTGGCCATGTCTACCGTAGCCCCGTAGGCCTTACTGGCTGCCGACTGAGCCGCTGTTCTCCAGGAATTCAGGGATGCCTGAACTCTCTCTCCAATTTCCGTGGCGGTAGCCGTGGGCTTCTTAAAGAAGTCCAGTAGTACTTGGCGTGCCTTGGAGACAGCTGTGTTAGTCTGCTCTCTTGCTACAGAGCCAGATACACGGCCCTCCTGCATTTCTAACTCATACGAGCCGCCCCGCTGGCCGCCCGAAAGCTCGTCCATTAAGGGAGCCACCTCTTTAGACTTGAGGACTTCCTCGACTACCTTAGTGGTCTCTGGGGTCGGGGGCTTCTTGAAGATGCGCAGGAAGAAGTTCTTTCCAGCCGGGAGAGCCGTGCTTATGGCTCCGATCGGGATACCGATGCCCACACCCCACATCATCTGCGAGTACTTATCCCAGGAATCTGCGGCTGTAGGATCGTACTGAGCCGCGGCTACGGCGCCGCCGGCCGCCGCCATCTTGGCGGTGTCCCTAAAGAATTTAGCCCCGCTTTCCGCCTTCCCGATCTTGGGTATAGGTAGGGCAAACGAGGTCGCGATACCCATCGCTTCCTTAGTAGCCTCTATGTCCGCCGGAGTAGCTTTACCCAGCAGGACGGGGTGATCCCCTGTGATAACCTTCTCTATGGCAGCAGTGGACTTAGTGGCCCGCTCTACAAGAGGGAGTCCAGTAAGACTCTCTATAGGAGCAACCCCGGCCTGAACTAGGCCGGTAAAGGCTCTGGTGGCACCGGTCGCGAGTACGCGTGGGTTCAGCACTCCGGTAGGGACCGGGCCAGCGCCCGGCGCCTGCGGGTTTACGGGCTGCCCAGAGGCATCTTTGGGCCACGTAGCCGGATCATTGGAAGAGGGGCCCTGACCGTGACTGGCTTGATACTCCTGGTATTCCTGATAATCAAGATAGTCTTGATAATCCTTCTCGTCGCCAGTAGCCATTACGGCCTCCAGTTGGGGTTAGCGGCCTTCCACTGCTTGAACTCTTCCTTGGAAAGGCCCGGCGGGGGACCGCCCGACGGAGCCGCGGCAGCAGCAAGTTCTGCCTTAGCCAGACTCTTTGCTGTAAGCTGGCTATATCGCTGAGTGGTACCCATCCAGATTTTGCGGGTATTGGGCCCGACCGTAACGCCGCTATCTATCTTGCTAGAAATCTCGTTGGTAGTCTTGCGGGCTAGGCCGGTAAAGGCCTGATCCAGCAGTTCTATACGCGAGGTTGGGCTACCCTCGCCCGACACTACCCTCATGGCCTGCTCCAAATCCTGGTTTGATAGACGGCCACCCGGATCGTTACTGCGAGCGAACGCATAGGCAAGGCTCACCACGAGAGCCCGCTGCTTCTCATTAGCTACGTTGTTTCTGAGCCACACACTGCTCTGGCTGCCCTCAATGGTCTTGCCGGCGTCCCATCCACTGGAATTGACGGTAGCCCTAGCGGCAGATCCGTATTTCATTATCTGGGTAATCAAATTGCCGGTCAGGGTAGCAGCCTGCGGGTTGGCGGCTATCTGTTCGCGGAGGTCGGCCATTAGATTAGCCGATTCTGCAGCAGAGGTTACGTTCTCGTTCAGCTTTTCGCCACCTTTGCGGATGGCGTTTGCCATAGCATTACCGCCCGGAGTGGGGGGATGATCCAGCTTCCACTGTAGTAACTCAGCTTGCAGACGGTTAAGCTCGTTCTGGGCTTGCGCTCTGGACATAGCCGTATCCGCTCGCTGGGCGGCCACTTCTAGGGCGTTCGACTTGGCCTGATAGTCGGCCTCAATCCTCAGGGTCGCAATCTGCTGGTCGATGGCCTTGGCATCCGGCTTAGATTCCAGGTTAGTGGCCTCAGCCCGGAGCTTGGCGCGTTCCGCCGCCTGAGTACGCAGAGCGTTGAGGGGCTGAGTCAGAGCAATAGCCTGCTCCCAATTCCCGGCTCCAGAGAACTGCTTGATGGCATCCTCCAGCACGGCCGCCTGAGCGTCGTCCGGGGTCATGGAGCCGTCCTTGATGTACTCCGAGTACTTGCTCTGGGCATCCGTCATCACCTGATTGGTGTGCTGGGCCTTGCGATCCTCGTCCGTGAGCATCCCGGCTGAGGTCATAGCATTGTTGAAGCGTGCGCCAGCCTGCCCGGCCATCTGAGTATAGATGGGCTGGTCGGCGTAGGCCGCATCTGCGGCCGCCAGTCTAGAGGCAGCAACAGAATCAGGCGTAGCCAGACTCTCGAAAGGATTGGTAGCCATTATTTCGCGTTCCAGTTATACTGATACTGAGCGGGCTGCTGGGGGAGGTTGACTCCTGGACCGGTAGCGTAACCACCGGCCATCGGTCCTACGGAACCCGGAGCGGTAGCCGCGGGCTGAGCAGCACCTCCAAGCCAACCACCTATTCTATCAAAAACTCCTGACTGTTGCAAGGCCGGAAGAATGGTGGAGTTGACAATAGACTGGTTAGCCGCTGCCGCCAACTGCGGAGGGGCCCCGGCTGCGCCGCCGACACCAAGCTGTCCCTGCTGGAGTAGCTGCTGGAACATATTAGCCAGACCAGACTGAGACTGCTGGCCGATATTGAAAGCCTGCGACTGCCCGGCCTGTCCTTGATTGACCGCACCTATGGCCGTATTGAAACGGTCCATACTACGGGACTGCGCCCAATCCTGCGAGGCAAGCTGGCGCTTTAGGTCCGCATCCTGCTGGGCTTTGTAGAAGGCCTCTTGCTGGATCCCGCCCCCTGACGTCCCCATCTGCCCCATCGCAAATAGACGATCGTTGAGACTCTGACCCGTGCGCTGTTCTTCCGGCTGCGCTAACTGGCGAAGCACCCCTAGCCGCTCGGCGGCGGCCGCGTCCTGACCCGGACCAAACATGGCTCCAGCCGCTTGCGCGACCTCGGGAGCCGCACCAAAGTAGGCCTGACCGGGAGCCGAGTAGGCATTGGCTAGTGACTGTTGCCCGCCGATGTTGAGCATCTGCGAAAACGGATTCTGAGCCTGCGCCAGTTCCATCTGGTGCGTCTTTGGATTCCAGGTTGTAGTTCCATACTGGCTAGTGGCCGAGTACGGAACCGGGGTAGCCATCGCGGCGGCGCGCTTAGCTCCCTTCTTAGCCTGCTTAGCGCCGTAGACCGCAGTTCCAACCTGAACGCCGGCATTGATGATTTCGCCCCAAGGAATTACCATGTTAGTTACCCGTGTTCTGATTGAGGAAGCCGCGGCCTTGCTGGAAGGCCCCTAGCATCTTTCCGCCGCCGTTGCCCAGACCGCCAACCTTAGCCATGCGGCCTGCGTTAACGGGGTCGGGACCATTCTTCTTCCCCCAACTTCCAGCCGCGCTGAAAGGTGACGGGGGGATACCAAAGATTTTACCCTTAGCTGCGATGTAGTCGTAGATGTTGGTATAGACCACGTTAGCCCCACACGCCCATATCCATTAGGATCTGCACTTTCTGCTGCGGGGTGATTTCTTTGCCGGTAGCATCGTACCAGTTCCCTTTGCGCTGCACGAAGCCCGCTTGAGGCAAGTACGTATTCTTAAGCTTGGTGAACTTCTTCAAGCCCACGCCCATAGCCTTGTTGCTTTGGGCATCGCCCAGAGCAGCCCCGGCCATTTCTATAGCCATAGCGGCGCCTGCGCCACCGGTGGCATAGGTCAGAGCGGCAGCCGCCGCAATCTTAGCAGCGTCCGACATGGTGAAGTGACGCGCCTTGCGCATCTTCTTGATGCCCTTGATGGACTTAAGGGCCTCCGGAGAAACCTCGGTAGGGGCTACTCCCGGTGTCGCGTAGCTAGCGCCAGTAGCCCCGGTACCACCGGCGGCCGGTGCGGGACCCGTGGCACCCGGAGGGCGCTGAGGCTGGCCCCAGCCCTGCATGTACGGAGCGTCGAGCGCCTGCTGCGCCCACTGCTGCCCACCACCTGACCAACCGGACTGCGGCATCCCGGCTACCATTCCCGCAAAGGGATTGGCGGGAGGGGGTGTGGCCGGAGGCGCTACTGGCGGAAGTGGCACTTGCGGAGGGGCACTACCGGGAAGCATTGCGCCAAGGTTTTGTCCTATAGGCGCAAAGGGACCCCCCGCCTGCCACCCGCCACTACCGGGAACCGGCTCGATCGGAGCGCCCTGATTCAACCTAATACTCTGCATCGGATCGGATGCAAAGTCTTGCGGAGACTGCTTGATGAATCGCATACCACTCAGCGCAGAGGGCTTGATAGCCATTAGTTGCTTGCTCCAAACTTGACGGTCAGGAATTCTTTGGCCAGCAAAAGAGCCGTGCCCATTGCGGAGATTACCATGAGGATAGCTCCCCAGAAGCCTGTGTATTTGGCTAAGGCTCCCTCCAGCTTAGCTAGACGTACATCTACGTCAGCAGTAGCGATAGCCGTGGCTTTGTGCCACGCTTCTTGACGATCTGTGGCGGCAATAAAGCGCTCTTCGGCCCTCGTTACCCGTTCAAGGATATCCTCAATCTCAATCTTCATAGTCTTAGGCGTCCTTGCTGCGGGTTTGCGCTTGATGGTCATGGATTTGGCTCGATGTAGTCTGCGGCCAGATAGCTGCCCGCGTAAACGATACTAGCGTTACCGGCGCCGCCAGCGCCGTTGTTGTGCTTAGTCCAATTCAGCTTGAGGTTGCCCGCTGAATTTGTCTTGACAAAGCCAGTGAAACTTGCGTGTCCCCGGAAGGTAGAGGTATTGCCGCTGGAGTTGTCTACGTTCTGCTGAAAATCCAGGATACCGTCCTGTATAGAGCAGAAACTCGCGGCCCCCTGAAACGCACCAACCGAGGCTACATAAGAGTATCTAGTGTAGATACAGCTATCGTCTAGTACAGTCCCGGTATAGAGAGTACGACAGTACGTAGCGTGCCCGAAGTCTGACGGACCAAATACTATGTATGCACCGTGTATCCAGTAGGTAGAGTTAGCTAGTAGGGCTAACGTCAACTCAGAATCATCCGAGAACGTGTCATTAGCCGTTCTGGATTCGTCGGCCTGCTTGATTATGTAGGAGGTAGTCACGCCAGTCTTTCCAGTCTAATCCAGGAACCCGCCAAGACCGTAGTGTTGCCCACGTTAGATACGTTCTGGGCCCAATATATGCCGATGTTTCCTGTGCCTGCAGTAATGAATACACCCCTAGCCCGGAACCACCCTCTGTCAGAGCCAGTAGCAGAGCCGCCTAGTGCGTACGTACCGGCAGAGGTTAGACGAGCCGACTGTACCGCGCTGTAGGAAGTACTGGCATTCTGATAGGGCTGCCTTGAGGCACACCCTTCCGTATATATACAGCACAAACCAGTAGCAGCTGTAGAACCTATTCCTATCTTTATTGCAGGAGTAACTCCTGTACGGAACATTACCAGCGCGTCTACGTAATAAGTAGCACCAGAGGCGAGAGCAAGAACAAGCTCGGAGTCTACAGCCGCGGTAATGTCACTTGTCTTTGTCTGGTCTGCAGACTTGATTACGTAGCTCATGCCGGCTCTGCTTCGATCAGTACATATGAACCCGCTTTAAAGGTTACGGTTCCCGCAGCAGCAGGAGTGCGGAAACTCCAGAAAGGACCGAAAGTAGCATCGGAACCCACTGCTTTAACCAGCCCTTCGAATACGCTGGTTACTATGAAGTTAGCCGTAGTTCCACTAAGACTGTCGCCGGTAACTCCCAGATCCTCGGTATTGAAGGCGTTACCGTGGTCCGACGCTTGAGAGAACGTGGTAGTATCGACCCTAGTCGTATCCAGTCCCTCGGCTATCCACTGAATCTTGGCTACGCCAGAGGATGTATTCCACTCTAGGAACAGTCCCGGAGCCCCGGAGCCGCTAGTTACCTTGAAAGTAAGTACGGCCCGGAATCTATAGACGGTTCCAGCAGGCAGATTTACCTGCAGAATAGGGTGTATAGAATGCGCCGGATTCGGCCCGGTCTTGGATACGTCGGCGGGGGCGTAGATGACGCGGCGTGCCGCCGTACCTCCCCCAATATGACCTACCGGTAAACTCAGCCACATTACGCAAAGGCCTTAGTGCAGACCGCGCGCCACTTGCCCGCGGTAGCATCATACTGTGCGCTAACCATGTCTACCGCACTAGCGGCCAAGGACAGGACGGCGACGGTTCCAGCTGGCCACGTAAAGGCAGAATTCCAGGAAAGTGTACGGCCGCCGGTAGCGTCTTGCCGAATAATGATATTGATGCACTGACCACTAATGGGGCTAGTGGGAGCCGCCATCGTACGATTGCCTGCTAGCGTCACTTCGAATACGTTAGACAGGGAGCAGTCAATGGTGATCGTAGCCCCGTCTGTCAGAGTTGACTTAGTGGTAGACTTGCCAACTGTATGAGCCGCAGACACGTTTGTGTAGTCTACGGTTGTCGGAAGATACGCAGCTACTACAATGCTGGAAGCATTAAGCGGAGCGTACCCACTGACCGCCCCTTTAGCGCTCTTATCTTCCTTGGTAGTAGACATGGTAGCGATGGCATCGAACTCCGCATCTAGTTCTGCGCCGATCACTAGTTTGTCCGGGTCTCCAGTAGGAAGGGAGTCCTTGGGAGTGTAGGGAGTGATCTTGCCGTAGTCGCTCACGTTACGCCACCGTGTAGTTCTGGGCGGAAGTCACGAGCCACTTGGCTAGGTTACTGTGGTATACAGCGCGGTGTATGTCGGCCTTGAGCGCTGTTACCGTAGTGGTCGGAGTAACTGCAGCCGGGAAGCAAAACACGGCATTCCACGCCACGGTCCGGCTGCCTGTACCGTCCTGCCGCAGGGTGATGAAAATCTCCTGCCCATCAGACGGATTGGTGGGAGCGCTGACCGTAATGTTCTGGGTCAAGGATACGTAGAACTGGTTAGAGGTTGCGCAGTCGAACGTCACAGCCGAAGCTATGATAGTGGATACAACTTGATTGGCCCACATTTGGGCCGGCTTGAGCTTTGTGTTCGCGTTAAGCTGGGCCCATCCGCTGGCAACACCGGCGTACGTGGCCGTAGTGGCCTTGCTGGTGATAGCCGTGGCGATGGCTGTAAACTCACCATCCAACTCTGATCCTACAACCAGCTTGGCCGGGTTAGTCGTAGGCAACGAATCTTTCGGCGTGAAGCTAGTAACCGGAGTATAGTCAGCCATCAGGCATACCTCGTCGGCTCGAAACCGATTGTCACGTATTGTAGAGCGAACGGGTAACCGTTAATGTCGGTCTCAAAGCCAAAGCGGAGCGTCTGGCAGGACTTGCGTAGCGGTACGTATTTCTCGATGACACCGCCGCCGCCAGAATACTCGGCCGAGAGATTGTATTCCCCGCCATTGTTGTATTCCGTTCCGCCGGAAACAGTCCACTCTTTCTGGACGGCGTTCATGTTGGCGCGGAAGTCTGTCCACCACTTAAACGAACCGACCACGTTGCGGCGGGAGGCTACGGCTACCTTGGCGCGTTTTAGGATATTCAGTTGCGAGTTCTGCGAGAGAGGGAACCACCCGCACCAGAAGGCGTAGCGGTAGGTCGCCGTATCATCCAGGTATCCGCTGAATAGACCGATGTAGCCGGCAAAACCGAACAGGAGATTATTGTTTGAGCGGCAGCACATCGCTGTGGGAAGGATGGACCACTCAAACATACGGAAGCCCCCGCTTTCCAGAGGATACTTGATATCAAATACCCAAGTAACGGAAGCGTCCGGGTGAGTCAAGATGACTAACCCCTCTACCGCAGAATAGACCATGCGGGAATTGGCTAGGTTAGCCGTAGACAAGTACGCAGCCATGAAGTCCCGATTCTCGGGGCTCAATTGATTGACGGGGGTAGCCTGTTCCTGTACGGTACGCGACAGGGATCTAACGCCGTTGGTTGACCAGAACACGACGTCGAGTTCACCAATCAGGGTGATCGCGTCCCGGCCCACTAGGCCGACGTTCTCAATCATGCTGTTGACGTAGATATTGGTCGGCGTCATGCCAATCTCAGAGCCGGCCCCGTCCGTCCAGAACACGATATGATTCTTACCAAAAACAACAAGGTTGGAGCCGAAGGCAATGATGCCCACTACCTCGTCCATGCCCTTCGTCCATACGGAGTGCATGTCGATTGAGCCGCCGCCATCTGCTGTGGCCCATTTCGTATCGTCCAGAAGGGCGCAGTACTTGATAGTCTGGCGGTCAGAATCCAAAGCCCAGATACGGCCGAAGGCTGCTACCGCGCAGTTGCCTGTAGGCAGGGTGCCGGTGGCTGCCGTAGC
>Ga0315275_10002222_pt1 | contig 17420 bp, 12 predicted proteins | sample YL17G03_0_MG_FD_205557 | JGI IMG/M metagenome (GOLD analysis project Ga0315275, IMG submission 205557) | Sediment microbial communities from Yellowstone Lake, YNP, Wyoming, USA - YL17G03_0 | ecosystem: Environmental > Aquatic > Freshwater > Lake > Sediment | place: USA: Wyoming | collected...
GACCCGCGCCTTGACCCGGCGGGCGGCCTCGGTGAAGGAGCTGTAGAGATGGCGGCAGCGGGTGAACTCGAGGTAGGCTTCGTCGAGCGAAGCCTCCTCGACGTCCGGCGTGTACTCGTAGAGGAGACGGAAGAATTTCTCCGAGAAGGCCTGGTAGACCTGGTAGTTGCCGCGGACGAAGAGCCCGTCCGGGCAGAGCTGGTAGCACTTACGGAGGGGCAGGCCGGCGTGGATGCCGTAGCGGCGGGCCTCGTAGTTGCAGGTCGCGGCCACCCCCCGCTCGTGGGCCTGGCCGCCGACGATGACGGGCTGGCCGATGAGCGCGGGGTTGAGGAGCTCCTCGACGGCCGCGAAAAAGGCGTCGATGTCGATGTGGACGATGCACCGCCGCTTCATGTCAATCCTTTCATGGGGACGTTCCCCCCGGCCAGAAGCGTCCCCCGCAACGGGGACGCTTCTGGCCGGGGGGAACGTCCCCGTATCTCTTCAGTACTTCCGCAGCAGGCCGACGACCCGGCCGACGACCCGGAGCTCCTTGACCTCGATCGGCGCGAACTCCGGGTTCTCGGGGACGAGGAAGATGCTCCCGTTTTCCCGGCGGAGCCTCTTCAAGGTGACCGACCCGTCGTCGAGGCGGGCCACGACCATCTCGCCCGAGTTGGCCGTGTTCGTCCTCTCGAGGAGCACCCGGTCGCCGTCGTCGATGTAGGCATCCACCATGCTCTTCCCGGCGACGCGGATGCAGAAGATATTTCCCCGGCGGCGGCCGACCATCCACTCCGGGACATCCACGCTCTCCCCCAGGGAATCGAAGACTTCCTGGGCGCGGCCGGCGGGGGCGACGCCGACAAGCGGCACCTTGACCTGGTTGTCGAGCGGCGACGGAAACCCGGAGAGGCGAAGCTCCCCCGCTTCGCGCATCAGGTAGCCCTTCTTCTCCAGGCTGAGGACGTGCTTGAAGACGGCCGAGGGGTTGACGATGCCCAGCCGCCGGCCAAGCTCCCGGATGGTCGGGGAAAACCCCCGCTCGAGGACGAAGCTCTCGATGGCCTTGAGGGCCTTCCTCTGGCGCTCGGTGAGGTCTTTGCTTATCTTGTTTACCATTTTGTTCACCATTTATAAAATAAGCCCGCAAAAGGCCTTTGTCAAGGGAATTTTTTTAAATGGTTGATAAAATGGAACAGATTGAGTAAACATCAACCTTATGATTCCACTTGAGCGAGCGAACACGATGCCTAAAAAAACCTTCCTGGTTGTTGTGCTGAGCGGCCTGGCGTGCCTCTCGGCCCTGGCCGGTCCCCCTCTTAAGGCCGGAGAAGAAGGACAGGGACCCTGGTGGATGAGACAAACGGCCCTGAAAACGGACGGCACCATCGCCCCTCTCTCGAGCCATCCCTGGTGGTCCCGGGCCCAAAACCTGAAGGTCGGCGAGAGCTTCGCCGTTCCGGCCGAAGGCGAGGCGAGAGACCGGATGCTGGTGCGCAGGGAACAATTCCGCACCTCCGGCATGGTCAGTAAATTGCGCGACGTGGAGGCCATCGTCTGGATCATCGACGATGACGGCGACGGCAGCGCGCTCCAGGGCGGCGATCAGGACTCCGACTGCTACGTCGTCGATTACGACGCCGACGGCTCGGTCGACCGCATGGTCGACAACATCGACAACGACGGGGACGGCCGCCGGGACGAGCTCGATCTCCGCTATTTCGACGACGGCCGGCTCAACTGGGCCTGGTTCGGCGACGACCTCGACCACGACGGCGCGATCCGCAAGATCACGGGTTACGAGCGGGGCGATGAATTCCAGGCCGACCCCTACGGCGACGGCATCTTCTACATGAACAAGCTCGACCCGCGCCGCGGCGTCTGGTCGCCGATCTCCGAGTGCCCGTTCGCTTTCTATGATACCGACGGGGACGGGTTCAGTGAGACGGTTGTGCGGGTGAGCGCTGTGCCCCGGAGCTACGACGTCAGCCGCGATCCCGACTACGCGAACCAGGCCTACCTCCGCCCGTGGGAACCGCCGATGGGGGACATCGGCATCATCAACATCCGCTACAGCTTCGACATCGACCGGGGAAGCTCAAAGGCCTCCCCGCTTCACTATGATATCGGGTTCAACATGATCGGCTCCCTCCCCTACGACTTCCCGGGCATGGTCCGGACAAACCCGAAGCGCCGCCCTCCGCAAGAGACGACGGTCATTCCCTGGAAGGACCTCCGGGCAGTGGCCGACAGCTACGAAGCCCGGGAAACGGGTTTCTCCTGGAACGAGAACGCGGACGATACCGTGGGCAACGGCGCCGACCCGGAGAAGGTCTCGGGTCCCGACGATTACCGCTGGGAGGGAGTGTTCTGGATGTGGGAGCGGCGCTTCATCGGCAATACCGGGGGGCCCTGCCAAAAATGGAACATGCGCCGCGAGTGGCGCAGCCGACCCGCCGCCAAACGCGAGCTGTATTACAGCGAAGTCGACCGCAGGATTCACTTACTGGGCGCGGAGGAAGGCTGGATTGAAATCGGGCATTTCGGCGGCCTCGGCAGCCTGGGTGAAATCCGGATGTTCGACACCAACCGCAACGGGTTTTTCGACCGCTGGGAGGTTTATCTCGGCGGCGACCCGCGGCCGGTCCGGGTAACGACGGTCCGGGACGAGAAGGCCCGGGTCATCGATGCCGACCCGGCGATCCTGACAGAATTCTTCACGGGCGAAGTCCTGCCCAAGGCCATGACCGACCGCCGGCGCCTGATGAAAGCCATGACCAACTGGCGCCCGTTCGAAGTCCCGCCCGGGCTGGCGGCGTCGATGGAATCGGGCTCGGAAAATTACCGCCGCTATGCGATGGACGTGGCCTGCGAGCTCCAATACCGCGACTTCCGGGACGGCCTGATGAAACAGGCCGAAGCGGTCCTGGACCGGCTTCGCGAAGCCTCCACCGAACAGAATTTCATGGGAGATTTGCTCGCAATCAAGCGCTCGCCGGACAAATCGAAAGACCTGGAGCAGTCCGTGAACTCCCACACGGCCTGGAGGCTCGTCCGGGCGATCGCCGAACTCGATGCCGCCTACGGCTCCGGCGACACCGACGGCGCCTGCTCCGCCATCGCCGAGATCGGCCGCATCGGTTTCTTCCGCTGAAACCCGTGCCGACGCGCCTGATATCTCAGAAAGTGATGCCCGCCCCTTCTGCCCTCCATCTCTTCGACGGGCAAATAGAGAAGGGAGGCAACACAATGGGGTACTTTCGCAGAAGCTATTAGATTATAATCGGGTTCTCGACCATCCGTGAAAAATGCCGTCGCCATGAAAGGAGGCCTCCCAATGACCCAGAGTTTTAAACGTAAGGTCCTGACGACTGTTGTCGTGATACTCGCCGGCCTCGCCGGGTTGAACGCCGCCCAACAGAATCCCTGGCAGGCCTGGAAACACCGCTTGCCGATCGTTCTGACCGAACGCGACGCCGCGACGGCCGGCCTTCTGCCGGTCGACGTGACGTTTTCGATGTTCGCCGCGGACATCGGCGATCCCGCCAAGGAGATCCGGCTGGTCCTGAAAACTCCGGCGGGCGAAAAAGAGGTGCCGTTCCAGCTCTCGCGGCTGTCCACCTGGAACCGCGACACCGACGGCGTCAAGAGCCTGCCCACGGTGAGCGGGATGATCACGTTTTTCGACATCGCCCCGGGCTCGGGGCCTGCCGAATATGCCCTGCTTTACGGCAACCCTGCCGCGACGGCTCCTGTTTATACCACCGACCTCCGGGTGGCGGGCGATTCCCCGGCCTGGACGATCGAGAACTCCAAGATGACGGTGCGCCTGCACGGCCGTAACGCGAACAACGGCGATGTCTCCAAGGCCCTGCGGCCGATCACGGCCGGGGGCTGGACCGTCCAGCCCGCCCACAACACCAACTTCAACTCGGGCCAGCTGGCCCGGGTCGACCTGAAGAGCCGGCCCGCCTGGCCGCTTGCTCCTTATAGCGGCGTCATGCACTGGGAGCCGGGCATCTTCATCCCCACCCGAGGCTGGCTGCATGTCTTCGAATGGGACCCGCCGCCGGTCTGCGAGATTGAAAAGGGCCCCCTCTTCATCGCGGTCCGCCGGAGCGGTCCGTTCCCTAAGGTCCCCGAAGTCAAGGCCTCCGTGGTCTACCGCATCTTCACCAACCGGGCCTATGTCGAATCCGGCACGAGGATCGACATTCTCGAGTCCGTGGGTGTCGTTTCCATCCGCAACAACGACATGGTTTTCGACAACGGGACCTTCACCCACATGGCCTGGCCGGGCGACGGAACGCCCGTCGTCAAGGACCTGAAGAACTATCCCCGGGTCGACCCCAACGGCGACGTCCTGAGGATATCCGACGAGATTTCCTATTTCGCTCTTCTCAACCCCGCGGAGAAAATCGGCGTGGGCACGGTCAAGGACATGTACGCCAACGTCGGCCCCGACGGAACCCTTCCCGTCCTTTTCGACAATTCCTTCTACCTGTCCAACGACGGGAGAGAGGGACTCATGTTCTTCTTCCGGCCGCTGGTCTATTTCAACATCGGGTTTGACCGGAAGCAGTTGATCACGGTTCCCCGGGGATCGGTCTACGCCGAGCGCAATCTCTTCCCGTTTTTTGAGGCGAATGACCCACAGCCGATTCAGGACGTCCTGGCCCTCGCCGCGGCGGTCAAAGCGAAACCGAGGATCACGATCGGCGCGATCAAAATGCCCCCATCCCTGTAGGTGGATACGATCCTTCGGCTGTCCGGATAATACTGAAACGGTTTCTGCTCCGCCGGTGTTTGATGATTTGACTGAATTCCGCCGAGTTGATATCCTGAATTCCAGCGATTAAGGTCGCAACCGATATGAAATGCCCCCGGTGCCAGTTCGATAATCCCGCCGAGACGAACTACTGCGGCAAGTGCGGTTTCTCCCTTTTCCGCAAGGGCGAGGAGGCATTCGCACCCACGCTAACCCTGGAAACGCCTGTCTATTCCCTCGAGAGAGGGGGCACTTTCGCCGACCGATACGAGATCATCGAAGAGGTCGGCAAAGGCGGGATGGGCCGGGTCTACAAGGTCTTCGACAGGAAAATAAAGGAGAATATCGCGCTCAAGCTCCTCAAGCCTGAGATCGCCGCCGACCTGAGGACGATCGAGCGCTTTCGCAATGAGCTCAAGTTCGCCCGCAGGATCTCCCACCCCCACGTCTGCCGCATGTATGACCTTGGCGAGGCGGGGCAGATGCACTTCATCACCATGGAGTATGTGACCGGCGAGGACCTCAAGAGCTTCATCCGGCGGGCGGGACACCTCACCGAGGCCAAGGCGCTTTCCATAGCCGAGCAGATCACCGAGGGGCTGGCCGAAGCGCACCGGCTCGGAGTCATCCATCGCGACCTCAAGCCCCAGAACGTGATGATCGACCGCGACGGAAACGCCAAGGTCATGGATTTCGGCATCGCCCGCTCCCTTCACGCCGCGGGATTCACGGGTTCGGGGATCATGGTGGGCACACCCGAGTACATGTCGCCCGAGCAGGCGGAGGCGTCCGGGGTCGACCAGCGGTCGGACCTCTATTCTCTGGGAATCATCATCTACGAGATGGTGACGGGGAAGGTCCCCTTTTCCGGTGAGACTCCCCTCAGCGTGGCCCTCAAGCAGAAGACCGAGATACCCCGCAACCCGCGCGAGCTCAACGCCATGATTTCCGAGGACTTGAGCCGGCTGATCATGAAATGCCTGGAGAAGGAAAAAGAGCGAAGATACCAGACCGCCGCCGAGCTCCGGGCCGACCTCGACCGGATAGAAAAGCGTTTACCCACGGTCGAGCGAGAGGCGATCAAGAAAGAACCGGCCGAGGCCGTAGCGAAGCCCCCGAAGTCAATGCTCAGGAGGCTTTTCGTCCCCGCACTCATCCTTTTGGCGGTCGTCTACATCACCGTCAAGCTCACCCGCCAGCCAAGCCCTCATAATCCCCAAGCATCCCCTCAGCATAGAACGCGGGCTTATTCGCAGGATGGATTCGGCCCGTCAGGAGACCCGACCCAACTGCAAAAGCCACAGCCTCCGGGAGCCCCATCGCGCAGCGATGAAAACTCCGTTCCGGATGCCGTCGCCAAATGGCTGGAGAGAGTGACGTCAGGAAGCATACCGGGCGCCTCGGGAACTTCAGGGATCGTCAGCCCGATTCTGAGGGGCGCCATCGAGGAGATGAGTCCTCAGGACCTCGATGAAGCCCAAAAGCAGATGGAACGCATTCGCCGGTTCATCCCCCGGGACAGCCAATACCAGGTGATTTGGAGCGACGCTTACGCGAAGATCCTGGAAAGCCAGCGGCACAAGGAGGACGGCAAGCCTCAGGAATCGGAGAAGAGCCTCGCCGAAGGCCAAAACCGGATGAGACAGCTTCTGGATATGGTCGACCAGAAGGAGAAAGCCGACACCGCGAAGGCCGAGATGGACCTGGCGAGGCGAAAGGCCGAAGCGGCCCGTCCTCCGGAAGAACAGCCCTTGCTTTTCCGGGTCGCCGCCGCCAAAGGGGGCGACGCCGCCGATGCTTACGCCAAAGAGGATTTTGCGGGCGCCATGACGCTCTACAAGATCCTGGCCAGGGTTTTCGAGCTGAGCCTGGCCGGCGGCGATGACGCCGCGTCTCTCTCCGCGCTCAGGAACTATCTCAATGAAGTCAAAATGGGCGCGACGACGGCCAACGCCAAGCGGCTTGCGGATTGGCATTACCTGGAAGCCGCCAAAGAGGAGCTCAACGCCGAGGCGCTCGAGCTGAAAAAGGATTTCGCCGGCGCAGCGGACGCCTGTCTCCGGGCCGCCTTCCTCTATGAAAAAGCCCGCGAAAAAGCCGCGGAGGCTGTTCCTAAGAAGTAAGGCTGCCGGCTGCGGCCAACCCATAAAATCAGGCTTGCCCCTCACGAAGTGTGGTTTCGCGGACCCATGAGTAATCGATGCATGGTGAGCGGTCTATTTAACCGCGTTTGCATGAAAAAAAGAAAGATGAGATAAAGAAGTTATGAGAAAAAATGCGCCACCGAACCCGGAACGCCTGCATAATAGGCTGGATATCAAGCTGCCTCTCATCGGGTTTTACGACGCCCCCGACCCGTCGCTATTCGATCCCCTGGTCGAGCCCGATCCCAGGCAGTGCGTGTTCTGCTTCTATAAGGATTGGCTGGCGGGGAAAACCCTCCACCTGACCCGGGAGCGCTATGGCTGCGGCGGCGCTGCGAGTTCCCTGTTCGGTATGCAGACAAGGCCAAGAAATGAGTTCATCAAGTTCCTGGCCGATGACGAAGGCCTCAAGGCCTCCCACTTTCTCATGGAGAAATGGATCGACGCCCGCCGCCACTATCACCCTGAGAACGGTCATCTTTTCATCGGGCCGCTCAAAGAAAACGCCTGGCCCTACGCCAAGACCGTCACGTTTCTCGTCAACCCCGATCAGCTCAGCGCCTTGGCCATCGGTGCCCAATACCACAGCGCCCCCGACGACCCGCCGCCCGTGATCGCGCCGTTCGGCTCGGGCTGCTCGCAGCTCGCGCCGTTCAAGGATTTGAGCATTCCCCAGGCGTCGATCGGCTCCACCGACATCGCCATGCGTCAGCACCTTCCAGCGGATGTCATTGTTTTTTCGGTCACCCGGTCGATGTTCAGGCAGCTCTGCGAGCTCGACGAGCGGAGCTTCCTCTACAAACCGTTCCTGGAGCGCCTCAAGGAGGCGAGGGGCGGCAAGCTCCAGTAGAACGGCGGACGTATTCTAGTCCGTATCGAATAACTCATCGGGGCTCTGAGAGGTGAGCTGGAACCAACTTTTGGCCGCCCCGTCATAACACCAGAGGCCGACACCCGCGCCGAAATCGACCACCAGGCAGTTCGCGACACCGATCCCCGCCAGGTCAAACCTGACCATAAAGACCGGATTCATAGAAGATAGTCGCACCCACGAGCCGTCTTGAAAGTTATAGACCATTAAGCCCATTCCATCGAAATCGACAGCCACCTCGTCGTCGGCATCGCCGCCGATCGACGCTCCATCGACGTTAAAGGGCTCGCAGAAGCCCGGCCCCGGGGTCAAGGATCGGAGATTCGTCCAGGTGCCGGGGAAGCTTGTATAGTCCCAGTACCAGAGGCCCGGCATGGCGGCGGATTTGAATGCGCAGAGCAGCTCACAATCCAAGTTTCCGCTCTCCGCGAACACGACCTCTTTCACCCTCAGCGGTTCAAAGCTGCTCAATTGATGCCAGGCGACGGGAAAGGCACTGACATCTTCGGCCAGCCACGTCCCCAGTGGCCCGAAATCCATGATCAGGCTGACGGAGCCGCCGCCCACCCCGAAATCGGCAGCAGCATGGTCGTCCCAGGCCGTGGCGGCGCTCAGCTGGCCGCTCACAGGAGACGCCCCGACCCCAAAATACCAAACTCCCAAGGGGCCGAAGCTGTGGACCCCTTCTTGCCACCCCGGTGCCCAAAAATCCGCGGCCAGCCCGATAAGAGGCAGGCTGGTAGAAAGAGCTGTCCATTGTCCGGAGTTTCCGTCCATGCGCCATAGGCCATACCCGGGAAACGCGGCATGAAGGTCATTGGAACCGTCGCCGTTGTCATTGACTATAAACATATAGGATGGATTCTGACCGGATATTTGATCCCACGCCCCAGGAAGGATCCCGTCACTCTCCCATTTCCAAAGCCCCATACTGCCGAAATCTCCGACCAAGGCCATACCGCTATACAAGAATCCCGGCGCTCCGATAATCCGGTCAGGGTCAGCCCCGGAGATCTGTGTCCACGTGCCGCTGTCCCAAACCCAGACTCCGAGGGAACCGAAATCGCAGATGACCTGATTGTCGGTTTCATAACCGGTCCAGACAAATTTGCCGACCACGACGCCTCGATAAAGGCAAGAATTGTTGGGATATTGAACGACAGCCTGCTCCGGCTCTTGGACGAACGCGGCATCGCCTTGACCGGTCAACAAGGCGAGCCAAAGCACCGTGAAGGCGATAGTCGAGAGAACGGTCGTGATTCTTTTCATGGGATTCTTTGCCTCCTATTGCGAATCATACGCGCCTGGCGCGTAACCATCGAAAGAGCGGCCATCAGGTTCATGACGACCAGGGCCCTTTTCTTTTTCCCAGATCTCTGTCCGAAAGAATAGCGCGGGGAGACGAAAGATGTCAAGAAAATTCGGGCTAAGGGCCGCCGGTGTCCGGCAGCAAGTTCAGAGCTTCCAGGTGCCGGCGACGACGAGATTCGTCCCGGTGATATGGCCGGCTTTTTCGGAAGCCAGAAAGGCCACCGCTTCGGCGACATCAGACTTCTTGCCGAAGAATTCCGGCCCGATTTTGCCCCCCGCCGGCATCATCCCGCCCTCGATGAGCCCGGGCGATACCATATTGACCGTGATCCCGGCCTTGAGCTCGGAGGCTGCCGCAGACCGTGTCAGGATGAGGAGTGCGGCCTTGGCGACCGCGTAGGCGGCGATCCCGGCGAAGGCCGCGAGCTGCTCGACCCTGTGATACCCGATATTAACGACGCGGCCCCAGCTCCGCTGCCTCATCCCCGGGAGGGCGGCCTGGCCGCAATGGAAAGCGCTCAGGAAAACGCTCCGGTACATGAGCTCCCAGTCGGCGGTCGTGAGCTCCTGCCAGGGCTTGACGATAATCGGACCGAAATTATTGACCAGGACATCGAGGCGCCCGAAGGTCTCTTCGACCTGCCGGACGAGATTCCTGGCTTCGCTCTCGTTGGTCAGGTCGGCGTGAAAAGCCCGTGCGTTTCTGTCCTTTTTCTTAATTTCCGCCAGGACCTCGTCGGCCGCCTGTTCGTTGTCCTTATAGTGGATGGCGACGCCCGCGACGTCATCCGCGAGCCGGACGGCGATCGCCCGGCCGATCCCCCGGCTGCTCCCCGTAACCAGTGCGATTCTTCCTTCATCCATTGTCCAGCCTCCCTTTGCAATCTTCAACTGACCCGGCCGACATCGCCCCGTCCCCTCAATAAAGGAAACGCCGGCGAGAGCGGGCCTCGGACTCTAGCATTTTGATAAGAATACTAGCCTTTTGAGGGGTCTTGGCAGAAAACCCCCTGCGGCGGCCTGCGATTTTATTATAAACGAATCTCCGTCCGAACTCATATGCCCCTCCCCTTCATCCCCTCCCGCGAGGGGCGGGGAACCTAATGCCACGCCTCCCCAAAAAAGATAAAAAACATAAACGGAGGACTGGCCTGACGTCCGCAGTAGGTATATCCGGAACTTCCCTTATAGCGTTGACACGACCCTTTTGCCGCAGAAGGAGAGGCCTTCGACTGATAGGACAGAAGAATCGTCTATTGCCCACGCAAAAGAGAGGAGATATGCTTCTCAGCGTCGAACAGGTCGGCCGCCACGCAGTCGGCGCAGCTGAAATCCTGGCCCTTCGAATGCTCCGTCGGGACGACGATCGTGTAGCAGCCGGCGCGGGCGGCGGCCAAAGCGCCGTTCTCGCAGTCCTCGAGCACGGCGCATGCCCGCGGGTCAAGTCCAAGCTTCGCGCAACATGCCAGATATACGCCCGGGTCCGGCTTCCCCCTCTCGATCTCATCCGCCGTCTGCAGCACCGAAAACTTCCGCCTGACCCCAAGACGGTCGAGGACAATGTCCATGAACTCGCGCTGGGCCCCGGTGCAGACGGCCAGCCTGAGCTTTCCGTCGAAGGCAGCGAGGATGTGATAGAGTCCCGGCATGGGCTCCGCCTCTTCCCTGTACTTCTTCCTCATCTCCACGTCCCGCATCGCCAGCGCTTGTTCCGGCGTGAGCGGCAGCCCCAGTTCCTCGACGAAGACGCGCATTCCCTCGGACGGCTTCAATCCCATCATCTTCTGCCAGGCGTCCGTGCCGAATTCCTTGCCGTAGCGACGCGCCATGTCCCGCTCGACCCCGAGATACAGGCGCTCGCTGTCGACCATCAGCCCGTCCATGTCGAAGATCAGGCCTTTAAGGCGGCACGATAAGGTTGGACCGTTCATCGAATATCACAAAATGCGCGCGGATGTGAAAAGAGCCTGCGCTTAGTTCAGTTCGCCCACGGCTTTCTCGACCGCGTCCAGGACCTCGCCGCTCTGAACCACCGCTTTGAGCGTGTTGATGTCGTTGTAAAGCGGCCGGTCTTCCTCGAGATGGGCGACATGCCGGCGGATGACATCGTAGGCGGACTGGACGCCCTTCCCCGGCTTGAGCGGGGCGCGGAAATCGAGGGCCTGGGCCCCGGCCATGAGCTCGATGGCGATGACGGCCTGGGCGTTGTCGATGATCTGCCTCGTTTTGAGCGCCGTCGTCCAGCCCATGCTGACGAAATCCTCCTGGTCGGCGGCCGCCGGAATCGACCCCGTCGCCGCAGGATGGGAGAGGATGCGGTTTTCGCAGATGAGCGCGCCGGCCGTGTACTGGGAGAGCATCATTCCCGAGAACATCCCCGCCCCCTTGGTCAGGAACGCCGGGAGGCCGGCGCTCAAGTGGGGGTTCAACAGACGGTTCAACCGCCGCTCCGAAATCACGGCCACCGTCGTGACCGCCGTTCCCAGGAGCTCGAGCGCGAGCGCCTGGGGCGTCCCCTGGAAGTTCGCGCCCGTCAGGACGAGCTGCTCATCAGGGAAAAAGACCGGGTTATCGGCAGCGTTGTTGAGCTCGATTTCGAACATGTAGCGGGCCCATTTGAGCGCATCCCTGGCCGCCCCGACGACCTGGGGCGTGCTCCGGAGGCTGTAGGCGTCTTGGACCTTCTTCTTGCCCAGCCCGGCCAGGAGCACGCTTCCCTCCGTGATCCGCCGGATGTTCTCGGCGGACTCGAGGGCTCCGGGATAGCCGCGGACCTCGTGCAGCCGCTCGTCGTAGGCCATCATGTTGGCGTTGACGACCTCGAGAGTCATGGCGGCCGCGATCTCGGAGTTCTTGAGCCAGCGGTGGGCGTCGTGGACCTCGAGCGCGCCCAGCCCCGTGATCATGTTCGACCCATTGATCATCGCCAGGCCATCCCGGGCATGGAGTACAATCGGCTCGATTCCGGCCCTCTTCAAAGCGTCGGCCGAGGGCAGCCGCTTGCCCTGGTAGAACGACTCCCCTTCTCCCATGACCGCCAGCGCGACCTGGGACATGGGCGAGAGGTCGCCGCAGGCGCCGACCGAGCCTTTTTCGCACACCACCGGCGTCACCCCCCGGTTGAGCATCTCCTTCATCGTTTCGGTCACGACGAGCCTCAAGCCCGAGTGGCCGTGGCAGTGGCAGCTGATCCGGCTGAGCATGGCCGCCCGGACGGTATCGACGGGCAGCGGTTTCCCGTAGCCTGCGGCGTGGCTGTAGATGATGTACCGCTGGTATTGTTCAACCTGCTCTTCGGTCAGGACGACCTCGGAGAGCTCGCCGATCCCGGTGTTGACGCCGTACATAATCTCGCGCTTCTGGATCTTGTCCTCGAGCAGGGCGCGGCATTTATCGATTCTTTTCTTGGCCTCGGGGTGAAGCTCGATCGGCTCGTTCTTACGGGCGACATTGACGACATCCTCGACCTTGAGATGGTGACCGTCGACGATAATGGGCATGGTGTTCCTCCTCGAACAAAAGGGTGGATAAGGATAATCGACTGATGGGGGAAAAGCAAGCGAGATCGGCGCAAAAGGAGATGCCGTCCCCTCAATCGAGACTAATGGTATGATCCCCGGCCGACCGGGGCCCTGGGGGGCGCGCCGTGCCGCGTCTTATTAGACCTGCGTAGTCAGGAAGATCTGGAGGGACATCTGGCTGATCTGGTCCTGCATCTCTTCGATCTGGTCGATGTGCCCGTCCTCGTCCTTGAGAATGCCTTCCAGAATCTCGCGGGTGGCGTAATCGGCGACATCGCCGGCCAGCTTGATCGCCTTGTTATAGGAGATAATGGCATCCGTCTCGAAGGCATGGTCCCCGGCCAGCATCTTAGGAACGTCCGCCCCGATCTTGAATTTCCGGTAGACGCTGACGGTGGGGATGCCTTCCAGGAACAGGATCCGGGCGATGAGCTTCTCGGCGTGCTTCATCTCGTCGATCGCCCGCTTCTCGAAACCCTTGCTCAGCTTCTCGTAGCCCCAGTTCTCGGCCATTTCGGCGTGCACCATATACTGATTGACGGCGGTCAGCTCATCGGCCAGGAGCGAATTCAGTGTCTCGAGCAGTTTGGGATTGCCTTTCATCGTGGCCTCCTTTCTTGAATTGAATCAATTTTATGATATCAGAAAAAACCGGTCTTTTAAAGTCCAGGAAGGATTTCGAAGTGCGCCCCAGGGTCGAATTCCCGGCCCTCCTGGTGCAAAATAGGCACTGGTTTTTCCCATTTGAGAGCCCGTGGACATCCATAACCCCGACCGGATCTCTAAGCCCCAACGCATCGCGCTCGTCGGCGTGACCCAGAATCCCAGGAGCGTCGGCGACAAGGTCCCGACGAACCTCGTGAGCGGAGGCTTCCGCGGTATCGTCTATGCGGATGCTGGCCGTCTTCCGCAAACGCCATTTCGAAATCCGGCCCGACCCCGAGAGTTCTATCGTCGAGGTCTCGCTCGAAATCTAAATTCCGTTTCCTTGACACTCCGGACGGGCGGCAGGTATATTGGCCGCTCATGCTGAGCGGACGCAGACTCCTGCTTTTCGCGATCGTCCAGTGTCTCGCGTTGGCGGCATCGGCGCAGGCGGTCGAGGTCAAGGCCGGGCGTGTCCAACAAGCCCCCAAGATCGACGGCTCCCTGTCCGAGCCGGCTTGGCAATCGGTCGTCCCTTTCAGCGGTTTCCGGCAGTTCGAGCCCGAGGCTAACGCCGAGCCCTCGGAGCGCACCGAGCTTCGGATTCTTTACGATGAATCCAACCTCTACATCGGCGTCATGTGCTTCGACCGGGACCCTCGCCGGATCGCCGCCAACACCATGGCTCACGACAGCGCCGGCGGTTCCGGGGGCGGCCGCTACGGCTACCATCACGGCGGCGGCCAGAGCTCGACCGATGACCTGATCCGCGTCCTCATCGACCCCTTCCAGGACAAGCGGACAGCGTATATCTTCTATGTCAACCCGCTCGGCGCGAGGAGCGAGGGCCTGGTGTACGGCGGCGAGCCCAGCCTCAACTGGGACGGCATTTGGGAAGCGAAAAGCCATGTTCTCGATACCGGATGGAGCGCCGAGCTGCGGATCCCGTTCAAGACGATCTCGTTCAAGCCCGGGCTCTCGGTCTGGGGCATCAACGTCGAGCGCGTCATCCCCCGCAAGCTGGAGACGGACCGCATCTCCGGAACGAACCGGGACAGCAATTTCAATAACCCGATGGAGGCGGCGGCCCTCTCGGGGATAGCCGACATCCGGCAGGGAAAGGGCATCACGTTCCGGCCGTATGGGCTGGCCAGCTCGGAAAGTTCCCCGGATGCCGCCGGCATCAGTGCGGGCCGTGAAAACAACCTCGACGGCGGGTTCGATCTCTACAAGAACTTCACGCCCAACCTCGTCGGCGTCGTCAGCTACAACATGGATTTCGCCGAGACCGAGGTTGACGAACGCCAGATCAACCTGACGCGGTTCCCCCTCTTTTTCCCGGAAAAGCGGATGTTCTTTCTCGAGGGCTCGGAGAACTTCAACTTCAGCTCGAGCATCAGCTTTATCCCGTTCTTCAGCCGCCGGATCGGCCTGTTCGAGGGCGAACAGATCCCGGTCCGGTTCGGCGCCAAGCTCTATGGCAAGATCGGCAACACCAATATCTCGGCGCTCGACGTCCAGACCGGCGATTACCCCGGCCTGCCCGGGACCAACATGTTCGCCGCCCGGATGACCCAGAATATCTTCGCCGAAAGCAAGGTCGGCTGGATCCTCACCAACGGCAGCCCGACGGGCGAACCGAACACGTTGGCCGCCGTGGACTTCAATTACTCGACATCCCGGTTCATAGGGAATAAAAACCTGATGCTCGCCGCCTGGTCGGCTTACAACTGGAACAATAAACCCGGGGGGCACGAGGGGTTCGGGCTCAGGGCCAATTACCCCAACGATCTCTGGAATGTCGAGTCGACGTATGCCTACTACGGCGAGGCCCTAGATCCCGGGGTCGGGTTCATGCTTCGCCCCAGCATCCAGACATTCTTTGTCCGCCTGGCCTACCAGCCGAGGCCCACCCGGGGCCTTCTGGATAACCTCGTCCGGCAGTTCTTTTTCCAGACGAGCTTCGACTATTACTGGGATCTCTCCGGACGTCTCGAAACGCGGCGCGTCAGCCTGACGCCGCTCAGCTTCCAGACGGAAAGCGGCGAGCGGCTGGCGTTCCAGATCGAACCTAACCGCGACGTCCTCCCTTACGATTTCGAAGTCGCTCCCGGGGTCATCATTCCCATGGGGCCATACAACTTCACCAGCTATCGCACCTCTCTCAATACGGCCTCCCATCGCCCGGTGATTTTTGAGGCCGCCTACAGTTTCGGCCAATACTATTCCGGCCACTTGAACGAAACGACACTCGGGCTGACGGCAAAGCTGGGCGGGCACCTCAACCTGTCGTTTAAAACCGATATGGTGAAGGGCAACCTGCCCGAGGGCCGGTTCAGTGAAAACATCTACGAGGTCAAGGCCGATATCTTCATTTCACCCGACCTCGGGCTGATGAACTACATCCAATACGACGACATCTCGAGGAAGCTGGGCTGGAACGCGCGGCTCCGCTGGCAGATCTCGCCGGGAAACGATATCTACTTCGTCTACAACACCAACTGGGAGAGGCGTTTCGACCCGGCGGCCCGCTTCTACTCGCTCGGGGACCGGGGCGTGATCAAGATCACCCTCTCCATCCGGCCGTAGCATCGGCGCCGCTCTCAACGACCAAGAATCGGATTGGCCCGGGAAAAAGCTCTGGCTTGACTGTTCAGGCAACCAGACGCTTTGATCGCTTTGTCAGTTTCGCCTAAAGAAGCGGCGCCCAGACGCCCAGGAGCTCTCCTGCGGTCTTCAACGCCACGAGGGCGAAAAGCCCACCTTTGGGATTGGGGCCTGTTCTTGCCAGCAGCGGCGCAAGCATCACCGCGAAAAAGAGGAGGAACATCCAGCCCCCGCCGCTCAGGGCTAACGGCGCTCTGGGCTTGAGGCCGAAAGGACCCGCCGCCCATATGTCTCTGACCAAGCGGACGGTCCGGATGACGACAAGATAAAGAAGCGGCGCTTGGAGCTCACCCGACAACAATTTCCCTATGGTTATGAAGCCGATCCCGAACTCTTCTCCAGGGCCGAAGACCATGACGGCGAAGGACCCGAAAAAGAGAATGAACACGGTTTCAAAAAATAGCAGGTTTCCGGGGGTCTTCTGGAAGTTCGGTTCCACCTGGCCGACTCTCTTCCTGAAAAGAGCCTTGATATAATCGCCGGCCAAGACGACGACGCCCTCGAGGATATATAGGGCAATCAGGCTGAAAGGCGCCCAGTTCCAAAAGATAACCCCATAAGCGGGAACAGCATTGCCGAGTACGACGCCGCAGGTATCGCCGACGAGCGCCCGGATTTTTCGCCTTTTTAAATGAGTGTCGTTCTCTCGATCCATGTCGCGCTTGTCTCGACGGATTAGGGATTGCCGAAGCGGACGCGGCTGCCGCTGGAGGGCCAACTGCATCGGCCCGGAAACGCCTTGGCGAGTTCGGCAAAAGCATCCGCCCCCGTGCAATGGCAGAGCATGATTTTTCGGAGGCCGAACCGACGGAAGGCTTCGACTGTTTTCTGCAAACGATTGGCTGATGCCCCGAGCAGATGGGTTCCGCCCATGACCGCGAAGATCTTTGATTCGCCGGTGAGTTGACTGACATACTGGACTGTGTTGACCACACCCGCGTGACCACACCCAAGGAGTACGACCACCCCCTCAGGGATGCGAAAGAACACAGCCTGGTCGTCGAGGATCGGGTCGGAAGTCTTCAGGTCCGCGTCGAGAAAAGCGAAGGCGCGCACTCCGGTATCCTCGAATTCCGTCAGGCGGGGAATCTGGCCCGTGACCATCACGCCGTCACAAACGACGGCAGGCTTCGCCGTTTCATGGAGGGCGCGGACGCGGCGGCTCAGTTGCTCGCGCGAGAGGGGCATGACTTCCGTGGCCACACGAGAACCTTCCTTCCAGTATCTTGTGGTGAAGGCGGCCGGATGGATAAACAGGTCGACCGGGCCGCAGGTCTCGAGCGTTTTATCGAGCCCGCCGGTATGGTCGCGGTGCCCGTGGCTGATCACGATGGCGTCGATCTTGCCAAGGTCGACACCGAGGGCTCGGGCATTCTCGAGGAGCGTCCGGCCGCCGCCGGTATCGAACAGGATTCGGTGCCTGTCCGTCTCGATGAAAAATGACAATCCCCACTCGCCAAGCACGGACGTGTCTCCCGCCATATTTTCCACGAGGACAGTCACATCCA
>Ga0315275_10002224_pt1 | contig 17418 bp, 15 predicted proteins | sample YL17G03_0_MG_FD_205557 | JGI IMG/M metagenome (GOLD analysis project Ga0315275, IMG submission 205557) | Sediment microbial communities from Yellowstone Lake, YNP, Wyoming, USA - YL17G03_0 | ecosystem: Environmental > Aquatic > Freshwater > Lake > Sediment | place: USA: Wyoming | collected...
AAGCTTGCCCCCGGTCTTGCTCAGGGCCCAGGCGATCCAGATGCCCGAGTGCCCCGTCGAGGTCCCGATCTCGAGGGCCTTCGTATACTTGTGCCGCAGGACAAAATCATAGAGAAACATGCCGTCGCTTTCGGTGACGTTCTCGTCCCGCCATTGGTCCCGGTGCCCCGTCAGAAAACTCCGGACCTTCGTATCAAGATCAGTGGCGGCGGCTTGCGGGCCGTTCGCGGGAGCGGGCAGGGCGCTTAAGGCCGCAGCCATGATCAGGACGGGCAGGCTGAGGTGGAAGGCGCGTCTAAGACGCGGTTTTCGACTCGTCATCGGTTGCTTCCTTTATCATAGGCAATCTATACTTTTTCCTGAAAAAATAAAAGGCCGGGACGCCGGCGGCGACCGTCAATACGGCCACTCCCGAAGGGCCCGGGCTCCGAAGGAAGCCCAGAATAAGGATCAAGACCCCGGCCAGAACGAAGACGGCAGGGGCGACCGGGTAACCGGGCATCTTGTGGGGACTCTTCCCCTGCTTCCGAAGCTTGAAGACGCCCAGGACGGCGAAGATGGGAAAGATCCCGAGCGAGAAGCCCATGTAGGTCAGGATCTGGTCGAACGACCCAGAGAGGACGATGGCCATCGAGATGAGGCCCTGGAGGATGACCGATCTCGAGGGGGCGCCGAAGACCGGGTGGACCTTCGCGACGGATTGGAAGAAATGGCCGTCCCGGGCCATCGAGTAATAAACCCTTGGGCCGAGGATGATGAAGGCGCTGAGGGAAGAGAAGAGCGCGAACGCGATCAGGACCGACAGGACGCCGTCGAAGGACGGGCCGAAGAGGTTTCCGGCGGCAAGCCCTCCGACGGAGATGACGCCGCTCATTTGGGCCGGCGAGACGGCATAGAGATAGAAAATGTTGAGCCCGGCATAAAGCAGGATCACGAGTCCCGTCCCCAGGATGAGGGAACGGGGTAAATTCTTGCCGGGTTCTCGGACCTCCGACCCGATGTAAGCCGAAGCGTTCCAGCCGCTGTAGGCGAACATGATCCACATCAGCCCGAGGCCGGCGCTCTTCCATCCGGCAAAGTCGAAACGGAAACTCTCCCCCTGGGCAAAGTGGGACCAGCTCCCATGTCCGGAGGTCAAGCCCGCCGCAATGAGGCCCGCAATCAGGATGACCTTGCCGATCGTTAGGAAGTTCTGGACCTTGGTTCCGAGCTCGATGCCGCGCACATGGATGAGGGTAAAGAGGAGGATCGCAAGACAAGCCCAGGCCTTCTTGAGGACGACCGCCTCGACCGCTTCCGGCAGGAGCCCGAAGCGGAGCAGCCCGGGAAAAGCGCGTGAAAAATACTCCGCGAAGCCAATGGCCGAAGCGGCGATGGGAGCCGAGAAGCCGACGAAGAACGAGGCCCAGCCGCTCAGGAAGCCGAGAAGAGGATGGAAGAGTTCCGAGAGAAACGCGTATTCGCCCCCGGCCCGGGGGATGGCCGCGCCGAGCTCGCCATAGGAGAGGGCACCGCAGAGGGCGATCGTCCCACCGATCGTCCAAAGGCCGAGCATGATCAGGGGGCTTCTCAAATCCCTCATCAGCAAGCCGGAGGTCGTGAAGATCCCGGCCCCGACCATGTTGGCCACAACGATGTTGGTCAGCGGGAAGAGGCCGATTTTCCGCTCAAGCCCATTTTGATTAAGCATCAATCTACGATAAACACCCGGGCGGCGGCCGACGTCCGGACGAGATGGGGATTCCGCTCGTCGTCGCCGGCTTGGAAACCCATGCCGCATCCGAGCGGGAACGTCCGGCCATCCTTGAGCTCGACGACGATCTCGCCCTCGAGGACGAGCAGGACGTGGCCGCGGCTGCACCAATGGTCGGCCTTATACCCGGCTGAGTAATCGACCATCCGGACGCGTGCGTTGCCGCTCTCTCGGACACGCCAGAACGACGTCCCCTCCTCCCCTTTATGCTCTTCCGCCGGGACTTTGTCCCACTCCGTCGCCGCGAACGGCACGTTTCTGATCTTCATCGTTTCATTATATAATATCAAACATGGCGCAGACGAAAAAAGATTTTTACGAGATCCAGGGCCTGCAGTGGAAGAAGAGCCTCTTCGTTTTCACCGCGCTCATCTTCTTCTACTTCGCGGCTGTCGGTTTCGTCTCCCTGGCCGTGGTCCTGAGCCTTGGATTCTTCGGCGCGGGGCAAGGCTTCTGGACGGGCCCCTTTATGTGGAAGCTTCTCGGCTTCGATCTCCTGGTTTCGGCCCTCATCGCCTGGTTCCACTTCCAGGACGCCCGGCGGTTCGGCGCCGGCTATATCCTCAAGCGCCTCGAAGCCCGGCCGCCCGATCCGGCCGACCGCTACCACAAGCAGTTCCTGAACACGCTCGACGAGGTCCGGATCGCAGCCGGCGTTCCGAAGGTCAACGCCTACGTGATCCCGGCGTTCGCGGTCAATTCCATGGCCCTCGTCGAAGCCGACAAAACCCCGGCGGTCGCGATCACCGAAGGACTGCTGGCCGAATGCACGAGGGACGAGATCCAGGCCGTGGCCGCCCATGAGTTGGCCCACATCGCCCGCGGCGATGCCTTCTATGTGACGCTCGTCTGCTCCCTAGCTAATTTATTCGAGAAGCTCAAGGAGGCTCTCGAGCCTGAGCCGCCCGAGCCGCAGCCCGGCTTCCTGGGACGGAGGACCCGCGGATGGGGCGGCGGTCCGACGCTCATCTTTGCCGCCGCCGCCATTTCATCCTTCGTTATGCGTCTCTTAAGCACGCTGATCAGCCGGGAGCGGGAGCTCCTGGCCGACGCCGCGGCCGTGGAGTTCGGGAGGGATCCCTCCTCCCTGGCCAGGGCCATCTATAAAGCCCATATCCAAAACTCGTTCGTCGGCGATTTCTCCGCTTCTTACGGCCCGCTCTTCATTGTGGCCCCTGAATCTCCGAACATCCCGGATGGTTTCTTCGGCCGACTCTTCAATTCCCACCCCCCGCTTATGAAACGGATCGAGGCCCTGGCCGCTATGGCCGGCAAAAAGCCCGATCGGATCATCCGGGATGTCTGGGAGGGCCGGCAGAACCGGGAGAAGGCTCGGGAGATCCTACATTCCTTCGAGGAAATGACGGTGAAAGCGGGGCCGACCGCGACCGGGCCGGAGGAAAAGCTCGAAGCGGCCGTGCCTGAGGCGCCCGGGACGGGAGAGACAAAAGCTTGGTCGGTCCGGAGCGCCGAAGGAGGATGGGAAGGACCGATGACGATCAGCGAGCTGATCTCGCGGCCGGATTTCTCCAGCATGACCGTCGTCAAGAATTCCCAGGAAGGGGTCGAAGCCAAGGCCCGGGAGTTCCCCCAGGTCCGTCTGGCGTTGCGCGAAGCCGGACGAAAAAGGCCTGTCGATCCCGGCCACGAAAACAAGTGCCCACGCTGCCGGGTCCCGCTCGCCGAGACATTCTATGAAGGCGTCGCCGTCAAGCTCTGCCCGCGCTGCCGAGGCAAGCTCGTGGACGAGGGGATGATGGACCGCGTCATCGCCAGGAAAGAGGTGGCGTTCTCGGAGGGCCTGATCAGAAAGGCCATGGATTTCAAAGAGAGGTTTCTATCCCAGCCGGTCAAGACCGGGAAGATCTCGGAAAGCCTGCCGTCTGATCCCCCATCCTGCCCCGCCTGCGGTTACGCGATGAAAGCCCGCCCTTACAGCTACTCGTACTTCATCCCGGTGGACAAGTGCCTGTCCTGCCACAAGATCTGGTTCGACGCCGATGAGCTGGAGATCCTGCAAGTCCTGATCGAGAACCGGTGACGTGCCCGGCACGTGCCCGACGCCGCTAACCCCGGTCCGGCGTCAATCGAAGATCTTTTCCAGCGCCTGATATTTCGTGTGTAATGTCAGCACCGCGCTTTCGATGGCGGCGTTGTCACCTCCCTGACATGCCGTTTCGATCTCTATCGCGGCCTTCAGCATATCCGCGGAAGCGGCCTGGAACGCGGCGGATTTGGACTCCATCCTCTTGGAAAGCGTCGCCTTCGTGACGGCCTCGGCCCTGGACTTCAAATCACCGCTTATGGCCTTGATCTCGGCGAACATCTTTTCGGGAAGGGACTTATGGAAGACGACGTACAGAACCTTGTGGAAATCGTCCATCTCCTTGAGGACCGGCCGGATCGTCCGGACCAGCACTTCATACCTGGCGTGGAGGCCCTCGGCGGCATCGAGCAGGGCCTGATCGTCCGCGCCCTCGGCAGCGGCGTTGTAGGCTTCGACGGATTTCTTGAATTCCACCAATCCGACCTGCCACTTCACTTCTTTATCCCTGAGGATGCCGGGCAGTTTGGCCTCGAAGACCTTTCCAGCCAGCTTATTGATCTCCGGAACGAAGCCCTTAAGAGCGGTGATGTCCTTCTCGGGGTAAGCAGTGTGCCATATGGGATAAATGATCTCATGGAATGCTTCGAGCTCCGAAACGCTGCTCTCCGTTTCTTGGCCGAAGGCAGCGAACCCGGAGACGAGGACGATGAGGACGAAGATGACCGATGATCTTTTGTGCATGATGGACTCCCTATCGATGAAGCGTTATTATACCCAAAATCCCCAAGGTTTCAAACAGCCCGGAACAGGGGAGGAAATATCCTCCTCGGAATCACCCCTAGGGGTGATTGACCGAATCCTCCCTCGGACGGATAACTATCACGTATCATTAAGGGCGCGGCCCGCGCGGGCCGCTCGCGGAAGCTTGACCCTGCCCGGGGAGAGGTGTTTGGTTCATGGGCACGAAAAAGATTCTCGTCGTGGATTTCGACCAGGAGTTCCTGCGGTTCCTGTCCCAGTTCCTCCGCAATGAGGGTTTCAGCGTAAGCACGGCCGCCGACGGGTCCGCCGGCCTGGAACAGTGCAAGGCCGAGAATCCCGACCTGATCATCACGGAAGCCATGCTTCCCAAGCTCCACGGTTTCGAGCTCTGCTCGAGGATTACCCAAAGCGCCACTCTGAAGGTCCCGGTCATCATCGTCACCGGCGTCTATAAGGACACGGTCTACAAGACCGAGGCCCTGCGCACGTTCGGGGCATCGGCTTATTTCGAGAAACCCCTCGACCCGGCCGATCTCCTGGTCTCCATCCGGAAAATCCTCAACCTTCCGGCGGAGCCGGGTAAAAGAGGGAACGACCTTGACAAGGCGATCATGGAATCCCTGGTCTCTGCTCCCATGACCCAGGGGACGACCGGGCCCCAACTCCAAACCGACGGCCACCCCATCTCCAAGGAGGAAAAGGACAAGGGGCAGGACGAAATCGAAAACATGCTCCAGAGCACGCTGGCCGAGTTCGGTCTGAAGGCAGGGAAGAAAAAGGCTTCCCTCATTCCGGCCGCGCCGAAACCATCCCTGTTCCACGCCCCGTCGGCGCCCAAAGCCTCGCCGGCCTCCCCCTCCCCCAGGTCCGAAGAGAAGAAATCGGTCGTCCAAAATAGACCCAAAGAGGCGGCCGTGGATGTTCCGGCTTTCACCCCGCTCCCCGCGTTCAGAGAATTCCTCGAGAAAAAAAAGCGGCTCTTCTTTCCCAAGATCTTAGGCGCGGTCGCCGGCGTTCTGATCCTGACAAGCGCGATGGTGTTCGTCCTGAAGCCTGCCAAATCCCGCTCCCTCGGGCAAGAATCCGTCCCGCCTGCAACGGACGAGATCTCCTTAAAAACAGCCGTTCCGCCTGACCTCCGACAACAAGCCGCGGGCCAGGCGAACAAGATGGCTGAGGGGAAAAGGCCGGGCAAGACCCCGATTCTTGCCGGGGAAACACAAGGGCCCGCGGCCAATAAGCCCGGGGAGGCCCCCCCGCCGGCCGTAGAGGACATCAACCCGCTGGTCCCCAATTCCGACTCACTGCTGCAATTGCAGGTCCCGGATTCCGCCGGGACCGACGCCGTAAGAGAGGCCGCTTCGGACCTGGCCGCCGCGGCCGGAGATAAGCCCGCAATCCCAGGCCAGGACCCGTCGCAGGGAGAGTCGGCAGATCCGCTTGCGGCGCCGGCGGCGAAGCTGAAGGCAGGGGACCTGGTGCCCCTCGAGAATGTTGACGTTCCGCCGCTAGTGCTTAAAACAGCCGAGCCGGCATATCCCCCAACCGCCCTGAGCAAGCGCATCGAAGGCTCGGTCACGGTCAGCGCCCTCGTTTCTGAGACGGGGGACGTCCTCCAGACCGCCGTTGTCCGGGGGATGAAGAGCGCCTTCGGCTTCAATAAGGCCGCAGAGGCCGCCGTCCGGAAGTGGAAGTTCAGCCCCGCGGAGAAAGGCGGCGTCAAAGTCCGGGTCTGGAAGCCCATCACGGTCACGTTCAAACTGAAATAATAGAGGAAACATCATAAGGAGAGTGAGATGGCTCTTAATAAGGACCAAGAAGATCTTTACCGGAAGACCATGGACGAGGTGAAGAAGCAGCTGGACTCGATCGACTCACTTGTCGAACAGGAGTTGCAGAAAGTCCGGGAAAAGCTGGCCCAGCTCCAGGAATCCAAGAAAACCCTCAAGATGGTCTATGAAGGGACGGCCAGACTTCTCGGGATCGAAACCGAGTTCGAGGGAGAAACAGAGAATGAAGCCTCTCCGATGGCCAAGATGTGAGAGGGCATAATATCGACGCGATCTTCGGGGCCTGACCGCCTCGCCCGGACCAGGGAACCGTCCGGATCCCAAATTGGAATTGACACCCGGTTCAGACTTGTTATAAGGTAGTGCCTGCAAATTCCGCGTTGCGGGCACGAGAATGTTTTTATTGATCGGGATCCTGATCGGGTTTGCCGCCGCCATTCCGCTGGGGCCGGTGAACGTCTTTGTCGTGTCCCAGACGCTCAAACATGACTTCTTACATGGTTTGCTGGCCGGGATCACGACGTCGGCCATGGATTTCGTCTATTGCCTGATCGCTCTGGTCGGCTTCTTCAACATTTCTATCGATCCCACTCCTTACCTGCCCTTCATGAAGGGCGTCACCACAATCCTCCTCGTGATCATCGGATTCAGGCTCATCAGGCAGTCGAGGAGAGTGGAGATCCCGGTTGTCCAGGAAAAACACGTCATCAAGCCGACACGACCGATCGTCGGGGTCCTCGTCCTTTATATCTCCAACCCGACCCTCTACGCCTTTTGGATCGCCATCGCCGGAACCGCCACCGCCCACCATTTCGTCACCAACAGGGGCTGGATGCCTGTCGTCTTCGCGTTCTCCTGCGGCCTGGGCTCCTTGCTCTGGTACCTGGTCCTCGTCCGGTACGTCTCCAAGCACCAGCAAAAAATCCGGCCGTCCACGTTCCAGAAGATCCTCTTGGTCATGGGCATCGTCTTGATCGGTTTCGGGCTCTATACCTGCGCCACGATCTTCATCTGATCCCAACTCCTATTGATCGGGCGAGAGCCACCTGCTTCACCCAAATGACCTTTTATCCTAAGAATACGGCTTTCAATTCTTCGACGCGGCGGCCGATAACAACCCGGCCCCGACGCATGGCACAGGTCCTCATGGCCGTCGGGCGGAGGCGAGGGCGGCGTTCGAGAAGGGTGAACCTTTTATCGGATAATGCCGTATAATGGATCAAAGGAGATATGACGTGCTCAAGTTTCTGCTTTGGCTGATCCTCCTGGTCATTTGCTGGCCGATCGCCATTCTGGCCCTCATTCTCTATCCCTTCATCTGGCTTCTACTCCTCCCCTTTAAGCTCGTCGGGGTCACCCTGGGGGCCGGGCTACAACTGTTCAAGGCCATCATCACGTTTCCCGCCAGGGTTCTGAACCGGATCTGATCACGCCGGCCTTCTGGACGAGCGCCGGAAATTGTGGCATTATTGGGGCCGAAAATAGCCCTACAGGACCCCCGAATCGATCGTTTCCTTCGGATTCGGCAGTTTAGGCTCGGCTGACAGGGAGGGCCGGCGTGCAGATCCTGATCAAGAAGATCGTCTATCCGGGGCGGAGCTTGGCCGATAAGGACGGCAAGGTGGTCTTCACCGACGAAGGTCTTCCCGGAGAGGTCGTGGAGGTCGAGCCGGTCGGGGAAAAAGCGAGATATATCGAGGCGCGTACTGTCGAGATCGTCGAGCCTTCGGCGCGGAGGGTGGAACCGAGGTGCGGCCACTTCAAGGCCTGCTCGCCCTGGCAGAACATGGAGTACGCGCTCCAGCTTGAGATCAAGGGCGCCCAGGTCCGAGAGATCTTCTCCCGGGAGCTCAAGATCGAGCTCGACCGGTTCGAGGTCGTCCCGTCGCCGAGGGTCTGGGGTTACAGGAACCGGGCCAAGTTTCATGTCCTCTGGCAGGATGACGGGCCTTTCGCGGCTTATCATGAACCGGGAAGCGAGGCCGCGTTCGTCCGCACGGAACGGTGCGAACTCGTGCCGGACGAAATGAACGGGCTTCTAGGAGCGGTCATCGGCGAAATCGGGAAAAGCGACCTGCGCGGCGTGACCGATGTCGAGATCAGACGGAGCACCGCGGACGACCGGATGTTGATTTCGCTCAGCGTGGGGTCGGGCGCCGACCTCGAGGCGGTCCGGGAGGCGTTCGGCGGGCTCGGAAACGAATTTTCCTTGGCGGGCATCGTCGGGCTCCTCAACGATCGGAACAAAACGAGCGAGGTCCCCCTCCTCGGGAAGGGATTTATCGAAGAGACCGTTGCGGGGATGCGTTTCCGGATCGGGGCGCGGTCCTTCTTCCAGGTCAATGTCGAACAGCTGGCTGCCGTCGCCGGCGGGATGCAGCGTATCGCGGCCGCCGCGGGGGAGCCCCGGATCGCCGATCTCTATTGCGGCATCGGGACGTTCGGCGTCCTGTTGGCGCCGGGGGCGAAGGAGGTTTTCGGGGTCGAGTCCGAAGACGCGAACATCCGTTTCTTGAAGAAGAATCTGACGCAGAACGGCGTCGGAAATTACGCCGTCTGCGAAGGCACGAGCGAGGAATGGATCGGGGAGATCCTGGATAGAAGCATCGATCTCGTCATTCTCAACCCCCCGCGAAAAGGCATGGAGCCGGGCCTGGCGCGGGCGCTGGCCGAAGACCCGGTGCGGACGCTGATCTACCTATCCTGCAATCCGTCGACTCTGGCCCGCGACCTCAAAACCCTGCTCGGGACCTACGAACTCGCGGAGGTCAAGGTTTTCGACTTTTTCCCCCACACCCCTCACGTCGAAACCCTGATCCTTCTGAACCGCGCCTGTCCTCGGGTGACCGTTCAAGAATGACGCCCGGCTGATTTCGCCCGTCCGGCGAGTTGGCCGCAGGCGGCGGCGATGTCGGTCCCCTTGGACTGACGCCGGGTCACGTGAACCTTTCTTTCCTCGAGCCGTTGGATGAACGTCCGCAGGGCGGGCTCATCAGACCCCTCATAATCGAGCCCGGCCACCGGGCTGTAAGGGATGATATTGAGCTTGGCCCGGAGCCTCCGGGCGATCCCGGCCAGGCCTTCGGCATCGTTGCGGGAATCGTTGACATCCTTGATGAGGATATATTCGAGCGTCATCATCCGGCCGCCCAACCTCAGGTAATCCTCGCATGCCTCGATGACCTTTTCGAGGGGATATTTCTTATTAACAGGCATGAGCTTGTCCCTCAGCCTGTCCGTGACGGCATGGAGGGAAAGGGATAGGTTCATCTGGAGGTCGAGCTTCGCGAGGCGTTCGATGCCGGGCACGAGACCGCAGGTCGAGATCGTCATGCGGCGCGCCGCGATTTCCATCCCCTCGGGCGAATTCATGATGCGGACGGCCTTTTCGAGATTGTCGAAGTTGTCGAGCGGCTCCCCCATGCCCATGAAAACGAGGTTGGTCAGCTCCCGGTCGAGCGTGTCCCTGAGAAAGAGGACCTGGCCCGTAATCTCCGAGGGGGACAGGTTCCGCTTGAACCCGTCGAGTCCGCTGGCGCAGAAGGCGCAGGCGAACTTGCAACCGGCCTGAGTCGACAGACAGACCGTCCGTCTTTTCCCGGACGGGATGAGCACGGTCTCGATGAAATAACCGCCGGGGAGCCTGAAAAGGAACTTTTCGGTCCCGTCGGCGGACCTGCGCCGCTCGTCCACGTCCATCCGGCCGATGAAGTAATTCGTTTCAAGTTTTTCCTTGAGCCCTTTGGAGATGTCCGAGAACTCGCCGAACGTGGCCTTCCCCTTGCGGTAGAGCCAGGAAAAAACCTGCCCGGCCCGGAATCCCGGTTCGCCGAGCGCCCGAAGTTCGGCCTTGAGCTCGTCGAACCTCAGGTCCTTGATGTCTTTTTTGGGGGACACGACAGCCATGATCCTATTAAAAGTTCCCGGAATACTTGTGCCAGAGGTCGGCCTCAAGCTTCCAATAAGCGGCGACGGCCTGTTCGGCGGCGTCCCGGCAATACTTCGTCAGGAACTCCTTCATCTTCTTCGGGTCTTTTTTTTGGAGCGCCAGCGCCTCGTCCTCGAGTTTCGCCTGGCCGCCGAAGACCTTGTCCTCGATCCCCTTCCAGACGAGTTCGACGTCCTTCATCATCTCCTGCCAGCGAAAGAGGGTCAGCTTGCTCACCGTTCGATAGGCCCACCAGGCGCAGTCGCGGCGATACGCGCCCCGGCCGTCGACCATGTAGGAATCGGGCATCTGCGAGATCCCGATATAGAACGGCGTATGCGGGGTCGTGGCCGGGTTGTCGTAGCCGAGCCAGACAACGCCGCCGATCTCGTTCGGCAGCCAGCCCCTGGACTGGGTGATCTGGAGGTAGGTCGAGGCCGGCGAACAGACGGTCCGTTCCCGCTTGATCCGGAAGAGTTCCCGGAGGTCGCCGTTCATAAAGGGGCTGGCGACCGGGCTCTTGACCGTCTCCCCTTTCCGGTTGACCGCGTTGAGTGTCCTGGTCATGTCGAACTCGGTCCCGTCATAGACGTCACGGAAGATGGCCAGAAGATCGCGGACGGAGACCTTCTTCTCTGGCTTGACAGAGAATGGAAAATTCTCGGAATTCGGGTCGAGCTTGAGCGAGGGCGCAAGCAGGCCGAGGACGCGCCATTCACGGCGGCGGGAGTAGAGGCTCGTCCTCGACTCGGGGGCATAAGCGTAGCAGAACTCGAACGGCTCGCCGTTCGCCTTCTTCCAGAACCCCATCCCCTCGGCCAGCGACAGGACGTTGTCCGAAGCCAGAAAGTTATCTTTATTCGCCAGGTCGAGCCGGCGGAGACGGCTGGCGTTGGCCGATACGCCGATCTCGTCATCGGGGATGCGTTGGGCCGCCCAGACGGCCCCCTTCTTGCCCTTCCCGGGTCCATAGATCTCGAAAAGCCAAACTTCCTTCGGGTCGGCGAAGGTGTAACTCTCGCCCCAATCGTTGTAACCGAACCTGGCCGTCAGGTCACCGGCAACCGCGATGGCCTCCCGGGCCGTCCTGGCCCGCTCCAGGCAGAGACGGAACAACTCGGGCGCGTCGATGATCCCCTCGTCACTCTTGAGCTCGCTCCGGCCACCGATGGTCGTTTCGCCGATGGCCAGCTGCAACTCGTTCATGATGGGGTAGGCCGCGTTGAGATAGGCATGGGTTTCGGGGACCTGGGGAATCTCGCCGGTCTCGATGCGGTCGGGATCGTTCGGTCCCTTCGTCTGCTTAGGCTCGAAATAGATCTTGGCCATCTCTCCCGGTTTGTGGCGCGCGTGCGGGACGATGGTCATCCAGGTCCGGTCCGAGCCGCTGTCGCAGGAGTGCGACGTCAAGGTCGATCCGTCCGCCGAAGCCAGCCTCCCGACGAAAATGCTCGTGCAGGAATCGAATTCGGGCACCACCACCCCTGTCAGAGGCGTTCTTTCCGGGACCGAGACCCCGGAGAAAATGAACAAGGTCAGCATGGCCGCGGCAAAACCGCCGACGATGAACCCCAAGGTTCCTGTTCGTTGTTTCATCCTCACGCTCCTTGTTTCTTTTCCGCTTTTTTCTCTTCTCGGCCTGTTCTGCGCTTTTCTTGCTTATAGCACGCGACCGGGCCGCGGTCAAATCACCTGCGGATTATTGCTTCATCGGCCGGAAATATGCTAATCATTGTCCATGGCCACCGGCAGGATTGAAACATGAACGCGATCGCCGCGACGATCGAGCACCTCCCGCACCTGGGGGAGACCCTCGCCCTCGCCTCGGCCGTGGTCTGGGCCGTGGCCGTGATACTGTTCCGGATCAGCGGCAAGGACGTCCACCCGATCGGACTGAACCTCTTCAAGAACCTCTTCGCCCTCCTCCTCCTCGCCGCCGTCATGCCGGCCCTCCACAAGTCCTTTTTCCCGGACGCGACGTTGACCCAGACCGGCCTTCTCCTCCTGAGCGGCTTCCTGGGCATCGCCGTTTCCGACACGCTTTTCTTTATGTCCCTCAATATCCTCGGGGCGAGCTTGGCGGCCATTGTGGATTGTTTTTACAGCCCGTTCGTCATCATCCTCTCGTATGTTTTCCTTTCTGAACGCCTCAGCGGTTGGCAGCTCTCCGGCGTCCTGCTCATCATCACCGCGATCCTGACCGTTTCCCGCAAGCACCGCGGCGAGAAAGGACCGATTTCCCGGAAGGACCTCATCCGAGGCATAATCCTAGGCATCCTGGCCATGCTCTTCGTCGCCGTCGGCATCGTCCTGGTCAAGCCGATGCTCGCCGGCGTGGAGATTTTCTGGGCCACCGGGGTCAGGCTTGTCGGCGGAACCCTGGGCGTGCTGGCTTTCCTCCCCCTCCATCCGAAGCGCCGGGAGATCCTCCGCCCGCTCCTCGACCTCTCCAATTGGAGGGCCATGGTCCCGGCCTCGTTCCTCGGGTCCTTCCTCTCTCTCCTCTTCTGGATGGGCGGGATGAAGTTCGCCTTCGCTTCCGTGGCCGCCATCCTGAACCAAATGAACACGATCTTCATCTTCATCCTCGCGGCCCTCTTCCTGGGCGAAAAGGCGACCCGCCGGAAGATCGTGGCCGTCGTCCTTGCTTTCATCGGCGCTTTCCTGGCAGCCTATCCGTTCTGACGCCGCTGGACATCGAACCTATCCTTGGTTACTATTCAGGAGCAACCCGCTGAATTAAGGAGGCCCACCCATGAAAAGGCTCACGGTTACCCTGATCGTTCCACTTCTTTTGTTCTCGTATGCCCTCGGACAACAAACGAAGGTTTTAACCGATGCCCCCGGCGTCGCGTCCAGCCTCAGGCTTCTGGAGAAATGGGTCGCGTCCCAGATGGAGTACCGGAACCAGCCCGGCCTCTCCATGGGAATTGTCCATGATCGAGACCTGCTCTGGTCAAAGGGCTTCGGCTCGAGCGACCTCGCGGCGAAGACGCCGGCCACCCCGAAGACCATCTACCGCATCGCGTCCATTACCAAACTCTTCACGAGCACGGCGATCATGCAGCTGCGGGACGCCGGCAAGCTCCGTCTCGATGACCCGATCGTGAAATTTATCCCCGCGTTCAAGATCAAAAACGACTTCCCCGACGCCCCAACGATCACCGTCCGGCATCTCCTGACCCACACTTCGGGCCTCCCGGGCGAAGCCGCGTTTCCCTACTGGACCGACCACGACTTCCCCTCGATCGGCGAGATCCTGAGGGCTCTGCCTACCCAGCAGATCGTTTTCCCCACGGAAACGAAATACCGCTACTCCAACCTGGCCATGGCCCTCGCGGGCGAGGTCGTCGCGGCCGCTTCCGGGGAGACCTATGAAACCTACATTCAAGAGCATATCCTCGAGCCTCTCGGAATGACCGATACCTCTGTCAACCTACCCCCGGAACATCGGAAGCAGCTCGCCGCCGCCTACAGCCGGCGCCTTCCGGACGGAACGCGCCGCATCCTGCCCTTCACGGACTCCCGGGGCCTGACGTCGGCTGCCAACATGTCTTCGACAGTGGAGGACCTGGCTAAGTTCATCTCCCTTCAGTTCAAGGATGAGAAAGCCGGCGGGAAACAGGTCCTCAAGGGGAGCACGTTGCGGGAGATGCACCGCGTCCACTGGCTCTTTCCGAACTGGAAGAGCGGCCGGGGACTGGGTTTCAGCGTCCGACAGTTCGAGGGCAAAACGCTCGTCGGCCATGCGGGTTGGGTGGCCGGCTATCAAACGCAGATCGGCTTCATCGTCGAAGACAGGATCGGCGTCATCGTGCTGACGAACGCCGACGACGGCAGTCCCAACACCTATCTGGAGCAGGCGTTCAATGTTGTCGGACCGGCCATTCTCAAGGCCGCAGCCCCCGCACCAAAGCCTTCGCCTCCCGATCCGGCCTGGAACGCCTACATCGGGCTTTATACCGATCCAACATTCTGGGACGTCGAGGTTATGCTCCTCGATGGTAAGCTCTACCTCTACAACCACGACTACCCGCCCGAAGAGAACGCCCGGGGTGCCTTGGTCGAGCTCGTTCCCGAAAGTCCGCGCACCTTTCGAATGATAGGCGAAGATGCAAGCGGCGACCTCGTCGTCTTCGAGATGGACCCGGACGGAAAGGTCCAACGGGTCAAGGTCGGCGAGAACTATATTTTCCCGAAAAAATAGTATCTATCGCGGCGTGTCGGCCGGCTTGACGTCGGCCCAGAACAAGTATTTCTTCGGGCTTCGAGAATAGCCGGACCACCCGTCGTTCAGGCGAGCAGTCTTCCGACCTCCTCTACGGCGCTGGCCGCATCCGGGGCGTATCCGTCCGCGTGGATCTGGTCGGCGTAATCCCTGGTGACCGGCGCGCCGCCGATGATGACCGAGACCTTGAGCCCGGCCGCTCGGACAGCCTCGACGATCCCTTTCATCCCGACCATGGTCGTCGTGAGGAGGGCCGAAAGGGCGACGATGCCGGCGTTGTGGAGCTTGGCGGCCTCGACGAACCTCTCGGCGGAAACGTCGATGCCCAGATCCACGATCTTGTAACCGGAGCCGCGGAGCATCATGGCCACGAGGTTCTTGCCGATGTCGTGGAGGTCGCCCTTGGCGGTCCCGATGACGATGACGCCCTTGGGCTCGACCTTGTCCTTGACCAGGTAGGGCTCAAGCTTGACCAGGCCCGCGTTCATGGCCCGGGCAGCCACGAGGACCTCGGGGATGAAGACTTCGTTATTCTTGAACAACTCGCCGAGTGTTTCCATGCCTTTGATCAGCCCTTCGTTGAGGATCTTGGCGGCGGGAAGGCCGGACGCCAAGGCCTTGTCCACGAGCCCTTCGACCTCGGCTTTCTTTCCCTTCAACAAGGCCTCTTGCATTTCCTGGAACATCTTCGTCTCCTCGTTTCTCCAAGTTTTCAATATCACACAATAAAAGTCCGACATTGTCAAGCGATCCGGAATTGCCGATGGGACGCGAGTCGGTCTCTCGCCGGCTATATGGGCAAGTTCAAGGTCCAGGGCGTCAGAAGCCGCCTCATCCCCCACTCCCATCTGCCGCCCCTGAACAGCCAGCCTCCGGTCGTCATCGAGATTGACGTTTCATCATCCGCTCCTTATAATCTGACCGGAACAAGGAGGGCGCTATGTCCGACATCAAAGGTCCTAAAGGCAGCATCGGTATCCTGACCGGCGGAGGCGACGTCCCGGGCCTCAATCCGGCTATACGGGCTTTGACCATCCGCGCTCTCCACGAGGGTTATCGGGTCATCGGCATCCGCCGAGGCTGGGCGGGGCTCATCGAAATGCAAAGGGACAAGGACGCTCCGAACCACGAACACTACCAGGTCCTCACGGAGGAGATCGTGAACAAGGTGGGACGCTCGGGCGGCACCTTCCTCCACACCTCGCGCACCCGTCCGAGCACCGTTCCGGATGTCAACATCCCGGTCCATCTGCGGGACGTCTACCGGGCGAAAGCGAACGACCTCACCGAGGAGGTCCTCAAGAACCTGGACTTCCTGGGGATCGATTATCTCATCCCCATCGGCGGCGACGACACCTTGGGCTACGGTGTCCTTCTTCACAAGAAAGGAGTCAAGATTATCGCCATCCCCAAGACCATGGATAACGACGTCCCCGGGACGGACTACTGCATCGGCTTTTCGACCTGCGTCACCCGCACGATCGAGATGACCCACGCTTTACGGACTACGGCGGGCTCCCACGAGCGCTTCCTGGTCATCGAAGTCTTCGGCCGCTACGCCGGGTTCACGGCCCTTCTGCCGACCATGGCCGGCGCAGCCAACCGCTGTCTCATTCCCGAGTCCAAATTCAATATCGAGCACCTCTGCGAGCTTCTGACCGCGGACCGCTCCACCAACCCGAGCCTTTATTCCGTCGCCCTGATCTCCGAAGGGGCGATGTACGAAGGCGGCGGCATGGTCTTCGAGAGTGACGAGAAGGATATGTTCGGCCATAAGAAGCTGGGAGGGATCGGGGACCGGATCTCCCACGACTTGAAAGAGCTGTCGCCGAGGTTTAATAAGGGCCGCCGGATCAACGTCATCAATCAGCGGTTGAGCTATCTCGTCCGCTGCGGCGACCCCGACGCCATCGACTCCATCGTTCCCATGGCCTTCGGGAACCTGGCCCTAGACCTGGTCATGGACAACCGGACCGGCCGGATGGTTTGCCTACGCAACGGGATCTATGACAACGTCCCTGTTGAGGTCGTGACCAGCACCAAGAAGATCATCGACGTGGATAAATACTATGACAAAGACCGGCTCAGGCCGCTTTATAAGAGTTTCAGTCAGAAGCCGTTCTTCATCATGACCAGCGACTTTTAGTGGGGGGGGGTATGACCATCCGCCGTTTGTAGTCGCGGACGGATTGTGCTACTTTGGCTTATCATCGACGCAAGCCGCATCGAGAAGGCGCGAGGAGGGAAAGATGTCCAAATCCAGCAATGTCCAGGGAAGGATCTTCTGGGGCCTTATGCTCATCGTCCTCGGGGTCCTCTTCCTTTTTGATCAGATGGGACGGATCGACTTCGGCGAGCTCGTTTCCAGGTACTGGCCCGCGGTCTTCATCCTCATCGGCATCTCCATCCTCATCGGCAACGGCTTCCGGAGCGCCGGATCGGCGCTCTTCTTCATGGCCCTGGGAACGTTTTTCCTTCTCATGGAGATCGAAGTCCTCCACCGCGGCCTTTGGCACTACTGGCCCGTGTTCATCATCGCCGCCGGGGTCTGGGTCCTTATGAGACCGGTGGTTTCCCCTCATCTGTCATCGGACAAAAAGACGGCCCCCGAATTGACCGTTGACGAGCTGAAGATCTCCGCGGTGTTCGCCGGGGTGAAGCGACGGATCGAGTCTCCAGCCTTTAAAGGAGGAAAAGCCGAGGTCGTCCTGGGCTCCCTGGAGCTGGACCTTACCGGCGCCGAACTTGCCGGGGGACAGGCAGTCGTCGATCTGAGCGCGGTTCTCGGCAACATCGAGCTCCGGGTCCTCCGGGCCTGGCAGGTCGTTATAGAAGGCTCTCCCATTTTCGGGAACATCGAGGATAAAAGGCGTCCGGTCGCGGCGGCCGAAAGGAAAGGGACACTTCACG
>Ga0315275_10002225_pt1 | contig 17415 bp, 27 predicted proteins | sample YL17G03_0_MG_FD_205557 | JGI IMG/M metagenome (GOLD analysis project Ga0315275, IMG submission 205557) | Sediment microbial communities from Yellowstone Lake, YNP, Wyoming, USA - YL17G03_0 | ecosystem: Environmental > Aquatic > Freshwater > Lake > Sediment | place: USA: Wyoming | collected...
TGGCTCTACGTCCCATCTACGGATGTCATCGCCGGATCGGCTCCGGCCCCGCAGATCGCTTCGCGAGGCAAGCTGTTGCAGCCGCCTGCGCTCAAGCGAGCATGGCGCAAAGTGGCGTGGATGCGATTATTGAACGGCGTGGGCGCGTGGGTCACAGGCGAGGAACAGCAATGTCGATCAACGGACTTAGCCTCTGCGCCGGCATCGGAGGACTTGACCTCGCCCTCGATGTTGCCCTCCCAGGATACCGGACAGTCTGCTACGTCGAGCGCGAAGCGTACGGAGCCGCCTTGCTCGCCAAGCGAATGCGAGAAGGCGCACTCTTTGACGCCCCGATCTGGGATGACCTTGTCACCTTCGACGGCCGACGCTGGCGTGGAATCGTTTCTGTCATCTCTGCGGGCTTCCCCTGTCAGCCGTTTTCGGTGGCAGGCCAGCGACGCGGGATTGAAGACGAGCGATGGCTCTGGCCTGACATCGTTCGCATCATTCGAGATGTCGAGCCGTCGCTGGTCTTCCTTGAGAACGTCCCTCCTATTCGAGTTCATGGGCTCAGCTTCCTTGCCGGTGATTTGGCCGAGCTGGGGTTCGCTGCGGAATATGGAATGCTTCGAGCGAACGCCGTGGGAGCCAGCCACCGCCGCGAGCGATTCTTTCTTCTGGCGGTCGCCGACCGCGGTGCAGCTGGGGACGGGCGACTACGCGGACAGCTGCACGACGAAGGACGGCGAGCCGTGCGGCCCGCATCACGGGCCGGTGAGCCTGACGGCGCAGAGCCAGGAATGGCCGACGCCGAACAATCACGATGGGACGGGCGCGAGGGGCCCAGGCTTCGAGAAGACGGATCGGCACTACGCCCCGCACGATTTGGTGAGCAAGGTGGAGGAGTGGCCGACGCCGAACGTGCCGAACGGGGGCCGCACATCGAACACGACGAACTACCGACCGGACGGCAGCAAGCAGCAGGCGCAGCTGGAAGCGGTGGCGGGCGTGTGGCCGACGCGGGATGTGGTGAGTGCGTGGCCGACGCCGACCGCGCAGGATCATCGCGACGGGACGATCCGCCGCAAGGAAGCGCAGGGTGCTCATGCGGTGAGCCTGAATCATCTGGTGGAGGGCGGGCCGGACGAGGCGAAGGAATGGCAGACGCCGACGACCTGCCGCGGGGGAACGGGGGATTTCGGGGAGAACCTCCCGACACAGACGGCGGAGTGGCAAGCGCGAGAGGTCTACGAGAAGAAGATGTGGAAGACGCCGCACGGCTTCGCGAACACGGACCGCTTCGGGAAGACGGCGGGGGCGGGCGGGGAGATGGCGAAGCAGGTGACCCAGTGGCGCACGCCGGATGCCCCGAGCGAGCGGGGTGGGCCGCAGCCGATGGAGAAGCGGCTGGATGGCGGCCATGCGGTGAACCTGCAGGACCAAGTGACGAGCTGGGCAACGCCGAAGGCCAGCGACGGCGGAACATGGGGCGGGATTCGGGATCAAGACAACCCGATGGCGACGAGCAGCCTGACCCAGCAGATGAGAATCTGGCCGACGCCGCGAGCCGAGGACTCGGAGTGCTGCGGGAACCATCCGAACGCGCAGGACAGCCTGACGGGCGTGACGCGGAACGACACTTGGGCCACGCCCGCGGCGAGGGACATGAAGGGCGGGTACCCGGGCGGGCGGATGCGGAATGGGAAGTTGAGCAAAGACACGCTCGATGTGCAGATCCAAGCCCTCCCCTCTTTCCACCAGGGCCAGGAGACCGAGCGGCCTGGGCCTACATCCTTGAGCGATGGCCGTGGCTCGCCCCAGCTATCGATGTTCCCGCTGGAGGCCGAGCCCGAGGAGCCGCCGCCGTTCAAGGAGAACGCGAACGGGGAGTGGGGCACGCCGACGGCGCAGACGGGGGGCGACGGGGATCGCCCGAGCGGCCACCGGACGCTCCTGTGCAATCAGGTCAAGGAGGAATGGCCGACGCCGACGAGCAGCGAGCAGAACATCTCCAGCGCGCAACCGGAGACGCGAGTGCGCCCGAACGGCCCGTGCTTGGCGGATGCAACGCGGGAATGGCCGACGCCGATCAGCGGGGATGCGCACCTGAGCAGCACGGAGGACGCCGCGCAGCGGCGGCTGGACGAGGGGAAGGTGACGTTGAGCCGCACGGTGGAGTCGATGCAGAACTGGCCGACGCCGGGGTTCATGGATGGGACGCGAGCGGGGAAGCAGGCCGAGGAAGACTTGGAGGCGTGGGAAGTGCGGAACGCCGCGCACAAGGCGAAGAACCCGAACCTGGGCGAACTGCACATGCCGCTGACGACGGTGGCGAACAGCTGGGCGACCCCCTCGGCCTTTGCACCGGACGGCGGGAGCCGGAACTGCGAGGGCAGCACGGCGCATGTGGGAGTGAGTCTCGCGGACCAGGTGCTCACGGGCAGCAGCCAGACGGGGCGGAAGGCCAACACGAAGCGCCTGAACCCGACGTTCGTGTCGTGGCTGATGGGCTACCCCCTGAACTGGGCTCGCGTGTCGATGAGCTTCGGGCCTACGGAAATGGCGTTGTGGCGATCCAAGCAGCGGCAGCGTTTGTTGTCCTTGCTCGTCGGCTCCGATTGTGAGTGATGCTGATCAACGCTGACGCCAGGCACATTCCGCTCCGCGACGGGTCGGTGCAGATGGTCTGTACGTCTCCGCCCTTCTGGGGCCTCAGAGACTACGGAACCGCTCGATGGGATGGTGGCGACCCTGATTGCGATCACACGGGGGTCAAGCGTTCACAGGAGCAAGGCACATCGTCTGGCCGTAACGCAGGTTCACCTCGCGACCCTATCGCCGATGCGTGTGTCCATTGCGGGGCCGTGCGGGTGGACGCACAGATCGGGCTGGAGGCCACGCCCGAGGCGTATGTGGCGAACATCGTCGCGGTGATGCGCGAGGTGTGGCGAGTGCTGCGCGACGACGGCACGCTCTGGCTCAATCTCGGAGACAGCTACGCGGGCGGCGGGAACTACCGCGGCGTGGATTCGGAATCGACGCTGACGAGCAAGCAGCGCAGCAATCGCGGGGCGCGTGGGTTGTCGAAGGCGCTGGGCGCGGCGGGCAAGGACTGGCAGGGATGCAAGCCGAAGGACTTGGTCGGGATTCCGTGGAGAGTCGCATTCGCGCTCCAGGCCGAGGGATGGTACTTGCGCAGCGACATCATCTGGTCCAAGCCCAATCCGATGCCCGAGAGCATCATGGATCGCCCGACCAAATCTCACGAGTACTTGTTCTTGCTCGCGAAGTCGCCGCGGTACTTCTACGATGCCGACGCGATCGCGGAACCCGCATCGAGCGCGATGATTGAGCAGATGAAGACCGCGTACAACGGCGTGGGCGTGAAGGACTATGAGTCGGCGGGCGTGCAGAACCCGAGCGACGTGAAGCGCCGGATCATCGCTGGCAAGTCGGGCAACCTGCGTAGGCATATGGCGGAGGAGCGCGGCAACATCAGCGGAGGTGTGGCGGGGAATGTGCCGTGGGAGGGCATCACGCGCAACCGACGTTCCGTCTGGACAATTCCGACGCAGACGTACGCCGAGGCCCACTTCGCGACCTATCCCGAGAAGCTGGTGGAGCCGTGCATCAAGGCCGGCACGAGTGCGAAAGGCTGCTGCCCGATCTGTCGAACTCCGTGGGAGCGGGTGCGCGAGAAGGGCGAGGTCGTCTCGACGGGCGGGAGTGCGACGGGCGCACGGGCATCGAACCTGGACACGGTGTCGCCCGCGGGCCAGACGGCTGACGATGCCTACAATACGGGCGCGTTCACGCAGTACGCCTGGCGCACGCTCGGGTGGGAGCCAGGCTGTGAGTGCAACCCCGAAGATGTGCCGGCGGAGCCGGTGCCGTGCTTGGTCTTCGACCCGTTCTCGGGGAGCGGCACCACGGGCCGCGTGGCGCTGCGGCTGGGTCGTCGCTATGTGGGGCTGGATCTGAATGCGAACTACATCGGACTCGCGCAGAAGCGCACGAGCGATGTGCAGATGGAACTCTTGGAGGGTCTGTGATGTTGCCGAAGTCGGAACCCTTGGAGGAGATGCTGAAGCGCCTCCATCTCAAGTACAACTCCGTGAACGCCGCGCTCACGATGGACCCTGAGGTGCGCCAAGATGTCGCCCTGCTGCTGCGGGAGTGCGTGAATCTGCTGCGCGACATCGCGGGGGCGCGGCAGACGTTAATCGCGCTTTGCAAGATGGCCCCCGGTGGCGTGATCGAGGTGCCGTACACGACCGTGGCCGACATCAAGCCCACCGACCGGCTGGTTGCGACGGAGGAGGTGGTGTTCGGCTTGGGCGGCGACCCCACGAAGGTCAAGCGGTTCCGCGTCGGCGGGGCCGTAGTCACAGCGATGCCGAAAGTGAACTAGCTAGAGTAGAATGGCGCGCTGAAGGAGAGAACGACGATGGCGACGACACAGTCTGCGACCGGCCGCGTGACGAAGCTACTCCGCGAAAAGGGCTTTGGCTTCCTCCGCGAAGACACGGGCAACGAGTATTTCTTCCACCGCACATCGGTGGAGTCGGCGGGGTTCGAGAAACTGAGCGAGGGCCAGCTGGTGCGGTTCACGCCCATCAACGCACCGAAGGGCCTCCGCGCTGAGGATGTCAGCCCCGTGGCTGATGTCTAGACATTGGGGTCGCTCCATGCTATCGTGTACGCATGGGGACGATGCAACCATCTCTCTTTGACGACGATCCGCAGGAGCGAGCAATGCCGAGCGGCCCGCCACGCGATGTCTGGCTCGGCGTCACGAAGTCGGCCCTCCAGAAGTATGTGCGCCGTGGCGAAACCGCCCTCGCGCTCCAAGCGGCGACCGACATCCTCAAGCTCGACAAGCGCGCCTTCTTCTGGCGATGGCCGATCATCGTCGCCGAAGATGTGCTGACGGCGGTACCGCTCCTGCCGCTGGTCTACGACAACCCGCTCGGCGTCGTGGAGGCCACGACCAAGCTCCCCAAGAACAAGGATGCGTGGGGCGTGTACACCAGGATGGCGGTCGCGCCGTTCGCCTCGCGTCCGCCCGTCACGCTGGTAGATGCGCTGGTGGCGCAGGATGCGGTGCTGGCGTCGAAAGTGGCGTGGTGGATGTGGGAGATGGGCCTCAAGGACGAGGTCGTCAGCGAACTCGTCGGCATGATCGGCGTGAGTGCCGCCGAATTACTGGGTGCTGCCAAGAAGATCCGCAAGGGGCCTGGCCCAGAGGATTGCCAGCCGAAGTTCATGGTGGCGGCAGCCGTGTTGACCGCACTTGAGCAAGTCGCAGGGGCACCGAAGCAGATCGAAGTGCGAGACTATCTCGCGAACCCACTCACGGCATCGGCGATGCTCCCGCCCCACCATGTGCGCTGGTATGCCTGTGATCAGCACACCGCGCCTGGTGGCATGGCGGTGCGGGCGCTGGTGAAGTACGCGCCGAGCCTGACGCTACCGGAAGTGAAGGCGACGTGGTTCTGGATGGAATCCGCGAAGCTCGCAGGCGGCGTGGCCGAGCATCTGTACTTCTCGGTGGATGAGAGTATGCGCGCGGATGGGCTGGACCCCGACCGCGCCAGAGGTCGGTGGTACGCGCTGGAGGCTCACGCCCGTGACCTCGTGGTGTGGGCCTGCGCGAAGTGGCAGATGACGGCGGTGACATGATGGACGTGCCAGGTCAGAAGTTCTTGTCGATGGCAACGGCGGCCTTCCTCCTGCTGGCGGCGGCGGTCGGGTCGCTCGCGCTGTTCCTGTGGTCGGTGGTCTGGCTCCGCGAGGCCGCACGGGCGTTCGTGCGATGAGTGATCATGCCACGCTGCAAGTCGGCGACTGCATCGAGGTGATGGCGACGATGGAGCCGAACAGCGTGGACGCCATCGTGACCGATCCGCCCTACGGCCTTGAGTTCATGGGCAAGGACTTCGACAGCCTCAGCTGGAAGTGGCGCGACTTTGAGGCGCTTCCAGCTGAATGGATCGCGGAGTACAGGCGTGAAGACAATCGCTGAACGCTTCAACGCGGGTCGGACGATTTCTGCTGGATCCGAGATTGACCACTTGTGTCGGAATCCGTCATGCGTGAACCCGGCTCATCTCGACATCGTGTCTCACGTGGAAAACGTCATGCGTGGTGACGTTGCCGGACCCAAACCTGAGAGGCGAGCGAAGTTCTGTAGCATGGGGCATTGCTACGACGAGAACACCTATGTCCGGCCAGACGGGAAAGGGCGTAACTGCATTCAATGCGTGCGTGAGCGGTCGCGTGACTATCAGCGTCGTCGGAGGGCACAGTGCGCCTCTTGACCATACAGGGTTCGCCCATGAAGCCGGACAACTGGCGCGAGATGTGCGCGGCGCATCTTGCCGGGTTGCCGCTGCCGACGCCAGACTACAGCTCCCGCACGCGCAGCTGGCAGTCCGGTGGCGGGTTCAGCAAGCCGGGCATCGGCGAGCGGCAGACGGACTGGCCCTCCTTCTCGGCGACGAGCCGCTTCGGCACCGCGAACCCGACGTGCGCGACGTGCGGCGGGCGGTTGCGCGGCGCGAAACGCTGCACCTGCGAGACGCCGGAGTGGAAGCCCATCGGCAAGCGGCGGAACGAGGAGAACGAGGGGCTCCCGGACGACATGACCGGCGGGGGGATGCTGCTGCACCTGAGCGCCATGCAGGAGTGGCATCACGCATGGGCCGTCGAGGCGCTGCGGGTGGCGAAGCCTGGGGCGCACCTGCTCGCGTTTGGGGGGACGCGGACGCATCATCGTCTGATGTGCGCGATTGAAGATGCGGGGTGGGAGATCCGCGACACGATCATGTGGGTGTACGGGTGCCTGAGCGAGGACACGGAGGTCTTGACCCTTGGCGGGTGGGAACACTACCATACAGCCAAATCAGGAGAGATTCTGGCGTATGACCATCAAGCCGACGTTTACCAATGGGAAACTCCCTCACGGTGGAGTGAGTATCGTGTCGAGTCGGATCCCGCCTACCGCGTTGTCTCGGATTCAACAGACCAACTCGTCAGCCGACATCATCGTTGCCTTGTTGAACGCGGCGGAAAACTCGTATTCGTGGCGGCAGAAGACCTCGCGGATCTGGAGTATCTGCCCACGTTGCCAGACGATTTTCTTGGGCTACCGCCAGAACACGCCGAAGTGTTGCAGCCGGGAGTGCAACGGGTTCTATCGCGGGCAGGAGTGGGCGCGCCACGCGCACAAGGGGCGAGCGGCATGGACCGAGGTGAGCCGGGCGTCCTGTCGAACGAAGATGACTGGGGACAAGAACCCCGCGTGGAAGGGCGGGCTGACCTACTTCAAGCGCAAGGGCAAGTACGCGGACCAGCCCATCAAGTATGTGCGCTGTCCGTCAGCGTTCCTGTCGATGGCTCGCAAGGATGGGTACGTGATGGAGCATCGGCTGCTGGTGGCGCAGGCGCTCGGGCGGCCATTGACCCGCGAGGAATGCGTGCATCACTTGAATCACGATGCGACGGACAATCATCTGGCGAACCTGATCCTGTTCAGGAACAACGCGGAGCACAAGCGGCACGAGCACGGACAAGCTATCACACCACTCTGGCCGCCATCACTCGCGTGTCCTACTCTGGCGTGATCTTCTGTCCGACGGTATCCACCGGCGCGTTCGTGGCTCGCAGGAACGGGAAGGTGTTCATCACGGGAAACTCGGGGTTCCCGAAGTCCCTGGACGTGAGCAAGGCGATTGACAAGGCGGCGGGGGCAAAGCGGGAAGTGGCGGGGCGCTATCAGCTGCCGAATGGCAAGGCATGGAATCTGGCGGACGACAGGCGTGGTGGAGGCTTGGGAGCGCCGACCGGCTTGCGTTCCGCGAATATGGATGTTACCGCCCCCGCCACCGATGCCGCCCGTCGCTGGTCCGGCTGGGGCACGGCGCTAAAGCCCGCGTGGGAGCCGATCATCGTGGCGCGGAAGCCGCTGGCCGGGACGGTGGCGGAGAACGTGCTAAGATATGGCGTAGGAGCCTTGAACATTGATGGCGCACGAGTACCGACGAACGGGTCCGGCGGTGAAGGCATCGGCGGCAAAGCGCACACGCGAGCGTGTCCTGTTCATGGACTGTGCAGTGTGCGGGAAGATGATGCGGCGCTGGAAATGTCAGGTGGATCGGGCGAAGTGGCCGATGACGTGCGGCCCGAAATGTCGGGCTATCGGGATGAGGGGAAAGGGCAATCCCCTGTGGACGGGCGGGAAGTGGAAGGAATCGCGCTCGGGCTACCGATGGGTTGCGGTGGCTCATCTATCCGAATCGGATCGTTCCCTGATACCGACTCCGATGCCGAGAGACTATCTGGAGCATCGTCTGGTGATAGCTCGGTTGCTCGGGCGTCCATTGGACAAGCACGAGATGGTTCACCACGTCAACGGGAACAAGGCCGACAACAGACCAGAGAATCTGCGCGTGACGGACTGGCGGCTGCACTCACAGGAACACAAGCGGGTCATTCGCAAGATAGCGGAACTAGAAGCCGAGAACGCGATGCTTCGCGCTGCACTTGCTCGCAAGTAACGCCCGCCGGAAGATGGCCAGCTAATTTACTCCACGACGGCAGCGACGAGGTGCGGGCAGGGTTTCCTGAGACCAAAAGCGGCGATCTTCTTCCGGGACATCGGCGTGGGCAGGGCCAGTTTACCGAGGATGGCGGCTATGTTGGCGGGGGCGTGGTGGGTAAGCCGTATGGAGGCGACTCCGGCTCTGCCGCCCGGTTCTTCTACGCGGCCAAAGCGAGTCGCGCTGACCGGGGCGAGGGCAACACGCACCCGACCGTAAAGCCCACGGCGCTGATGCGCTACCTCGTGCGGCTGGTGACGCCGCCAGATGGACTCGTGCTGGACCCGTTCATGGGGAGTGGATCAACTGGCAAGGCCGCGCGTATTGAAGGCTTTCGCTTCTTCGGCATCGAACAGGATGCGAGCTACATCGCCATTGCGAAAGCGCGCATGGACGAGCCAGCCGAAGACGATGAAGTCGATGATGTGACGGGCCAAGTCATGCGAGTTGCACAACCCAAGCTCCCGTGGTGACGCGATGATCGTCCTCGGACTCCCTGCCGTTGGCGTGCCTGGCAACATCATGGGCGACAGCGGCTTCTTGGAAATCTACCGCCCGCTAGTGGCGATGAGTGAGCGCTTCGGCGTGGCGGGCCAAGTGCATGTGCCGTGGGACGTGCCCTTCGATGTCTGCATGGGGCTGAGCACGCCGCGCGTGCGGGTCGTGCGGAACGGGCGCGGCGTGTGGAACCAATGGTTCCCCGACCTGTACCGCTTCTCCGTGCTGTTCTGCCAAGATCCCATCGACCTGATCTTCACGCAGCAGAAGGGCCTGCCTCACATGATGCAGGCGATGATCAACGACCGCCGCCCGACGCTCTTGGACTGGCAGCACATTCCCATCGTGCTGCATGTCCTGAAGGTGGCGCTCGCCGGCCACAGCCATGACCCCGTGACGAAGATGAGTGAGCGCGAGGACGCCGTGGCCGCGCTGTTCGCGCACTCGCTGGTGGGCACCGCCCATGAGCGCGACTTGATGATCGCGCTGGCGCGCAAGGTGCTGTCACCCGCGTCGGTCAACAAGGTGATGGAGCAGACCCATGTGATGCCGAATGGCATCGGCGACGATGTGCTGGCGATGACGCCGCGCACCACGCCGCGCGAGGGCATCGTGACGGTCGCCTACGCGGGGCGCATGAACTCGAACAAGATGCACATGAAGGCGCTGGAGATCGCCGACCTCGCCTTCAAGCTCGGGGCCCCGCTCAAGGTCGTCGTGATTTCCAACTCGCAGCAGGCCAAGACGTTCGCAAAGGTGACAGCCGAGCATCCCTACATCGAGGTCTACCACAACGTCCAGAAAGACCAATTCCTGCGGCGGCTCGACGAGGACATCGACATCGTGGTCAATGCGTCGGTGGACGAAGGCTACACCGTCACCGTGGCTGAGTTGCTGACGGCAGGCAAGATCGTGGTGCTCCCGAACCGCCCGTGGGCGCACGCGCTGGCGGGCGCCGACTACCCGTTCCAGTACGACACGCCGCTAGAGGCGGTGAACCATGTGCGCTGGCTCGCGGCGAACCTGGGCCATGAGCGAGTGCGCCGGGTGCGGGCGGCCATGCGCGCGAGGTTCGCGGATGATGGCGAAGCGGCGGTGGCCGCGCGGATCTACCGCATCTTCGCGGAGGTGATCGCGGGTGTGGATGCCCTGATGGTGAAGTCGCCCTACGCCGCGCAGCGCGAGGAGGCGCTCGGCGTGATGGCCGACCTCGGGTCGGCGTTCACGTTCGATGAGTTCATCAAGGCGTACTTGGCGCAGCGGCGACCTGGCAACAAGGGGATGAAGTCGAAGCGCGGCACGGCGGGCACGTGGTACGTCTACAAGTGGATCTGCCAAGCGGGCTACGAGATGGTGGACTACTACCCGGCGATGGCGTTTCGGATGCGAGAGGAATAGGCCCATGAGTGATGATCGCCTTCAGGAATCCATTGCGTTCCTGCGCGTATTGGGCTTGCCCATCGCAACCGAGAAACTGGAGGCTGCTGACGATGACTGACCTTGCTAAGTCTGCGGTACCGTGTGAGGAGTGCGGCGGTCGTGGGGAAGTGTTGGACGCCCCCGCGAACGTGTTAGACGGCCGGACATATTGGATGCCATGTCCAATATGTTCCAATCCCTCCGCGGCTCCCGCGTTTGTAGGATGCGGAGGCACAATGACAGTCATCAAGCTGATTCTGCCGAAGACCAACTCGGCCCCCTGCCGGTCGTGCGGGGCCATGATGGACTGGTACGCCACGCCGAAGGGGAAGGCGATGCCCATGAACGGCGGGGTCGTGCATCTCCGCACGACGGGCGGCGGACCCGAACCCGAACTCGGTGAGTTCGACGCGGGCGATAGCCACTGGGCGACTTGCCCGCAAGCGAAGGCGTGGAGCAAGTGAGCGCCGTCATCGCGGCAGCGGGGCTCGGTACCCGCATGGGCGGCGTGGACAAGGCGCTGGTGAGCGTCGGTAAGGACACGCTGATCGGCCTCGCGGTTCACGCGCTGACGCATGTGGGCTGCAACCGCTTCGAGGTCGTGTGCAACGAGATGAACGTGGGGTCGGTGCGCCGCTATCTCGCGACGGAGTTTCCCGACCTGACCTTCGGCTTCCCGATTCAGAAGACGCCGAACGGCACGGCGGCGGCGGTGCTCCTGGGCTTGTCGCGGGTGAGTGGCCCGTGCTTCGTGTCGTGGTCGGATATGTTCGTGCGCATCCCAGATCCGCGGTACGCGAACTGCAACGTCATCTACGTCATGGCGGTTGATCCGACGGAATCGGAGCGGTACGAGCGGGTGACGTTCAACCCGCTCGGCCTGGTCACGAAGATCGAGGATCGCGGGTCGGTGAGTGCGCCGGCGTTCGGGTCGGCTGGCGTCTTCTACCTGCTGGATGCCCAGATGTTCAAGGGCTGGAAGCTGGACGTGCCGCCCGATGCCGACCTGCCGTTCGAGACGCTCCTGCGATCCGCGATGGATGCTGGGCATCGGTTCGGGGCGATGGCCGCGATCAGCTTCGTGGACTTCGGCGTGCGCAAAGCCTACGATGTCCACCGACCGCTCTTTGGAGACCGCCTGCCGTGAGGCCCTTCTACGACCACGCGGGCATCCAGATTTTCCTGGGTGATTGCCGCCATGTGCTCCCGAACATCACGGCGGAAGTCATTGTGACGGACCCGCCGTACGGCTTGCTGGATCGTGACGGGAAGATTCACATGGCGGGCGGGGTGGTGGGTGATGCCGCGTGGGGGGCCTGGGATGAGTCGGCATCGTGGGATTGGGTGGCGCTCTGTCGCGAGGTCACGGCCGCTGTCGTCTTCCATGACCACAAGGACGCGGGCCGCGCGGTTGCCGCCCTCGCCGCCGCCGACTTGCCGCTGCGCCAGTTTCTCTACTGGGACAAAGGCGACAGCGGGATCAACCCGAGGCGCAACTTCGTGAACTGTGTGGAGCAGGCGGTGTACGCCAGGCGCGGCACGACCCCGTGGAACGGCGGCGGGGCCACGCCCAACATCTTCCGGTTCAACCGGGGCCCCACGCCGTTCCACCCGACCCAGAAGCCTGTCGAGGTCATGGCGTGGATCATTCGCGCGGTGACGGACCGCGAGAGTGTCGTGCTCGACCCATTCATGGGGAGCGGGAGCACGCTGGTGGCGGCCAAGCTCCTCGGGCGGAAAGCCATCGGGATCGAGATGTCCGAAGATTACTGCCGCATCGCGGTTCGTCGGCTTCAACAGGAAGTTCTGCCGCTACATGTTGAGCCGGAACCCACGCAAGCGTCGTTCTTCTTGGATGCATCATGAGTGCCACGATGCCCTTGCGTCCGAACGAGATGACGGTCGTCACCGACCAAGAGCGCTTTGAGGCTCCCCCTGGCGATGTGACGGGCGCGGCTGACGTGGCGCGATGGGCGGCGTTCCGCGCGGCCTACCACCGGGCCCAAGCGTGCGAGGATGGCGACTTTCCGCTTCAGTTGGACTTCGGTCTACATGCCTCGTGCAACTTCCGCTGCCCTCTCTGCGTCCACGGGGGGGTCGCGCGCCCACCAGAGAGCTTTCTCCCATTCGAGACGGCGCAGCGTGTCATCGATGAGGCGTCTGAATATGGGCTCTGCTCGGTCAAGCTCAACTACATCAACGAGCCGCTACAGTACCCCGACACCCTCTTGCGCGTGGCGCGGTACGCCAAGAAGCGGGGTGTCCTGAACACCTACTTCGCCACAAACGGATTAGCACTCCCCACGTCCATCGGCCTACATCTCATCGATGCCCGCGTGAGCAAGGTGATGGTTTCGATCGATGCCACGACGCCCGAAACCTTCTACGCGATGCGCCGAAGCAATCGGTTCTTCACCGTGGTCGCACATGTCGAAGAACTGCTGAATCTCCGCACGCGCTTACGCGTGACCTGGCCGCTCGTGCGCGTCAACTTCCTCAAGACCAACGTGAACATGCACGAAGCGGACGCCTTCCTCGCCCGGTGGCGTGGCGTGGCTGACTCCGTCGCGTTCCTCAGCCGCGTGGGGGTGCCAGGCGTTGAGAACGACTTCGCGCTGTCCGACCAGCGCCTCGACCGGAACTTCGATGAGTTCCATTGCGCGCTGCCATTCAAGCTGATGGTGGTCGATGCCGATGGATCGATTCTGCCGTGCTGCACCTTTGGGGGGCGGTCGATGCCGCTGGGGCGCACCCCGGAGATGACGATTCGCGAGGCGTGGACGAACCCGAAGATGAGTGCGCTGCGGGCGCTGCACCAGCGTGGCGGCTTCCGCGAGAACCCCGTGTGCGCCCACTGTGTCGGCGCAAAGGAGCCAAGCATGATCGATAAGCCGTTTGCCTACCACAAGCCGAGCGCCGATGGTCTCCAGAAGATCACGGAACTCCGGCTCGGCTTCTCTGAGATGAAGGCGATCATCGAACGGAACTGTCCTGAGTCACGGCAGCGTGCGGTGGCGCTCACCGAACTTGAAACGGCGGCGATGTGGGCAATCAAGGCGGTTGTCTTCAACGACCCCGCATCCGAAGTTGCACCTGGACTATGACCTATGCCTGACGAAACCGACAACGTGACGCCTGAACCCTACGAAGTGACCCCATTCGCGGGCATCACCACGACCGATGGCCCGCGCAAGAGTGGGCGCATGGAGGTCGTGGACATCCCCGTGGATGACCTTGAGCCGCACCCCCTCAATCCGAACGAGGAAACGACGGACAAGTTCAACGCGCTCACCGAAGGGATGGCTGAGGACGGCCCCGACCAGCCGTGCGTCGTGGTGCCGATTGACGTCGTAGATGGGCGCCAGCGCTACCAGATCATCAAGGGCGAACACCGCTGGCGGGCTGCGCGGGTGATCGGCTGGACGACCTTCCCCTGCGTGGTGCGCGAGGAGTGGCGCGACGACCTCACCCGACTCTCGCGCTTGGTGCGCGACAACGTCGTGCGCGGCGAGCCGAACCCGAAGAAGCTGACCGCCATCGTGCGGATCTTCCGCGGGGATCACCAGATGGACGCGGACATGACCGCCGCGCTGATGGGCTTCGACTCCAGCAAGGAGATGTACTCGCACATGGTTCGCGAGGCGAAGCCGAAGGCGATCGACGACAAGGCCGTGCTCGCGAAGGCCAAGGGTGAGGTCAAGGTGCTGGACGATTTGGCGACCGTCCTGAACTTGCTGTTCACCCGCCACGGCTCCACGCTACCCTACGGCTACATCGCGTTCATGTGGGGCGGCCATGTGTCGTACATGATCGAGCTGACCGATGAGATGAAAGCGCTCCTTGACAACATGGCCGAGATCGCAGTGGACCGCCGCGTGGATCTCAACCTGTTGCTCGCCAGCGTCGTCAAAGATGCGCTCCCCGCCTACCGCACGGCCTGGAGTCGCGTCGATGTGTCCGTAGGGACACCGGACGCCTCGTGATGCGGAAGTGGTTCCACGGGCCGCGCGGACGAGCGCAGGGCGGTAAGTACCACGCCATCCAGACGTTCGTCTTGGACGACGGAACGACCTTCGTGCGGAGCGACTTGTTGGCGCTGGCGGCGTACCGTGGCGTGGCGACCGAGGTGATGGTCAAGCACCGCACGTCCCCGCCATCGCCCAGGTCGCTGACGCTGCGCGAGTTAGCGGTCGCGCTCCGCATGCGGGGCGAGGTGTTCGCCTCGACGCTTGAAGCCCGTCGGTGGAGCCTGCTCCGGCGCGAGGAGTTGGGGGGCCGCCTGTGCCACTTGCGCCGGCAGGTGGTGTTCCCGCTGCACTCCCCAGGCGGCACCCAAGTGGCGAAGTATGTGGCGGATTTCGTCTACGAGCAGGACGGGCAGATGGTGGTCGAGGACGCGAAGGGGATGGCGCTGCCGATGTATAAATTGAAGGCGAAGCACTTCGCCGCGGAATATGGGATTCAAGTGAATGAGGTCCGATGGGATTCAAGGTAGTCATAGAGATCCGCAAAGGGCGAGATTGGGTTACGCTTAGGCCGCCGGACCTTGACTGGAGGAAATGACATGGTTGACGCCCTGACTGTGCGGCGACTCGGACTGGACTGGTGCGTAGAGCATCGGCAACCCAACGTCTTCTGCTGCAAGGATGGCAAGCGCAGCACGGACGAGCCTGGCGACCCGCTCTCCACGGATGACGAGAGTGCGGAAGATCCCAACTCTGCTGAGGAGCAGGCCGAGCGGAAGCCGAGGCCGAAGCTGCAACCCGGCGGTTACAATGCGCTGCGCCGCTACACGGGCCTGATGATCAGGGGGAGCACGCACCCGTTCCAGATGGCCGGTGGGCCTCTCGCGAGCATTGTGGAGGGCGACGATGCGCTGGCGGCCTCGCTGTCTCAGGCGCGCACGGAGCGTGTGCCGCTCGCCTCGCTGATTGCCACGGGTCCTGTCACGCCGACGCACATCGGCCTCATGCTCCGAGGGAAGGCCCCCGACGTCCGACTCGGCGGGGCGCTGGACTTCCAAGAGATGCCCACAATCATTCGCGTCAGCGACAAGTACAACGTGCTGGCCGATGGGCATCACCGAACGACGGCCGCGTGGGCGAGCGGATCGACTCACATGAAGATGCGGGTGCTGACGGGCGTGACGCCGACCTTTGAGAATGGCCAAGGGCTCCTCTTGCAGCCGTCGCTATGAGTGATCCGTATTCGCTCCCGATCGCTGCGGGCACGCGGTGTCCACGATGCCGCGCCGTGACCGACTTGGTGGAAGACCCGTCCTATCGCATCCTCAAGCCCAAGGTCGGGGACGTTGTCGTCTGCACGCATTGCGCAGGACTGCTGACGCTCACCAACGTCGGGACGCTGCGCGAACTCCGCGATGCCGAGTACCGGGCGCTGAGTGTGGCGCAACTCCTCACCATCGCGGACATGCAAGGCGAGGTGGCGCGCGGGCGGTTCAGGCGGGAGCCTGGGGCGGTACGCCTCGTCAACTAATTATATCTAGACATTTGCGTCCAGCCTGCGGTACTATGTGTCGCATTGGAGGTGGTCATGCTGCGATGGCTGTTTCGGCGCATTCGCGACAACGGCTGGCGTGGGTACGTGAGCCTCGCCACGCGGCGGGCGCATCAATACCACGCCGAAACGCGGGGCGTGGACCTCCCCCACTGGATGACGCCCGAGGAACTGGCCGCCGTGCATCGAGCGGAGGACGCGGTGGCGAGACGCGCGGCCTTGCGCGTGGTCGGCGGGACACGGAGGTAACGTGGAGCAGCCACCGCTGTTCCCGCTCGTAGCGCCAGACGCCCTCGGCGCACAAATCTGTTCACATGCTGGTGCTGGCGGAGTATAGTGCGGTCGGTGAGGCGATTCGCATGCTGGGCGAAGAACACGATCGTCGCACCGTATCGGCGGCTTGGGAGTGGGGATCACATGACCACGGCAAACTCCCTGACCAGTGATCAGAAGGCGCTGGCCACGCTCCGCGCTAAAATCAGCCTCCTCACCACGCGCGATGAAGAACTGCGGACATGGCTCCACGAGCGGCTGGACGCCTGCGCCTTCACCCGCGAGTCTGATGTGTTCGAGGAAGTCCTGGATTGGCTAGAGAATCACCCGTAAGGAGGGATCATATGCGACGAATCATGCTCACGTTGCTCTTGTGTCTCGTTCCGGTCCTGGCGTTCGCCCAAGGGGTCACGATGACGACCGCCCAGAAAGTTCCCCTGACCGCCACGGCGGCGGACGCGGCGGGCGCACCCGTGCCGATCCCGCAGACGGGCGTGACCGTCCAGTGGTCATCGAACTGCCCGACTTGCACCATCTCTGGCGGGTATGACACGACCGCGAAGGCGTGGTCGACGTGGTTCACCGCTGGCACCGACGTGGGCGCGTTCACGGTCACGTTGGTTGTGACCTATGCCACCGGCCAGAAGTTCACCGCCACCCAGTCGGTGACGATTAACGATGTCGTGATCATCCCTGCTTCGGTCAAGATCGTGCCGGGCGCTCCCGTCGCGAAGTAGGTCGCCGATGAGGCGCCTCCTCGTTCTCGCCGTGGTATTCTACGTCGCCTGCGCGGCGACTGGCGCAGCCCCCTCGCTCCAGCCTGTGAAATACGGCACCCTGACGGTCGTCGTGATCGCGGCGGGCACGGCTCATGCAGGAGCGGTCGTGACGGCTGGCGGCCAGACGAAGACGACGGGGATGTCGGGCATCGTGACGTTCACGCTCGTGCTTCGGCAGCAGTACGTCGTGAGTGTGATCGCGCGGGGCTATACATCGTGGACGACTTCGCTCTGGTTACAGAAGACCCAGTCGGTGACCGCCCCCATGCAGCCCGCCGTCGCGTGGGTGCGCATTCTGCCAGGCGCGCCGATGCCGAAGGGAAGCCCATGAAGCAGATTCTCGCGTG
>Ga0315275_10002228_pt1 | contig 17402 bp, 22 predicted proteins | sample YL17G03_0_MG_FD_205557 | JGI IMG/M metagenome (GOLD analysis project Ga0315275, IMG submission 205557) | Sediment microbial communities from Yellowstone Lake, YNP, Wyoming, USA - YL17G03_0 | ecosystem: Environmental > Aquatic > Freshwater > Lake > Sediment | place: USA: Wyoming | collected...
GCCCGCCAAATGGGAGACCCGTACACCTGGACGTTCTCGACTCTGAAAGCGCGTAGAAGTGGGCCACAGGTAGTCACCTACCTGGACGGGAGAGAATTGCTGATTGAAAAGTCTCAGTGGGACCGGCTGCTCGTGGCTCTCGACGCTTTCGAAGAGACCAGATGGAGAAGCCAGCCCCAGAAAGACTTCCTCGTCGCTCCGCCCGTACTCTGGACGTGCGATGAGCTCGAGATCGAATGGCATGGGAGGTCGGCTCTACGGGCCGACGAATTCCGAGTAATAGCTATCGGTACCCTCGGCTATGGAAAGCAGGACGAGGATGGATTCTTCGAGCACGTCATCTGGGAGGCCGAGGGCCAGGTCCTGAACGAGCTCATCGAAGACGGCTTCGTTCGATGGGGCATCGACGATTCAGTTCGAGAGCATCTACACGCGCATGGCATCTGCCGCAGCGCTTAGCGGAACGCTTCCCACTGGTACGGTTGAAGCTCGTCTCCTGAGATGGCCGGCTTGAATAGCGAGCAGCATCCATGGCTCGAGCTGACGGGCGCATTCACCGAGCGGTTGATACAGAAACTCTCTGGGGTAGCGAACCTGCAGTTGCCGCACGAGAATGAGCCGGCGAGCGTCACCAACTCCATGTAGCTGACCTTCTGAGACTGAAGCCTTCTCAGTGCTGCGGCTTGTTCGTTCATGGCTTCGGCATCTTCGCCTTCACCTTCGCGCGAAGAACTTCGATCATATCGACAGTAGCAAGGTCCCCGCGCTCTTTTGACTTGTCGATTTCTGAGTCGAACAAAGCGAGTACCTCGGCGTAGGCATTTTCGCGGGCCAGAAATACGAGGGTGTCGACTGGATCGCTCACGGCATCAGCCGACTTTCACTTCGACAATCTCGCCGTTCTTCCATGCTCCGCGAGCCACATACCACTGCACCTCTTCCTGAGTCAGACCTCGAGCCAAGGTGCGGTTGTAGAAGTCACGCTGCATGCGAGAGGTGTACGTGGGCCATTGCAGTTTCCCGTAGCCCTTACTCCCCATGAACACTGGCTTCTCAGGGCTACTCATCGTCACCCTCGTCGCCTTCGTCGGTACCGCCATCCTCCTCAGGCTCGGGAGGTGCGACGAGCCCAGCAGCGATCAGTTGCTTCTCTACCTCGGCAAACAGCGCTTTGAGATACTCGGCATTGCTGGGTTGCTCAAGGTGCCAGTTGCCCAGGCGCTTGTAGAACGCGGCTTCGAAGTCGCCGCCTGACTCGATGAGCGCCTTCTGGATGGACGGTTCCTGCGCATAGGTGATCAACGCCTTCGCAATCTGCTCAGGCGGATTCTTGGCGCGAATCGCCTGCTCGAATTGCTCGACCACCGTGAGGCTGGTCTCCTGCGGGGGCTGCTGTGGCTGCCTCGGCTGCTGGGGCTGCTGGGGCTGGGGTTGGGGGTGATGCCCCTGCGCGAGTTGAGGAGGAGGCCCCTGGGGGATTGGAGCCCGAGCCTTCGCCATAGCGCCCACACCCTTGATCAGCCGGTCCACGCCCTTCAGCCAACTGGGCTCTTCTTCACCGCGCTGGCCCAGTTGCAAGTCAGCTGCAGCGTTGACGAAGTCCATGGCCGTCGACACCTGTTGCCCCATCATCTCGGACATGCTGTGCATCATCTTCGTCTGTGCTTCGATGATGCCGTTGTCCTTCTTGGTGCCCATCAGCTCGGAGAACGTCTTGAAGGTCTCGATGGGATCCTTCTCTTTGGGCTTGTCGTTCAGCTTCTCAATCATCACCATGAAGCGCGCATCTGCTCGCTCCTGGGCCGCCAGGGCGGCTCGACGATCTTCGGCCTGCTGAGCCTGAGCAGCGCGACGATCCTCGGCCGCCTGCTTCGTCATCTCAATCAGCATCTGCACCATCGGGTCAGGGCCCGATGGCTTGGCCTGGCTGAGGGCAGCAGTGAACTTCGCCTCGAAGGCCCGAAGATCCGCCTCATGAGCCTTCTGCACGTTCACCATCTCGGCCTTGTGCTTCTCAAGGTCCAAATCCCTACGCTGCTGCTCGAGGGCGCGGCGCTCGGCCTCGAGAGCTGCAGCGCCGCGACCGAAGAGCTCGCCGCTTGCGCCGCCGTATTCCTGCCTTACTACACCCCCACCCGGTTGCCTGGCCCAGGATTGGTTTACTTTGGTGGCGCTATCTCCTGGGCCAGGGCCGGATGGGGAGTCGAGCCGATAGAGAGGGCCAAGGTCTTCAGCCGCTGTTCTGGGGATCTCTTTCGGGTATTCAAGAAGTGGAGGGCCGCGCCAGTCGGGCTTCTTCAGCATGGAGCCGTCGACATCGCGGGCCTCGCCCTGGTCGATGACGAACTGAATGTTGCCGGCGATGGGCTTGTTCAAATCAGAGGCGTGGTACCCCTGCAGCAGGTACTTGCCAGCTCCGCAGAGATTCGGGAGCCAGAGTTCCGGCGAGGTGAAGTGCTGCACTTCGGCGCCAGCCAGGGTAGCAGTGAGCGAAGGAATCGCTCCCATGTGAGCTCGGCGGAACACCTTCATCACGAAGCTGTCGCCTTCCTTCGCCTTCTCGCTGAGGGCCCGAAGCGTCTCTTCCGCCGTGAACATCCGTCCGTTGTCGGCTGCCATTTTGTGTTGCTCCTTGTCCGCCACCAAGCGGGAGACTGCGTTTAGATGATCGTGAGCCAAGTGACCGTGCAGTAAATCACTGGGTGAAATTCGAGAGACGCCTGCGCGAGCCTGCGATTCGGATCAGGCTGCAACGGATCAACAGCGACCAGAATGCGGCCACTGGAATCTTCGTCGCCGACGGTGATTCCCTCGCCGTGCGTGCCATCTTTCAGCGTCCAGCAGACTCGAACTCCGGCGATGAGCCGGCTCAATGCCCACCAACCGAGCCGATGACACGGGGGACGTTGCTGACGTTCGCTGCGGCGAGCTGCATCAGGCCATCGGCGATTGGGCCGATCACGGTCGAGGCCAGAATCGGGCCGCAGGCGCCAGAGACGACGGCGCCCTTCTCGTTGGCCTGCATCACGAACGCGGTGCACTCCATCCCGCGGCACTCTTTGAAATCTCGCCAGCAGAGGCGGCCCAGGTAGAACGGGGCCATCGCATCCTGCATTCGAGCGTGGTCTGCAGTGACCTTGTTGCGGATCGCTTCCTTCTGTTCATCACTCAACATGGGCGCCAACCCTCCTTCAGAGGTGGCGTGTGTACCAGAGACTTTTCTGATTGTCACTTTCGAAAACGATCAGGCTTTCGGAGTTGACTCTCGAAGCGCCCGTTCAATCAGCAGATTGCTCGCGGCAGTAAACAATGCGCAAACCCACCAGTCGTGCATGACTTTCGGGGCGGCCCCCAGGAGGTAGGCTGTGTAGCCCACGTGGACACCTAAGCACCCAACGCACTCAAGCAATGCCAAGAGCCAGGCGCCTGACCAATGCGGGATTTCTGAAACCGCGAGCCTGAACGGATAGGAGATTTTGCTCTCTGCGATGATCCAGCTCAGGCCATACGCGGCCAGGCAGTAGACGACGAGCTCAAGCACCTTCGAGCCCGTGCTTTCGTTCTCTGGCCAATTCGGTGGGCTTCGTCTTGAGAAACTTGATCGCGGCTTCCATGTCGCCCTCCTCGATCATGTCCCCCAGAATCCGAAACCTTGACGATGGGTCTGCTGCAGTGGTGGTGAAGACAGAGCGATCAATTACTGAGTTGGGCCTGAGCGCTCTGTCGAGCGCAATGGCGTAGTCGAAATAGTTCGGATCCTCGAGCTCCATATATGAGAACTCAGGATCCGGTATCGGCTGCTCCATCCAGGCCTCTACGAACTCGGCTGCGTTGGGGAGGCGGCCCAGGTACCTGGCTGCTGGCTGATTGAAGACCATCAGCAAGTAGTAGAAGGCGGGGAGCCGATCCACATCGTCATACCCGATGAGGAGCCCCAGCGAATTCGTAGCTGAGGCAACGAGAGCATCATGCTTCTCTCCGGCCCTCGCCGAAGCTAGCTCAGCCAGTGCCCAGGCGACATAGAGCGCATCGGGGTCTCTTTGATGAGTCTGCTCGAGCACGACATCGTACTCTTCGAACAACTCATTGGGGAGGTCCATGGACTCCCATACTTCATTGCGATGACGAGCGGCTTGGTCCGCTGCCCAGCGCAGGTAGTTGATAGCGCCAGTGCCCTCGCCCTGGCCACGACGGCGGGGACTGGAGACGTACTCCTCAATCAGCGGAGATAGTTCAGGCTCTAGGCGCTCTAACCAACTGATGAACTCCCGCTCACCATAGTCGGCCCATTCCTCGGCAACTTCCTCTGGAACGAGAGCCATCAGCGCCGCCCGTTCAAGTGTGAGCCGCCGAGCTGCGTTTCCAGGTACTGAATCAAGTACCTCGCGTAGCCTGGGTCAAACTCGTTTCCCTCGAAGATGAACGCCTCGCCTTTGGCCTTCGCCAGCGCCTTGCGGAAGCGCTCAAGCATCGGGCGGGTCCAGTTGATGACGTTCTCAGTACCGCTCAACGCTGGGTGCCTCAGATCTGCTGAGCGCTGATCAGGGCTGAAGTAGACGAGCCCGTCGTCTCCGGCGTACACGTCGCGTTCGCCAGCTCGATGCGCGATGTCCGAGAGGAGCTCGGCCATCTCTTCGCCGTATATCTCTGCCCTGTCCCAGAACCCCGTGCCGTGGCCATTGCGTGTCAACCAGAAGTCGTGCCCGTACCGTTCAGCTGAGACGAACGAAACTGGATCGAGGCCGCGCTCTTCAAACCTGTCGTTCAACACTGCTTCTGCCTGATCGACTTCCTTTAGAAAATACGCCACCTCGGTCTCGGCCTGTTTCAGAGCGCTGGGTGCAAAATCATCGGCGCTGTACTTGTCGTCCATCGGCTCCTGGTCTTCGTCAGTTGATGACCAAAGCGCAGCTTCGAGGTACGCATCGACGGCCTTTTTGAGCCGACTGGCTTGAGGCTTAGCTCTCATGTTCGCCGATTCGCTTTCGCTCGAGCGACGATCATCTCACGCCGGCCTGGAGCCGCCAGCAACTCGGCCAGATCCTCAACGACGTTCGGGTTCCACTTCTTGAAGTCGTCCCCATGCGACACAAGGAGATGACACTCGCGAGCCGACATACAGGCGGTGACCAGATTGCTCGGGTTGAGCTCCAGCTCGGGATGAAGATGGAACGGCAAAATGTGATGCACCTGGAGGTGCTTCTGGCCTCCACAGCCAGCGCAGAACGGGTGCGTCTTCAGGTGCTCATTCTTCACCCGGCGCCACTCTGGGCTTCTGGTAGCGTCCTTCTTCCGCTCGCGATGCTCTGAGAGCTTCCGGCGAACGAAATGGCGAAGGACGCCGATCATTTTGGATGAGGAATCAGATAGCCGATGGCGACTGAGATCGCCACGAGCGCCACACCGCCCCCAACGAGTGCGAGCGCAGTGCCGGGGTAGGCGGGGCCCGAATCTTCTTTGAGCTTCGCTGTGGCGAATTCTTCACACGCGGCAAGCTTGCAGTTGTTCCGCTGCTGCCGACGCAGAGGCACGATGAAGTTGCCAGCATCAGCGTCAAACGTCATCACCGGAGCATCGCCGCACTCGGTGTAGAGCTGGTCGACACTCAAGAGATCAGCCGGCCCGGCATCAGGCACCCCAGCATCGGGGGCCTGAGCCAGCAGCGCGGCAACGAGAAAACTGAACATCACTTGTTGCCGGCAGCGAGGGTCGCAGCAGGATCAGCGCTCGCGGCAACAGCCCCAGCAGCCACAGCAGCAGGCGCATCAGCTGAGCCCAGCTTCAGCTCGTTGCGAAGCTGACCGTACTCGCTGGCCACCAACTTCATCAGCCAGCCGAGCCCGATCGGAGCCAAGCCCAGAATTGGAGCCACCCAGGGGGGCATCGCTGGATTCTGAGCGATGGTCGGGAGCATTCGAACAATCTCCTCGAGAGCCCAACCGATGGCGCCCATGGCGACCATCGCGGCGTAGAGCTCAGTGGTTTTCCACCCGGATTTCACAGCGGGAGCAGCAACAGGTGCCACGGCAGCGGGAGGGGCGGCGGGGGCAGGGGCAGCGGCGGGAGCAAGAGCAATTGGATCGGGCATAGTGGGCGGACCTTGCCCCAGCTCAACTCTCCTCGTCAACTTCTCTTTGTTCTTCTCCCTCGAGCATTTCGTAGACCGTCTCGCTGCCCTCTCCAACGTAGATGTACCTGTGCGGCTCCCCGATACGCTCTCCACAGAACCGGCATTTCTTGTTGGGGTGCTCTCCGTACCAGGTCTCTTCAATTCGACAAAGATCAGGCAGACGGAATCGTATGTTCCAGGTCGTGAAGGGGCACTCAGTTTCGGCGCCGTGGGCATTGTCAGCGACTCGACGCCAGACTTCCTGCGTCTTCACGTCCAGAAGGTACTCTTCCTCTTGGTCCTGGAACCCGCCTCCAGTGGTGTAAATCGTTCGGAATGTCCCTGTGTCTTCGCTCGCGCGCTCCAGATCGCGCTGCAAATACTCTGGGGGAAAGTCCATCCACAGCCAGACGTTGAATTCCCGACCGGGCCAGGTCAACACATTGTCGGGAGTGACCAACTGCTCAGGAGCCCCAGCGGTGCTGTGATAGGGCTCATCCTGGTGGAGCCTTCGGACACGCCAGGGCTTTGTCTCGAGGTTTCCTTGCTCGCGAACAACCTCCTCCAACTGTGAGCGCTCAATGTCCCGATCGACACTGCGGCGGAGCTCTTCGAGCACTTCTTCTCGCCGCTCGTCGCCAAACTGCTCCTCGACGGCATCAGCGAGCACGCGCCACGCAACAGGATCGCGCTCTTTCGCCCAGATGCGAAGCAGCTCTTGAATCACAAGCCCGCCTTCAGAAGCTTCGTGTAGTAGTGCGGGTCCTCGCGAAGATGGTCCTTGGCGATCTGCATCGCGATGTGCCGGTTGTCAGTATGCTCTGACTCGGCTTTGATCCCCAGCGCGAGCTCCTTGTAGTCCCAGCGTTCGCCGGGTTGGTCTTCTCGCTTCGGTAGACAGTAGCCACAGCCACAGCCCGTGCAGCGCTCGTGGGCACCGATGTCACACGACTCGCATACCTCATCGGATCCGCCGTACCCGCCAATCTGTACCGGCATGCTCAGCGTCGACCCACATGAACAGTTGCGGAGCTCAAGCCCTTTTCTCGAACTCAATTTCTGGACGCCGATGCTCTGGAGCCGCTCCCACTCACTCTGGGTATAGGTCTGCCCACATCTGCAGGACTTCACGATGGGCTCTTCGCCGGGGAAGCCCTTGTAATTTTTCTGAAAGAGTCGGTCCATCTCATCGACCTCTTCCTTGGTGAGCACGCTGAGCCCCTCGAGCCTCTGAGGGCCCATCACGCGCTCGACGAATTTTTCTGCACCAGATGGCTCGCCAACGACAGCACATTCTCTCGAGCAGTACATTGGCCGACCAACAAGGGGGCCTTTGATGGGCATGAACATCAACTCGCCAGGGTAAAATTCGCGCTCGCAACTGGCGCATCTATCGCCTGCTTCTGCCTCATACTCTCGGTACTCTGGGTCAATCCCATCGAGTTGAAGCCCTCGGCGAATCTTGAGCTCTGTCTCGAGCAAGTCTCCCTGCTCGGCTCGATACCTCTTCAGCTCGTGTAGAGCGTGCCTGATCCCATCTGGAGTCAGACTGTTCGACGTCGGAACGAGGTGCTGGGGCCACCCGCCGATCTTGTAGATCGCGCCGCTACCGTCCATCACGTCCTGGAGAGAGACGCTGTAGTGCCCTTCCGGCATCATCACCTGAAGCCGCTCTCGTTCTTCAAAGTCGTGCTCGTTCGTCCAGACCGCATCGAAGTATTCTGGCGGGTACGGCGTGCCACGCTTCTGAACCTCAACTGGGAAATAGCGTTCGTCCTGAGTGTATGGACCCGCTAAACCATCGAGCCGATGTGGTCCGAGAGTCCCCTTATCGGCCTTCGCGCCTTCACGCAGGTCCTGGATACGCATCATTTCTTCCAGCACAGATTGGAGATCAGCGGCGGTTGCTTTGGCGGTCTCGAGTAGGCGGCCAGAGCCCCCGATGATGAACGCCCCAGGTCCGCCTTCGAGGTAGAATTCGACCAAGTCTGGACTCCACTGGTGGATTCGGGCGATGAGCTTCGTGTATCGACCGGAACGCTGCCACTTCTTACTCATTGGGCTCTCGTCCGATGTAGGCTCGAAGGAACGATCTCGGAGAAACCCGTACTCTTCGAGCAGTTCTCCGACTCGGTCTGCGAACGCGAAGGGGACGACATCTCCGGCGAACCCTGGCGTCGCGCGTCCTTCAGCTCGAGAATCGAAGTCGACCAGAAACTTCTCCCAACGGTAGTCGTTCACCGGAACTTCGCCCTCGGTGACGTGCCCGATGGCTTCGACTGGAAACCTTGAGCCGACTTCGAGCTCGACCCGATTCAAGTGCTTGTTGGTGGTGACAGAGGTTCTGCGGAGCGCCTCGCGTATGCTGATGAGCGCGTACCGGCCGTTGTAGATGGAGGCGATGGGCACGGCGTAGGACCACAGGGTGCTCGCCCCGCCATCCGTCGACACCGAGAGCGAGGCCTCCTTCGTCTTGCGGCCCAGCGTGCCCGTCGCCCAGTCGCGAATGAAATCTCTGAAGGTGCCGTCGAGGCTCATTCGCAGAACCTACACGACGCGCAGCGAAACGAAAAGCCAGAGGTTTGGAGTGCGAGCGAAGCGAGCACACCTTCTTGACGGACACTCTCTGGTTGTCCGTGAGACTGAAGCCGAGATTCCGGCAAAATCTATTTCATCGACCTTCCGACAGCCTGGGCTGCATGCAATACGGCATCGTAGCGGCCGGCGCCGATCTTCTTGGTGTCCAAGTCCTTCGGCCTGAAGAGGCCAAACGGCTGCTCAGGCGTCACCACCTGCAGAGTGTGGGCTCCAGCGTGACAGGTACTGGGGCAGTTGGCTTCGCGCCAGGTGAACACAGGCCAATGCACCGGATTCTTCCCGACAACACCTTCGACCCAGTCGTTGAGCGGCCGGCAGATACCAAAATCTCTGAGCGTGGCCTCGAGATCTGGAGTGCCGTCAGGCTTCTGGTAGCCGAAGCTCGCGTTCGCGATGCGCTTCTTCGCGAGCTCAATCTCGTTGCGCTCTTCTGCTGTTGAGGCTGGGCCCGTGGCTCGGTCAACGTACTTGTTCCAGGCACGGACGTCGTGATGAGCGCAGCCCACGCACGCGGTGCGAGCTCCGTTCGCCATCAGGCCAACGTTCGTCTGGTACTGGATGATGCCGGGGATATTTCCCATGCCCCCAGATGCGGCCTGGGCTTGTGCCAGACCTCCAGGGCCTGCGACGACGGGAGTCTTGTACTCGATGGAGGCTGTCTGCCCTTCAGGGTCCACCTGCGGCTCAGCGGAGAACTTCGTCTCCTTGCCGGTGATCAACAGCTCTGGGCGGACGGGCTTCATTGTGGGCCTTGCTGCGCTCGAGGCGCGGACTGGGGGAATCTGAAATCTTCGGTTGGTTTCGACTCGTGCACGACGCAGAAAGCTTTGCCTGGCGATGCTCCGCGAAGGCAACTCGGCTCACTGCACTGGTGGGTCGTGTACGGCTTCCCGTCTGGCGCGACGCCTGAGGCTGCGAGCGCGTCTATCTTCGCCTTGGCAGTCCTCAACCGAGCCGCCCGGTTGTTCGCCTTGTCTTTGGCGCTGCGCTCGACGAGGTCCATCTTTCGGTGCGCGTTTCGCTCTCGTCTGTCGAGACGAAGCCAGAGCTCAACCGAGCGCTCGATGGTATCGGTGTTGCGAGTCTGGGCGAGGAATTCTTCGACGGTCATGATCGGTACATTCGAGCTCGAGCTTCGTAGAATTCTGCGAGAGCGGTGAACTCCGCCTTTCGGATTTCTCTCACAGACTGCTGACACACCTCAAAGACGGTGGTGTTCTCTGGAACAGCGCTAAGAAATGCGCGCATCATCATGATCACGGTCTCACTTTTGTTTTCGAGGCCGAAGCTGATCATCGTCTGCTCGAGAGCCTGAGCGATGTCAGGCTCAAGGTGCACGGATACCGTGCGTGTCGTGGCCGACTTGTTGCTCCGACGACTCATTGGGTCATCGCAAGCACGATGGTGGTGAACACCTTGTCTTTCATCTGGACGCCAGCGTCGAGATGCTCGTAGGGGATCAGCGCGGGATGCGTTTTCTTCTCGGCGTCGCGCTTCTCGCCCAGCACCCACCCGTCAGCGATCTTGTTCTTCATCCACTCTTCGTGTTGCTGACTCGCTGGAGCTCTCGGATGCTCCATCCTGACTCCCTGCACCGAGCTGCGAACCATGTCCTCCGGTGCTTCGTCCCAGCTCGGCTGCAGCGGAACGTCTTTCAGAATCTGCGTCAGCGCTCGGTTCGCTTCGTGCGCGACTCTTGCGATTTGCTTGGGCTCGAGGGACATGCTTTTTCGCCTTCCGGTACGTGTGAAAAACAGCTTGGCCAATTTCTTCGAGCGACCACTCAAAAAAGTTCGCCACTCGTTTCAGAATTCTTGTCTCTGGCAACTCGTCCCGCTTGAGCCGAACCACCGTCCGCGTTCCCATCTTCAGTCTGGCGGCCATCTCGACGATTCCGATCTTCTGGTCCCTCATGTACAAGACCATTGCCTGGGCGATCGGGCCCAACTGCGAATCTTTGGGGTCCATCTGGAAGCTCGCAAACAACCTGTCCGACCTCCTCGTACGTCCAGCCGAAGAGTCTGGCGAAGGCCTGGAGCGTCAAGAACGATGGCAGGTTGGTGCCGCGCTCAAGGTTTCCTACCCCCTTCCAGGTAAGGCCTACGAGTTTCGCCACCTCCTTATTCGAAACCTGGTTCTCGACTCGGTACCTCCGAATCGCTTCCGACAACCCGTTCACGTACCCCTGCAAGCGCACGGAAGGAAGGTACCACGGAAAACCTGATGGTCAAGTCCTTCGTTGGTCGAACGAATTCACGGACCCTACCTCCCATGGGGCTCTATGTCTGCACGAACACCGTCACTTCGTGCCCTTGGGCCCGGTAAAGTGCCGCCATCTCCTCTGCTTTTCGCTCAAGAAGGTAGTTCATGTCGGCCTGCAAGCCGTCGTAGCCCTTGCCCGCTCGAACTGTTTCCTGAACGTCTGGCGCGATTACCTGGTAGTAAAACACTTCTGGGCCCGGCTTCTGCACAGTGAATCCTCCGCGGTGCCACCAGGTGGTGATCAGGATCTTCATGGCCACGAATTCGATGGCTTCACTTGAATGGGTTTGCCGTCTGCGCCCAGCGCACAGTTGCAGAGGTTCGGGCTACTGCTGAAGCCAACAGTCGACTTGCCGCACCACTTGCATGTGAATGGGATGCCCTCGTACCCCGGTATCTGCCGAACCATTTTCTCGAGCCCGAGCAGCTGCCATTTGGTCTCGATCTCGTCTGCCATGTCGCGCCTGAAGTCGATGCCACAGTTCTTGCACTGCATCTCGCCATCGTCGCCGTACAGCGCCGGGCCTGAGCAGCCGTGACGGAGGAAGAGAAGGCGGCGCAGCATGCCGTTGTCTTCGACCACCTGCTTCTGCAAGCTCACCATCTGCTCGACCAGAGCCTGGCCTCGTTGGATCTGAGTGCGCAGCGCGAACAGCTCGAGCTCATCATCGGTGTACCCCTGGTCGCCGTGCTTGTGCTCGCACGAGGCGCCGCAGGTGGGCTTGACGGAGGCTTGGGTGAAGTCGGTTCGCTGGGGGCCTTCGTTGCTCATGTGCCTTCCAAACACCGCGCTCGCAGGGCTTGCCGACCCTGGGCGCGGTTCTCTACGTGGTGAAGGTCTGTTCGCGGCAAGACGAACTTCTGGGCCCCTACAGCACCTCCGCAGGAAGAGTCAAGCACGAACATCCTCATTCAGTTGAGCGCCAAGCGTGCCGAAAAAATCATTCTAGCCCTCCATAAAAATGATTTTCGCCGATCTCAGTAGTCCTAATTTTCGGTGTGGGGTCTGATACAAGGTAAATTAATTCCAGCGGGACCCGAGAACTAATTTTTAGGCATTTATTTTGTATTTTTGGGGGCGTTAATTCGAATTTTCTGAGGGCGGGTTCGGAGCCCGTTTTCCTCGAAAAAAATAACTGGATATCTGGATCCCAGATTCCTTAGTGATATTAGTATATTCTATAAAAAGTTCCAGATCCAGTAAGGTTTACCAAACTCCTAAGATCATCTACCCCCTCCCATAAATACCCTCATAAATACCTTATTAATCTATATATGCCCAATACGTGATCATGGATCACTACTACAGAAGTTACCCGAACTATCTGGATATCTGGAACTTTTCATCTAAACCGCTGTAATTACTAAAAAATATGTGTTCCAGATGCCTGTTCCAGTTCAGTTTGTAAGAAAGAAGTACACATTTTTGACCATGTTTCAGGTACTTACGAGGAGCACTGTCGTGGGGCTACCGTAAGTGCCTGTTTTTACACCTACGTACGATTTTTACTTTTTCTCTGTTGACACCGAATCACGCGAGGGGGCATAAGCCGCGCCTCGGCTGCGAGCCTCAATCTTCGCCATCTTCGGCCTCTCACGAGTGCCGCCCAGCACCGCCTCCCTTGCTCGCAGCCTGGGGGGTGGGTGCTGGGGCAGTTTTGTCGGAGGGGCCGTCGATGACTGCAGGCATTCCGCCAGCCACGATCGCCTTCTTCGACAAGAGCTACACCCCAAAACCGAGTCAAGTGGTCGCCCTCGAGTGGGCAGAAGTCATCGAAGTTTTCGGGGGGCGCACCTTCACTCCGTGCGACCCTTGCCCAGGTGGAAACAAGTGCAGGCACAAGAACGGGGCAAAAGCGTTTTCTCCTGCGGCTCCTGCTCCCGGAGACTGCCCCACCGGGTGTAGGAAGGCGAAGAAGGCGACCGCTACCGCTCCTGCCGACCCTGGGTGCATCCACCAGCGGAGCGATGAGCATACCCAGCAGGTTTCTCTCCTCGTCTACGATCTTGATCATGTCACTCGGGCTGAGTTGGAAGCAGCTTGCGCACGTTTGGACGGACTTGAGGTACTGCTCTCCAGCTCGCATTCGCATGAGCGCCTTGGCCCCGATGACTGTTGCGTGCGGATCATTCTGCCGGTACCGAGAGCGCTGCTGCCGAACGAGTTCCAAATCGTCCATCAGGAAGTTGCCCGTCGACTGCAACTGAAGGTTGACCCCAACACCCTGGACATCTCGAGGATCTACTTTCTTCCGACGGCCCCAGAGGGAAAACGAGACCGAGTCATCCACGAGCATGGCGAAGGCGCGCTCTTCGACGTCGAAGAGATTCTCAGGACGACGCCTGCTCAGAAATCTGCTCCGACGTGGGGCCAGAAGATCGACCTCCCGCCGATCTCAACCGGCTTTCCGTCTGCTCCAGTCGACCCTGCTCTGGTGAACATCGAGGCTCTTCGGCAGTGCCTTCGTGAATCAGACCGAGACGACGATGACGACCACCACCAGGTACCGACGAAGAAGGAACTCGTTCGCCGAGCTGCAGAAGGTCTTCCTCTCACTACTCCCGAAGACCAGAACGTCCGACGCATGGCATGCAGGCGCATCGGAAAAATTGCGGCTCGTCGTCTCCCCACCGGGGTTCCACTCGAGGCAGTCACAGAGCTCCTTCGCCCCAGCGTCATGGGGATGCCCGTCTTCAAGACCGATGATGATCGAGAAGCTTGGCTAGGGAGAGCGTTCGGTTTCGTTCGAGACGGCTGGCTCGAGGGAGTTCAAGACAAAGCCCATGCTGACGCGCAGAAGGCAAAAGACGAGGCTGCGAACGAAAGCGTCAGAAAGGCACTTACTCGCCTCATCGAGCGTCGAGAGAAGAACCGGGCGACAAAAACGCCATCGAAGATCGAAGAAGTGACAGCCGCAGAAGACGATGAAGAAGAGAACGAGCTCACCGACAGTTTTTGCGAGGGTTGGGAAGAAGGACTCAGCTACTCGAAGCCCAAGAAGGAGGGCGATGAACCGACCATCAGGCAAGTCGAGCGAAACGCGCACCACATTCTGAAGTACCACCCAGAATGGAGACGAACGCTGAAGCTCAACAAGGTGACGAAGGCGGTCTCAGTCAAAGGAGCTCCGCTTCAGAGCTTCGAAGAAGATCCTGAGCGAACGGCAACAGGTACCAAGTATTGGCTCGGCAACGAATATGGCTTGGACCTCCACGACAGTGAGGTCAGATCGGCGATTCTCCACGTGGCTACCGAGCACGCTTTCAATCCGCTGCAGAAGTACATCAAGAGCATCAAGTGGGACGGCATCCCTCGAGCGGCAACGTTCCTCGAAGAATACTGCGCTGCAACGCTCAAGAACCGAAACGGCGACGACATCACCGAGCACGTCAGGCGAATCAGTCTTCGATGGCTGGTGAGCGCCATCGCCAGGGCCATGAAGCCCGGCTGCAAGGTCGACACGGTGCTCATCCTCGAGGGGGCGACGGACCTCTACAAGAGCACTGCGCTGAAGGTCCTCGGTGGAGAGTTTTTCTCGGACAGCAAGATCACCATCGGCACCAACGACGCAATGATGCTCGCTGGCTCGAACTGGATTCATGAGATCGCTGAGCTCACTTCGTTCCACGCGAGCGAGACTGAAGTTCAGAAGGCATTCTTCAGCTCACCAACAGACAACTTCAGGCCGCCGTATGGGCATGCGGTGATCAAGTTCCCGCGGCTCTGTGTCTTCGTAGGTTCGACGAACGACGAGCGCTACCTGAACGATCCTACCGGCAATCGGAGGTACTGGCCGATTCACTGCGGCGGGCGGTTTCAGATCAAGAAGCTCCGTCAGGACAGAAATCAGATCTGGGCGGAGGCCTACGCAATCTACAAAGCGGCCGAGACGTGTGCAGACTGCGACTTGCCGATGGAACATCGCTGCGAGAAACACCGCTGGTGGTTGGACCCTGAAGAAAACAAGGTGCTCGAGAAGGTGAACAACTTTCGTCTGAAGGCCGAATATTCGGAGGCCATCGCAGACTACATTTTGAAACTGGAACCCAAGCGCCGGCAGTTGATGTACACGACGTTCGAGATCGCGGTGGACGTGTTGAAACTTACTCCAGACCGGGTGGGATCTCAGCAGGTTCCGATTGGCCGAGCTCTCAAGGTGCTTGGCTTCGAGAAAGAGCGACGTCGAGAAGATGGAGTTCTCACGACGTACCACATCGTTCCAGAAGGCCTTCGTACAGCAAACAAAAGAGTTCCTGGTCGAGAGCATCTGGTACCCGTTCCTCGTCCGAGTGTGGCGACGAAATGAACCAAGAATTGAAAGAGAAGCTCGCAGGTCGTCGAGTGGTCGCCAGCATCAGCGGTGGGAAGGACTCAGCCGCGCTTTCGCTGTGGCTGAAGGAGCAAGGCATCGACCATGATCGGGTCTTCATGGATACTGGGTGGGAGCACGAGGCCACCTATGAATATCTGCGCGGCGAGCTAACCCGAGTCATTGGCCCCATCACGGAGATTCGAGGGACCAGGACGATGGAAGATCTTGTCAAATGGAAGGGCATGTTCGCCTCCAGAGTCCGTCGTTTCTGTACCGAGGAGTTGAAGGTCTCCCCCATGCAGAAATTTCTGAACTTAAGGGTCGAGGCCGGAGACGACGTGGCCAACGCCGTCGGCATTCGCCGCGACGAAAGCGAAGCCAGGTCGAAGATGGCTGAGTGGGAGTGGAGCGAGGGATTCGACTGCGAGGTGTGGAGACCGCTGGTGAATTGGTCCGTCGATGACGTGATCAACATTCATCACCGACACGGCCTTCGCCCGAACCCCCTCTACCTGAAGGGTGCGACGAGGGTCGGTTGTTGGCCCTGCATCTTCGCCAGGAAGTCTGAGATCCGGCTCATCGCAGACATCGACCCGGCTCGAATCGAGCGCATGAGGAAGCTCGAGTCCGCTGTCGCTGAGTCTGCGCTCGCGAGGTATGAGCGGGACAAGCAGGAGTGGCTCGCGAATACGCCGCCAGAGCCGCAGGCGGGGACTGAAGCACACACGCGATGGACCTCGAAGAGAGACCGCCTATCCCGCCCTTTTCAGAAACCGACGTGGTTTCAGTCACAAAAGAAAAACGAAGATGGGAAGTATCCCATGACTCCCATCGACTCAGCAGTAGAGTGGTCGCGCACCAAGCACGGAGGGAAAGAGGTCGAGATCTTCGCCCCCAGCGACCGCGACACCGGGTGCTTACGATGGGGGCTCTGCGAGACGCCGAAACAGTTGGACCTCATTCCCCCGGAGGAGAAGTGATCAACAACTTCTCCGTCAGCCAGATCTCCTCCTTCAACGTCGAAGAAGAGGGCTGTGAGTTGCGCTGGTTCTACAAGAGCGTTTTGAAGCGTCCCGAGCCCCAGAAGGAGTTCAACACCGTCGGCATCGAAGTGCATGCACAACTCAAGCACCACGGCACCACAGGCGAAGACGTTCTGGGAAAGATTGCTCGAGCTGGCGCGCACCTACTTCCGTTTCCTGGCGGTGAAGTGCTCCGAGAGTGGGGCCTAAATGATCGGGCGCAGCCGGTCGTCGATGGAAAGGCGCTGAACTGGTTTCTCGATTCCGATGGCGGAGCGAAGTCCAGCCTCGTCTGGGCAGCTGGAGTGCCTCTCGTCGGATTCGCAGATCTCATCGATCCCCGCACCCAACACCGACTGTCAGACGGGTCTGTTATCAGCGAGCCGAACACGATCGAAGTACTCGATTTCAAGACGACCGGAGACGTTGAAAAGTGGGCGAAGCCAGCCGAGAAGCTCATCCAGACGACGCAGATGACCGGCTACGGGATGTTCGCAGCGAAGAAGTATCCGTGGGCAACGCACGTACGTCTCTCGCACCTGACGTTCTCAACTAAAAAATCGTACGCGCAGAAAGAAACCATCGTTCACCCCGTTGCGGAAATCAAAGAGCGTTGGTATGGGGCTCATGGTGCAGAGACCATAGCTAATCGGATGAAGGTCGTAGCAGGAATGAGGGAAGAAGACGTTGAAGGAAATTTTGCCGCGTGTGGTGCATTTGGCGGCTGCGCCCACCGAAGTTACTGCGCCGCTCACAAGAAACTCTCACCATTCAAAAGGATTCAGAATATGGGCTTACTCAAAAACCGAACCACTCCAGCTCCCGCTGCTCTCCCTCCCGCCGCAACGAACGGCGCCGTCGCCACCAACACGCCATGGATTGGGGGCCCTACGCCGCCGACTCTCGGCGCTCCCGCCGCGCCTGCGAAGCCCCGTCTTCAGATTCAGGACGCGCCCTCGGGCTTCACGGCGGCGCAGGCCATCGCTGGGCCGACGTACATCACCCAGGCAGGCGCGCAGGTGACGTTGACGGGCGAGGCCACCCCCGGCTGGCGCATTTTCACTCCAGTTGGTGGCGGGGCACCTCAGGTCCTTGAGG
>Ga0315275_10002229_pt1 | contig 17399 bp, 10 predicted proteins | sample YL17G03_0_MG_FD_205557 | JGI IMG/M metagenome (GOLD analysis project Ga0315275, IMG submission 205557) | Sediment microbial communities from Yellowstone Lake, YNP, Wyoming, USA - YL17G03_0 | ecosystem: Environmental > Aquatic > Freshwater > Lake > Sediment | place: USA: Wyoming | collected...
TCAAAGCATTCCCTCAGTGGCAGAAGGAAGATCGCGAGCTGCATGCAATGCTGAAGGGACTGGAGGAACTACAAACGCGGCTTGTTCTCCCATTGGAGCGCATGGCTATCAATGAGTACATACCAGAGCCAGAGACAGGCACTCCCAATTATGCTGAACTACGGGATCAGAGGCAAAGGCTCTTTGAAGTGACGACCACATTCCAAGACTTGGCCGGAAAGCTCAAGGCAGAGATCGCGAGGATCGCCAAGGAGTTGCAGACGTACATTGTTGGTTGGAGAGAGCGGTATGTGAATGCGAAAACTGAATTGGAAACTGTGGTGAAGAAGGCTGGTGTCCCAAATGCTTCCGCATTGACATCCGAGTTGGACAAAGTGATCAAAGCGATCGAAAAAGTCGATGGTGATCTGGGCCATGCGAAGAAAGCCGCGAAAGAGAAGAAGCTGATCCAGCAAGAAATCAGGAACGTGTTGATCCCTGACTATGTGCAATGTTTCTCTCAAATCTATCATAAGAGGGATCAGAAGGCCGAGTGTGTCAACCGCTTACTCAATGGTTTTGTGCGGATACGTGTGTTGCCAATGAGTGACAGGGCGGACTATTTGTCGGAGGTGACTGCTCTTGCCAAGGGCAGCAGGCTTACGAAAGGCCCAATCGAGCAGGTTGTCATGAAGACAACGCCTGTTGAACTTGCGCAGTACATACTAGATAAAGACACTCGTGGACTTGTGGGAAAAACGGGTATCACAGAACACAATGCCGACATATTGATCGAGCATGTGTGGGAAAAGAATACTGATGAACAGGCAAAAGAACGAATCTCCGCCATATATGAACTGATGCTCCTAATACTCAAAGACACCGTAAGCGTGGAGTTGCGTGGAGCAGACGGTGTATACAAGCCAATGGCAGAACTCTCCGTCGGGTCGAAGTGCACAGCCTTGTTGTCAGTTGCACTGATAGAGGGCAAATGCCCCCTCGTAGTGGATCAACCCGAAGATGCATTAGACAATCCTTTTGTCTTTGAGCAGATTGTGAAGACTGTACGCCGAAGCAAAGCAGACAGGCAGTACATATTTGCCACACACAATCCCAACGTGGCGGTGTCGAGCGATGCAGATCTGATATATTGCCTGAAGGCGAGCGCGAGTGAAGGCCAGATAGAAAAGCATGGCTCGGTAGACGAAATCTCAACCAAGGACCGTGTTATCGCCAACTTGGAGGGTGGAAGAAATGCTTTCCATCTGAGGAGTCAAAAATACGGCATCGTTGTCGAGGATCCCAACGCAATCGTAGCAGACATATAAGGGATTTCAGGTTCAGCCTTCAAAATGGCAACTAGGGCTTGTCCGTGTCACGTATTCTGAATCCGGAGAGTTCCAGGGCTAGGTTTTCAGATAGGAAAACGGTGTGCGGAGCACACCCTACCGGCTCTCGCCGAATCCGTGTCGGATTGATTTCCTGTGCGTTCCTTGGAGGCCACGGCGGTTGCTGGATTGTCTGTTTGGAGTCCCGCGTTTACGCGGTCAAGGGTGGTCCCGGGTTGGAGAGTGTCGTCGGGATTTCGGAGAGGATACCAGTGACCGCTGAGCCGATAGTAGCTGACAACCTTCAGTCTCCCGATCAGTTCTTCCCTGTCGGCAGCCAGACCACGACGCAGGAGAAGATCGGCTTGCTGCTGGTATGTGAGCGCGGGCTTGCTATACTTCACCGATTCTCCCTCGAAAACGAAAAACCCGCCACATTTGAGCATGCCAGATGGCAGAGGCTTGGCGGGTCTGCTAAGAATACTATCGCATCTCGGTATCGAAAGGTCAACATAAAACTCCACCAATCATGGAATTTCTCCCAGTTTCTCAGCACTTATTGAGGATGTCAACGGTATCCGGCAGCTTCTCTGCAAAAGGTATGGCGTGCGGTGGATGCCCTTTGCCCGGTCAATTCCGCGACAGCGGCACGTCGGCGGGGGTGATCAACCCCGATTGCCCGATCTTGTATGTTCGAGGCTGAGCGGGTAACATGACCGGTGACTGCGTGGAAATCGCCGGTTCTGTTCCACATCATATTGACGCGAGGGCCGAGAAGTGAAAGCACAATCGACATCATTGTTGGATCGGATGTCAACCGTCATCGGCGTCATGGGGTTTGCCATGTTGAGCGCGTTGCCGGCGTCGGGACAAGCTGGCGCTGGCCAAGCGGCGACCCCATGTGCCATGGTCGGCGCGTACTACTTCGACGGGTGGGCCGGGAAGCATCGGCTGGCCGACACGGAGGTGTGGGCGAAGGATGCCCCGACGCACCTGTCCAAGCGGATGCTCGATGAGTTCCCTGACCGCGAGCCGATCTGGGGCTGGCGAGACGACCGGCAGGAGGTCATGGAGCAACAGATCGACTTGGCGGCCGATCATGGCATCGCGTTTTTCGCCTTCTGCTGGTACTGGCACCCCACGCGACAGCAGATTGACGACGACCCCAAGCACACTGGATTGAACCTGTTCCTCAGAGCCAGGAACAAGGACCGCATGAAGTACTGTCTCCTGATCGCCAATCATGAGGGTTTTCTGATTGGCAGGGCTGAGAATTGGACGCGGGCGGCCGAGGCGTGGATGCCTTATCTCACGGACAAACGGCACGTGACGGTGGACGGCAAGCCGCTGGTGCTCATTTTCAATCCGGCCGACGGCCACCGTGAGGGGTTGGCGGCGTTGCAGGAGGCGGCGAAGAAGGCGGGATTGCCGGGTGTGGCCGTCGCGGCTTGTGGAAGGGGCGATCCGAAACTGGGCTACACGCACCGGACGCACTACAACATCACCCTGGGCTATACCGGCGGATCGCAGGAGCATTCGTACGCCGAGCTTGTTGCCGCCCACCAGAAGGCCTGGTCCGGCTCCCGGGAACAACCGTACATCCCGGAAGTCACGGCCGGTTGGGACAAACGGCCGTGGGAAGGGCCGCTGGGGCTGAGCCAGAAGCCGGGATGGTATTTCCCCGATCGCACGCCGGCGGCCTTCAGACAGTTCGTGCAGTCCGCCATCGATTGGATGGACCAGCACCCGGGGCAGACGACGAAGGAGCGGCTGGTCCTTGTGTACGCCTGGAACGAGTTCGGCGAGGGTGGCTACATCGCGCCGACCAAGGGCGATCCTGAGGGCCAGTATCTCAAGGCCCTCAAGTCCGTTGTTCTGCCGGAGAGCCATCCCCAAGGCCAAAGGCATTGAGGCTGCCACCCGTGGCAAAGGCTCGTGCCGGCACAAACTCGCGAGCCCGGGACGTTGTCAATGAGTTCGGCCGTGCCCTTCGGAGTCAAACGACATGAACTCTGAATGCTTGAGAATCGATGAACACGTGCAAGCCGAGGGCCTTGACGCTGCCACCCGGCATGCGTTGTGACCACGGGCGGAGAGAATGAGACCGAACGGCCAGAGTCTGGGGCTGGTTGCGATGCAGGAGGAGTAAGCGATGCGACGTGTGGCGGGAACCCTTCTCATGATGTTCGCCGTGCTCTTCGCGGTGGGGACGGTTCCGGTGATGGTTCTGGAGACCGTTCAGCTCTGGTATACGACCCCGAGCGAATACAGCCGCAGCGCGGCCCTCGTGGGTTGGTGGCTTGCCGGTGTTCTCCTGGCATTGGATGCAGTCGTGTTCCTGGGTGGCCTGCAGTTGCGCCGGCCCCAGCCCAGTCCAGCCGCACAAGCAACGGACAGCCGCACGCACAGGCACCTATTGCCGCTGGTTGTCTACCTGGGGGCCGGCATCTGGATCGGGCTGCTTGCGGCTCTTGCTTCGATCTCGCGGAGTGACCTGCTGCGGCCGCTGGGGTTTCTGCTTGTGCAACCGTGGTTTCTCTTTCAACTGATCTTCGGCGGTCTCCTGGGGAACAGAATCGGTGGCACCCCTATGAGCCACGCGGTCACGGTGGGCTGGGATGTATTCTACTTTGTCGCCTTCTTCTATCCAGTCTACAGCATGATCACGATGGACCGAGCCGTTGAGAAGATTCGCTATCGGCGGATGAAGATCCTCCTGGCGCTGTTCGGCAGTATTCACCTGCTTATCGCGTTATTTCTGCTCGCGGCGTCGAAGGCGTAGAACCAAACGACGAATGATGGTTCCGGGCGGAAAAGTACGCATCATGCTTGAGCGGGCGGTTTAGCGTACCGCGTTGCGGGGGATGTAGAAGATGCCGGCGCTGGCGCCGCCGTCGGGGTAGGGGGGCGTGCCTTCCGGGGTCATGGAAACGCGTAACGCCGAGACGTCGTTCGGGTAGTAGGTCTCGACGTGGCCGTCGGTGTAGGCGGCCCGCAGCTTGACCTGCGGCATGGCGGTCTTCGGATCGCCGCCGCCGGACCACAGGGCGGACAAGAGCCACGTCTCCTCGATAATGTCGCCGCCGGCGAGCTTCTCGCAGCTTGCGAAGGCACCCGGCATTCGCCAGTGGCCGTAGCCGAAGTAGTCGCTGATGAGCAGTTGGCTGTGCAGGCCGCCGCTGGCCGGACCGCGAGGACCTTTGAACAGCTCGCGGGGTCCGCCGAGATAGCCGATGTAGTTCCAATAGAAGCAGTAAGTACCGCCAACCGGGTCGGAGGGGACCGGCGTGTCCGGGTTGTCCCAGTCGTCGCCGGCGTCCCAGGACTGCTGGAGATAGGCGTACTGTCGCGGAGCGGATGGGCAGAAGATCGTCCTGGCGTCCGGGATGTAGTCGTGCAGGTAGGCGCTCATCGAGCGGTGAATCTGCGGGCTTCGTTTGCGGTTACCGGTGATCTTTGTTGGGTCATACCAACCCCAGTTGTTTTCTAGCCCGACGGTGGCTACGGAGTGCGGGTAGAGATCGTCATTGTCGGAGGCGAACAGGTTCACGGCGCCGGCGACCTCTCTCTGGTTCCTCATTCCCGTCAGCGCAGCCGCCTGGCGCCTCACTGTGCTCAGTGCTGGCATCAAAATCGCCATAAGCACCGAGACAATGGAGATCACCACGAGCAACTCGACGAGAGTGAACGCTCTCTTTGGGTTCCCCAACGCGACGCATCGCATTTGGGGGCCCTTCACCCCACCGGCTCGAACAGAGATGTATTGGCATCTCTTGCCGATTTTCTTAACCCTCCATAACCAAAGGCCCTATCGCCCGCCGGATCACCGACTTAGTGATTATTATATGACTTTGCCGCCTGCGGTTCAAGCCAAATACATACCGCAGACGTTTTTTTTATCCAATTTCTACAATTCCCCCAAAATACCACATCTGGTAATCTGCATCTATTCCTTGCTATATCTTGTGTATACTCCTTACCACGGCGGCCTCATTATTTGCACGCGGGCCCGCTGCTCAGACTGGCATACGGGGTCCCGCCGTCACTGCCCATATTGATCCTGCTGCCGTTGGGCATCCGCTCGTTCCGCGGGTACTCCGCCGGGTCGCCGGCATCGATGCACGGGCTTGTCGCACTGTCGAGCGTCCAGGTGCCGGTCGCCGGCACATAACGGCCGTATTGCGACCGCAGGTGATAGTCCCCGTTCTTCGAATCGGCGAACAATGGGTTCGCGTTGATATTGCCGACCTTCTTGTCGGGATTCGCCTGGTCGATGCAGCTATAGCGCGCCTTGCACTGAAACAGCGGGCCGCCGGTGTTCTCCCAGATGATGCAGTTGGTGATGTTGGGATCGGCGCCCCCGTAGGCGACGATTCCGAACTCGTTCTTGGTGATGGTCAGGTTCTTGAGGACGGGCGAGGCCCCATTGTCGCAGAAGATGCCGCCCTCATCGCAGCCGGCAATCACGAAGTTGGCCAGAATGCTTTTGGAGCTCTCGGCGCCGTAGAAGGAGACGGCATATCCGTTCGGGGCCGTGATAACCGCGGCATCGGCGGCGCTCTGGACCGTGATCGCTTTGTGGTCGAACGTGATCTCTTCCTGGTAGACTCCGGGCCAGACGAGGACGGCGTCGCCGCTGCGGGCGGCATTGATCGCCTTTTGCAGCGTGGCGAAAGGACGCGTCCGGCTCAGGCCGTTGTTCGTGTCCCGGCCGGTCCGCACGTCCACGTAGTAGATGAGTTGCGCGGCCCCTTTGCTTGCCTGCCGCGTGCCGCCGTAGGCTCCCATGTTGATGCGATTTCCGTTGGGGGCAGGCTCCTCGGCGACCGATGCCTTGGGATCTCCGGCATCGATGCAGGGGCTTTGAACGCTGTCCACCACCCATCGGGCGGACCCCGGATCATACCGGCCGAAGATCGACCGCAGGTGATAGTCAGGAGTCGACGTGGACACGAACTGAGGATCGGTACTGATATTGCCCTCCCCCGTGTAGACGCGTTGGATGTTCGAATAGACCACCGGGGTGCTGACGGCGGCACTGGTAATCACCAGAGGCGTGCCGCCGTTGAACCATACGATGCTGTTGCGGATCGTGATGTCCGCGCCGGCGGACTCGACGCCGCCGGCTGCCGCACTGGCGTAGGGGTTGGACAGCGAGTTCTGGGCGATGGTGCAATTGACGATGGCGACCCGGCAGCGCGAGCCCGGGGCTTGGAGCGAGGGGACTGCCGTCGCCGTTCGTTGGATCGATACGCCGGCGCCGGTGTCCGCCGTGTTCTGGGCGATGACGCAGTTTTGGAGAGTGACATCCGTCCCGTCGCCTCCGCAGTAGACGCCGCCGCCCTGGAGCTTGCCCGGCGCCAGGTTGCCGGTGATGGTAGAGCCGCCGATGACGGCGATGCTCTGGAAGCAGTAGACTCCGCCGCCCAAGCTGGTGGCGTAACCGGAGTTGCCCTGGATCGTGCAATTCGTGATTTCGGCGTTGCACCGGCCGACGAGGGCGATGCCGGCGCCTCGGCCGCCGGAGGTGGCGGCGCCAAGGCCGCCCGCCAGACATCCCTTGATGGTGCAGCCGATGAGGGTGGGCTCGCCGCCGACGCAGCCGATTCCTCCGCCGAGCTCCGCTCCGCAGTCCGTGAGGATGCAGTTGACGATCGTCGGGCTGCTGAATTCACAGTAAATGCCCCCGCCGATGGCGTTGGAGGCATTGGATGTCCAATGCAGGGGGTCGGGCGGGATCACAGTCCCGAAGACCCGCCCGCCACGTACGGTAAAGCCGGACAGCACGGTATCCGCCCCCTCCGCCTGGTGGAAGTAGAACCCCCTGCGTTTGCCCGTCGCGGCCGTTGGCTTCCCGCAGTCGATGATCGTGTTTTGGGGACCATCGGCGCTGCGGACGGTGATTTGCTTGCCTCGAAATTCGATGTCCCAGTTGCCGGGCCCGGTATAGGTGCCGGGGGCCACCTCGATGATGGCCCCATTGCCGGCGGCGTCGATGGCCTGCTGGATGGTGCCGTAATTCTGGGGGACACGAATCGTCGCCGCCGGTGCGGTGAGCGAGACTCGAATGTTGTCGATCATGGCCCGGGCACCGGTGAACAGCACGTAGCACGCGCCCTCGGGCGAGCTGATCGGGATGTCGTAGTGTCCGGCCTGCAAAGACTGGGGGTTGGACCACACGAGCCCGTTGGCCGAGACCGCGTAGAGCAACTGCCCCGGCGGGGACTGGGAGATGTCCCCATTGCACGGAAACGAGACGTCGAGCCGGAGCGTGCCTTTGACCAGCTTATGGGCCTGCGTGATGGTGGCCGGGAAGCTGTACTCCAACTGCGCCAACTGGCCCCGGTAGTCCACGAACGCGAGTCCCCGGCTCGCCCCTGTGCCGAGACAGTACAGATAGGGTCCCGGCAGAGGCGTGGCCTCGCCGGTCCAGAACGTCGAGAACAGATAGCCCTCGTACTGAACTTTGTCCGTGGAGAAATCGTCCGCGTAGTCGTAGGTCCAATCCGCTCCCTCCGCCCGGGCCGCGAGCACCACAAGCAGGAGCGAAAGCAGGGCGTGTCGTATCAAACTCATCACTCTCACACAGTTCGTCGATGCTGCCGGAAATACTGGATCTTTAGGTGGATGAGGCACCCACCTAAAGACCCACCGCTAAACAACCAGCAACTATTCAGTTGCCAAACCGCCTTGGTGGAAAGGGATCGCGCGATCGTGATCCCTTGGATCGATAAAAACTCCGGGGCGGAGCTTCCTTGCCCCGGAGTTCCTCGGGTCACTCACCACATGAATCTCGGCAAGGACGACATCCGTGTCGATCGCTGACGGAGCGTCAGCCAAATCCGTGGCCGCATCCTTCCTGGTGAATGACTCTGGTGGGCGAGGAGACGATGCCTTGGGCCCCCCCAGGGTACTCATCACATTCGGGCTTGGCCGTCCCAAGGCGATTTCTCGCACTTGGGGACCTGTCTCCTTCACTGCTATCTTAAACCGTATGCCGGCGGGCCTCTCGAGAGTCCCGTGGACACGCGGGCCGTTTTCAGCCGCCCCGACCGTGGCTGATTCCTCCATAGCTTGGATTGGGGCGCTCATTACAGAAAACCTCGGCGAAGCCACCACACGGTTCTTCACGGGAACCGATGCTCTCCTTAGCCCAGAGACCCCCCTTGTCACCATCACTGCAACCGAAGCCATATTCCCCTCAGACGGAACGTACGGGACCGGTTCTCTTAGCCGCCGAGATTTCCATTGGCCAGCCGGATGAGCCAGAGGATGCCCGGGTTCTCCCGCGGCGTCACTCGTTCGTTCCGGATCGGCGGGGCCGCGAACTCGCTTTGCTTGACGTTCGTGTCCTGGAGATACTCGAACTCCAGCGTGCCGATTTGTGTATCACCGACGTACATCGCGATTTCGCGGACCAGGTCCGCCTCGGCGTCGATCAGGTACACGAGTTTCGTCATATTGGAGATCACCGTGACCATGGCCTGCCGGCCGCCGGGCACGAGCACGGTCTCGAAACGCGTCCTCTGCTCGGCCGCATCCCGCCGCACGGAGTCGATCGAATGCAGGCCCATCCAGGGTCGCGACAACCCCTTGAAGAAACTCCCACGCGGGTACCGGGCCAGGACCGTGCCTTGCCCATCCTGCAGGGCCGTGACGGAGCCGTCGGCCACGGAGAGCGTGTCGCCGATCTTCAATCGCATCCAGGCGCTATACTGCCGGCTGGCGGCGTAAACGAAGGGAATCCTTCCCAGGCCCGTGATGTTCTGTCCGCGGGCATTGCCGCGAATGCGGAAGTACGTCCAGCCCCGCTGGTGCATGGCGTCCCGGTTGTCCACGAGCCGGGCATCCGCCGGCCAGTCGCTCTGGAAGTAGTCGCTGTCGAGGACATTCAAGTTGCGGATCGTCCACGGCTGGCTGACGCCGGCGTTTTCGGCCTTGCGCTCGACGATGGCCAGCAGTCCTCTGCCTCTTCCCGCTGACACCGGCTGGATATCGTTGTGAATCCCTTCCACCTGCGCCAGGAAGCCTCGGAGCTCAGGGCTGTCCGTGGGGAGCTTGAACACGCTCAGGTCATCCAGCCACATCCGATAGTTATTGATGGAGACGATGCCGTTCTGGAAGCTGTAGTTGGCTTGGTCATTCTGCAGCAGGCGGGCGGCGGCCTTCGACTGGGCCCGCAGCATCATCGGGCCATCCTGCCCTTCGGGGAAGTAATACCAGTATTGCTCGTGAGCCGTGCTGGACGTCGCATAGGGACTACTCGTGCGGAACGACGAGCTTGACATGACGGCCGGCTTGGCGACCGGCTGCTGGGGTGCGGAATTCGTCGCCATCGTGCCGATCGTCAGGGCCCCGGCGGCGGCTACGGAGACCACTGCCGCCGTGCTCGTGGCCAAGCTCGCCACACTGGCGGCCAGCCCGACTTTCAGGGCCGTCGCGGGCACGGTGAGCTGGGCGGCGGCCGCCTTGCTCGGGGCCGTCATCTTGCCGAACACGATCAAGGCGGCCAGCAGCGACCCTCTGCCGAAGCCGTTTCGCAGGAGCTCCTTCTGAAGCGCCTTCTTCGCACGCACGAAGAGCATACGGATGCTGAATTCGTTACAGCCCATAGACTCGGCAATCTCGGCATAGGACATGCTGTCGTAACAACGCATGACCAGAATGGCCTTGTGGCGCGTCCGCAGCTTCTGCATGGCGGTCGATACGATTTGCTTGAGTTCTTCTCCGACCAGATCTTCCAATCCTTGTTCGCGCTCTTCCATCGGCCCTCTGCGTCTTTCCTCCGAAGCCGCTGCGTGTCTCATAACTTTTTCCGTCCTGTAATGCCGGTGCAGCTTGTTCGTCGCGATCCCGTACAGCCAGGGCCAGAACCGGTCGGTCTTCTGCAGCTTGCCAAGTATTTTGCACATTTCTAACAAGCTCTCCTGGACGATCTCTTGCGTCAGATCATCCTTTTGCGTGAGGCGGTAGACATAGACGCGAAGCCGGTCCCTGGCCATCTCCGCCAGCGTGTTAAGGCTCGGCTTATCTCCCTGCCGAGCCCGCTCTACCAACTCGATCTCACTCACCTGTCTGTCCATGTTGAGTTTCGTTGTGTGTTCCATCGTTAACATTGTGCAAATAGGTGCCGGCAGACACGGATATTGTAACACTTTTTCTTGCGGACCCTGGCGGATTTCGGGCGGTTGGCGGTACTGGGGACAGACTTCCATAGTGAGACGTTGGCCGTAAAGCTCTGCAAATAAGAGAGTTGCGTTTTCGGTATCGTCGGCTCTCCGGCCTGGTTCAGTTTCGTCCCAATTGCGGTAACACTCTTACGCGACACGATGCCACCCGCCCACCCGCAAGCAAGCAGGCAGGCAAGGGGCGTTACCCGGTTTTGAACCAGGCCGGTTCTCCGCGGGGGAGAGCGGTGCTACACGGGGCGCAAGATGCCGGATGGATACCATGGCGATTGAATCGCCCGTCTCCCTCACGGCCTTCGACTGAGGTCGGTGAGAGGCCCGCGCTGAGCCCAACCAGAGGATGGATAACTGCCTTTTGTGACCCATCCGGTTTCTGCGTACTCGTCCGGCTCTTGGGGACGCCGTCCCCGGTCGTTGGGCGCTTCTTCAGACGAGCGTACGCAGAAACTGGATGAGCCCCTTGTGCCCTCCATCTTCCGTGTTCCGGCTGGTCATGAGGCTAAAGTGGCTCAATGGCCACGCCGATACTGGGTAGGGTATGCCTCGCACACCAGAAACCTATCCAAAGGAAGTGGCGTGCGATGCACATCCTACAGGGGCCGAAAATGTCTGAGTCAATCGACTGTTGCGGCACGATCATCAAGATACAGGGTCCAAAAATGTCTGAGTCTATCGACGGTCGCGACAGGATCGTCAAGATCGGCTGTCGCGATAGTATCAAAGACGCCGCTGCGAAGATGCTCACCCACAATGTGGGCTGCCTGATCGTCCACGACGAACAGGACAGGTTCGTCGGGCTCGTGACGGAGCGCGACATTGCCCGTCACGTCGCCGTCTCGCCGGATGGCGGTGCGGGGGTCCCTGTGGCCCAGATCATGACCGACCATGTTGTCTCGTGCGGGCCGGGGATCACCACCAGCGAGGCCCGCAAGATCATGATGGAGCACCGGATCCGGCATCTGCCCATTATGGATGACGGCGTGGTTGTGGGCATCCTGTCCGCTCGTGACATTATGGGACAACAGCTTATGGAGGATCGGGCGGCCGCCGAGGAAGTCGCCATGCTCTCGAAGTGTCTCAAGAGCATCGACTTGGCCGAGGCCGTCGAGCTCGTCGCCACCGAGGCGCCAAAGCTGTTCGAGGCCCGGAACTCCGTTCTGTGCCTGTACCCGCAGGGCGACCGCAACCGCGAGCCGGAATTGGTCAGCTCGAACCGCTGCCCTTGTGTGGCCGGCCACCTGAGAAGCCCGAAAGGCGTCGAGGACGTCTCCTCGGAGGATGGCTACTACGACGCCGAGATCCCCGCCGAATGTCGGGCTCCCGGCGGGCAGCCGCCGCGAATGGTCTTGCCGCTCGACATCGTGGGCTTGCCCGAAGCGGCCTCGGGCAAGGAGAAGCGGCTTTCGGGCTACCTGTGCATGTGCGGCCTCGCGCCGTCGAGCGCCTCCAACCGGGAGCTGATGCTGTACAAGGCCAAGCTGACCCGGGAGATCGTCATCTCGCATTTGACGAACGCCACGCGATACCAGCAGGCGAGACTCACGTCCCTGACCGACCCCCTCACGGGCGTCGGCTCGCGGAGACTGCACGAGGACAAGCTCCAGGAGGAGTATGACCGGGCCAAGAGATACAAGCGGCCGTTTTCCGTGTCCATTATCGATCTCGATTACTTCAAGATGATCAACGACCTCCTCGGCCATGCCATCGGCGATGAAGCCATCCGCAAGCTGGCCGATTGTGTCCGGCGAGAGAAGCGGGGCTCCGATATCGTGGCCCGCTACGGCGGCGATGAGTTCGTTCTGCTGTTGCCGGAGACCCGGGCGGTCGATGCCGTGATCCTGCTGGAGCGAATCCGAGCCAAGGTCCAGGAAATCTGCCTGGATCAGGGGATGGCGTTGTCGGTGAGCTGTGGGATCGCCGAGAGCGTTCCCGAGACCGATGAAGCGCCCGGCGACGTGATGAGGCGGGCCGACCTCGCCCTGTACGAGGCCAAGAATGCCGGCAGGAACCGCGTCAAGGTCTGGGACCAGGGGATAGACCGGCCGATCAACAACGGCGACATCGAGATCGACAGAATCAAACGGCTCCAAAGGCGAATCATGGGGCTGTCCGAGAAGGCCGAGACGGTGTTCATGGAGAGCATCTGGAGCCTGGTGCAGGCCCTGGAGGCCAAGGACACCTATGCCAAGAAACACTCCGAAAACGTCATGGCCTACGCGGTCAGTATCGCCCGGACGATGGAGCTGGGACCCAAGTACGTGGAGCTGATCCACCGCTCGGCCATGATCCACGACATCGGCAAGATCGGCATCCCCGACGCCATTCTGTTCAAGCCGGACCACCTGACGCCCCACGAGCGGCGAATCGTCGAGCAGCACCCGATGATCGCCGTGCGAATCCTCGAAAAAATGAGCTTCCTGGAGAACGAAATTGCCATCGTCCGTCACCACCACGAGAAGTGGAACGGGCATGGCTACCCCGATGGTCTGGCCAGGACGGCCATCCCCCTGGGGGCGCGGATCGTTGCCGTGGCCGACACGTTCGACGCCATGACCTCCAGCCGGGCGTATCACACCTCGCGTCCGGTGGCTGATGTGCTTGCCATGCTGAAGGACGCCTGCGGTTACGATTTCGACCTGACCGTCGTTGTGGCGATGGCCGCCTGGGTCGAGGATGTCGCCCAGAGACTGGGGACGACCGTGGACGGCCTCACCGTGAACGATTTGCTCGCGGCGGCAGAGACGGAAAACACTGCCCCTCTACGCGAACCCGCCGATGTTATGGTTGGCGAGACCATTGGTTCGCAAGGGGTATAGCGACACCGCGTACGTCGTTGCTTGAGAGTTGCCGCCGTCTCCGGTACACTGATGCCTCACGGGTGAGAACTATGGGTCCAACACCCGTGCGCTCGAGTGTCGGATTGGCCGTTCAGTGCAGGAGACAACCATGTCCTCTCATCATGTCAACCGCAGGGAGTTCCTTGGCATCACTACCGCAAGCATCGCCGGCGGTGTCCTCGGTCTCAACACGTTATCCTCCGCCCGCGCCGGCCGTGACGGCTGGGATGCGGGCCGCCCGCTGGTCCGCACGGGCAGGACTCTGACCCTCCAGCCCGTGCTGATGTACCGTGTGGCCGAGAAGAAGCCGGCGACCTCCTGGAAATCCTGGGGCGGCGTGCAGACCGACCGAGACGCATCCGCCGAGGCCCGGAAGATCACGGAGGAATTGAACGCTCTCTCGTCCCGCGCGGATGTGCCATTGGAAGTCTTTCCCGTTGCCATCGTCAAATCCGCCGCCGAGGCCGCGAAAGTGCACGAGAAGGAGCATGACGCGGTCCTGGTCTACGCCGCTTCGGGCCCGGGCGATTTGCTCAAGGCGTGCTTCGCACAAAAGAAGGACCGGGACACCCTCATCTTCGTCCGGCACCGCTCCGGCACCGCCTACTACTGGTACGAGGCCCTCAGCACCAAGTACCTCCAGACCGGCCGGCCCGAACCCGGACGCAACTCCTGCCTCGATCACGGCGGCGTCCACGTGGACGACGTTGTCGTCGATGACTATGGCGAGCTGCTCTGGAAGCTCCGCGCCCTCTACGGTCTCAAGAACTTCATCGGTACCCGCATCATCGCCCTGGGCGGTCCGTGGGGCAAATACTCGCCGGAAGCCCCCCAGGTTGCACGGGAGAAGTACCGATTCAACATCATCGACGTCCCCTACGACGATATCGCCCCACGCATCAAGGCCGCGCGGGAAAACCGCGACACGGCCGCTGCCGCCCAGCGCTGGGCTGACGCGTATCTTGCCCTGCCTCACACGACGCTGACGACCACCAAGGAATTCGTGACGAATGCCTTCGTCTTGTACGGCCTGTTCAAGGACCTGATGCGCGAGCACGAGGCCTCGGCCTTCACGATTCGCAACTGCATGAGCACGATCATGCCCATGGCGCAGACGACGCCGTGCCTGACCCTGGGCCTGCTCAACGACGAGGGCCTGATGGCCTTCTGCGAATCCGATTTCGTCATCATCCCCGCCGGCATCCTCCTGCGCCACATCTCGGGCACGCCCGTCTTCCTGCACAATTCCTCTTTCCCGCACGATCGCGTAGTGACATGCGCCCATTGCAGCAGCCCGCGCCGGCTCGACGGTATCCGCTACGAGCCGGCGACCATCGTGACGCATTTCGAGTCGGAGTATGGGGCCGCGCCGAAGGTGGAAATACCGGTCGGCCAGCAGGTGACGTTCATCGACCCCGAGTACAGTACCGGCCGCTGGCTCGGTTTCACCGGCATCGTCAAGAGCAACCCGTCCTATGAAATCTGCCGTTCGCAACAGGACGTCGAAATCCAGGGCGACTGGAAGAAGCTCCGCAACGAGGTCCGTGACTCCCACTGGATGATGGCCTACGGCGACCACCTCAAAGAGCTCGCCTACGCCACCCGCAAAATCGGCATCCAGTGGGCCGGCCTGTCGGAATCATAGCGTACGTCACGGTTTCACCGCCCGGTCATAGATTCGCACGTCGTCGATCAGGCCGGACCAGAAGGTGCCCGGCGTCAGGCTCGCCCCGGCGCCGATGTACAAGCCGCCGTTCGAGGCGACGAGACTGGTCTGCGTGTCTGTGCCGACCTGGATGTCGTCGACGTAGAGAATCCGGTTGGTGCCGTCCCACACGAATCCCACGCGGTGCCAGGCGTTATCCGTGATGATCCCACTGGATGTCAGGGCCTTTCCCGTGCGTCCGGCCGCTTTGATCTCCGTAATCAATGCACCATTTGTGGGGTCTGCCATCAGCCAGTTCACCCCGCCCGCCTGTGAGAGGATGACCTTTCCCGGCGCACCGCCTTTGACCCAGGCGAAGACGCTGAACGGTCCGGCGGCCGGGTCCAGCACGAACGCGGTGCTGACATAGTCGTCCAGGCCGTCGAGCCGCAGTGCTCCGCCCGTCTTTCCCCCCTCCGGCTGCCAGAGGGGGCTACCGTGCAGTGTTCCATCGTTCTCACCGACCCTGTCGGCCGCTACGGCGCCCTCGGTTTCATCCAGCCTCCAATGCGCCGCGAGTCTGGGATCATTCACCTCCTGCTGCCAGTAGCTCATCAGGACCTCCAGGTCCTTCGCATCCACCATGCCATCACCAAAGGGTGGCGGGGCAATGTCGACGGAGGGCTCATTCTGACCCCAGTGTTCGATGAGTCTTAGCAGATCGGTGATGTCCACCTTTCCGTCGCCGTTGAAGTCGACGATGGGCACGATGGGCGCCTGCCAGATGGCGAAGGTCTCGTACCCCCCGGGTCCTCTGTTGAAGTAGAGGGTGGAGCCGTCGGGCGATAACCTGGGACTTTCCTCGTTCAAGGGACTGTTCACGGGACGCCCAAGATTCCTCGGGATGCCCCACTCGTCGCCCGTTGTTGCGCGTGTTGTCACCCAGATGTCCTCTCCCCCGAACCCGCCCGACCGAAACGGACCCTTAGGCCAGGCGTCGGAAAAGAACAGCGACAGGCCGTTGGCGGAGAGGCATTGCGACCCTTGGTAGACTGCGCTGTTGATTGCCGCCCCAAGCCTCACGGGGGTACCCCAGGGATCATTCTTCGTCTCCCGTCGCGTCACCCATATGCTGACACCGCCAACTGTACCTGACATGAAGTAGAGTTCCCGCCCGTCCGCAGAGACCCAGGGTGTCGCATCCTCCGCTGGGCCATTCACGGTGGGCCCCAGGTTGACCGGGGGGCCCCAGCCGGCATCCTTCGTTGCCCGCCTGGTCACCCAGATGTCAAAGCCGCCATATCCGCCGGGCCGGCCTGCGGAGTTGAAATAGAGTTCCAGGCCATCTTGCGAGATGCACGCGTAGGTATCAGCATTCGCGCTGTTGATCGCAGGCCCGAGATTCACCGGCGCGCCCCAGTCCGCGTCCGTCGTGTCTCGCTTGGCTACCCACAAATCCCAGTCACCGACCCCGCCGGGCCGCCCTGAGTCCAAGTACAGTTCCAGGCCATCGGCGGAAATGCAGTCTAACGTGTCGCCGTAGGAACTGTTGATCGGCGGCCCGAACTTGGTGGGGGTGCCGAAGACGAATTCTGCCTTCGCGCTTTGGACACCCGCTACCAGCGCAGTGGCCAGGACAAGTGATGCGAGCTTCATTGCGGTACTAACTGTGCGTCTCATCGTGCCATCCTTTCCAAAAAAGCGTGGCTGCCTTGCGTCCGTTTACACTCGGGCGCCTTTATCCACTTATTCCTATGACAAACGCGCGGAGAGGTTACGCGGATTTCCGATTTGGTTGGCGTGGCTGCTGGTCTGGAGGATCAAACTTCGAGGTTCTGCAGGACAGAACGTTCGGTCGCTCGGTTTACGGTTTGGCCTGGGAAACCTTCTCGCCGGCCTCAGTTTCCTCGAACGAGAGGGCGTGCCACAAGTTCAGCGTGCCGTCGGTGCTGCCGCTGATGAGGGTTTTGCCGTGCTCGGCGAAGGCGACCCACAAGACCCATCCGCGGTGCCCTTCCAGGATGGCGACCTCCTGATCGATATCCGGGTGCCAAAGCCGGATCGTGTGGTCCATGCCGCCGCTGGCGAGCGTGCCGTCCGGGGCAAAGGCGAGCGCGGTTACCGCGCCATTGTGGCCAGCCAGCTTGCGCATGGGCCGTTGCCCGCTCAGATCCCAGAGGTAGAGGAAGCCGAAGGTGTCGGAGAAGGCCAACAGTCTGCCGTCCGGTGCGAACCTCATGCAGAAGGGAAACCGCACCTTCTTTGGGCATGTGGCCAGGAGGCGACGCGAGGCAATGTCCCACAATCGAATCGATTGGTCGGGGCTGCCCATGGCGAGCCACTTGCCGTCCGGAGAGACCGCCAGCGGCTGCATCGGATAGAACCCCTCCACGCCGTTGAAGTCCGCGATCCTCTGCCCGGT
>Ga0315275_10002230_pt1 | contig 17396 bp, 21 predicted proteins | sample YL17G03_0_MG_FD_205557 | JGI IMG/M metagenome (GOLD analysis project Ga0315275, IMG submission 205557) | Sediment microbial communities from Yellowstone Lake, YNP, Wyoming, USA - YL17G03_0 | ecosystem: Environmental > Aquatic > Freshwater > Lake > Sediment | place: USA: Wyoming | collected...
CTTGCGGGAAGAGCAGAGGTCACGCTGGCATTCATCGGGGCTGCGGTGCTGTTCCTGCCGCTCTTTGTGTTCCTGCCGAAGGTGATCCAGCGGGGCATGAAGGTTGATCCTGAGGTTGTCATTGAGGCGTTCGGGAAGAACGAGCAGGTAAAAAAGGTGTTCTGGACCGTGTTCGTCGCGATGGGCGGGCTGATGATGGCGCGGGTTGTTGACCCGGTAACGGCTCAGCAGATTGTACGGGCAATTGTGGGGATGGGGTTTTAAGCGACAGCCGGACGATCCTCATCCTTTTTATGGGGATGTGCGAGTGTCCGGTGAACGCTGCCTGTGGGTTACATGCATCCCGGCAGACCCGCCGGTGTCCCCGCACGGGATGGCTGAAGATCCCTCGCATCCCTTTTAAGGCATGGAATTGAATAGGATGGCAAAACCCAGGGTGGAATCTGTCTTATGTCACCCGGTTCTCCGGTTGAATAAACGGCTTTTATACTGCTATTGTGGTGAACTTGAACCGCTGTAACCCATCATACCCATCAACTGTCAGCGTTCCCCCGGCACGTTCCGCAAGCCCCCGAAGGAACCTCCAGGTCCGGCGTTCCTGCAACGTTCCGGCTGAGGGCACATTACCGGCAACGGTAACGATCGCGTTCCTGCCCGTCTGCCGGGTGTGGATCTCAACCCGGTCCGCTCCGGTCCCGACCAGGTCCTCAAGGATGTAGGTCAGCAGGTCGCTGAAATGTTCGCGGTCGATGCATGCCCGCAGCGGGGCACCTTCAGCCAGGACGGTGGATTCCACATCCGCGAGTAATGGCGGGGTCCCGATCCGGGCGAGCAGGATGCTGGAGAACGCCGCATCATCATCGGAACTCGAGAGTACCTCGTCATCGGAAAAGGGAGGGACCGAAAGCCCGCTGACGACTGCTTCTATGACCGGTATAAGATCACAGTCCGAGCACTCACCGGGCGGTGCGAACCCGCGGAGCATCGTGGTGTAATCCGAGAGGAGCCGGGCCGCACGCCGGACAAGAGTCGGGTCGATGATGCTCGCGAGTTCGTCCCGGTTAAAGGTCCGCTCGAGTTTTGCTATCACCTGCCCGGCTTTGAGCACAAGATGGAGCGGGACCTGGTGCCCGCGTTGGTGCTCCTGTGAAAAATTGTGAAAGGCTTCCAGCAGTTCATCAATCGTGTCGCCGCGGATAAGAGCGGATGCCTGTTCGGCCATATCGGTTTCGCCGAGCTCGTCCAGGACGTAGGAGACATAATGGAGGCGCCCTGCCATGATGGTGAAGAGCTCGTTCACCTGTTCCATGCAGTCTTCGGCAAATGCAGCGGTCCTGGCCGCACGCTCGCGGTTCAGCTCGGCGATATCGGCGAGTGCGAGTGCATCAGCCCTGACTGATGAGAGCATCCGGGACGCGTCTGCTGCGGAGATCACCCGCCCGTGCCCTGGACAGATAAGCCGTATACTGCCTCCGGCGACCAGCGCTTCCACGCCATCAAGCGAATGGATAAGGGCTTCCTGCGACCATCCGCTCAGGCCGGCAAGCCCCGGGCTTGCTGCAAACAGGAGGTCCCCGATGAAAAGGAGATTGCCGATGTGCAGGCAGATACTGTCCGGGCTGTGACCGGGGGTGTGGTAGACGGCGAGTGAAGGCCCGGCCCCGAACTCTATCCGCTCGCAGGGGAGTCCTGCAGGAGCGAGCCGGTCCCGGGAAATGGTAATCCTGGCACCGTTCGGAAAACAGAGGTCTCCTGAAAGAAGATCTGCCCGTTCCCCGGCAAAGAGATGAAGCCCGACCTTCATCGGGAAGAGAGGTGCATGAAGCGGTCAGCCTGCGTGACGTTTACGTCCCCGCACTCAAGAGCACATGCACCGCCCTGCTGGACCGCAAAGACCGCGGCTTCAGGATGGGCAAAGGCAGGAATTGACTGGACACCGAGGAAATGATCGATATGGGCATGCGTTAAAAAAACAAAGAGCGGGCGGTCCTTTTCAGCCCGGCATTCACCGATAACCCGGGACAATTGTTCTACCTGCCCGGACAGCCCGCCGGGATCGATCAGAAGAATGGCATCCGGCGTGGCGATGAGGTAGGAATTGGAAGATATCGTGTCGATCTTCCGGATCAGGGGGTAAATAGCAGCGTCTGGAGCTCCCGGGACCTGTTGCCACGTTAGGGACTCAAGCTGGTCGTTACCAGCTGACAAGTGCCTCTCCCTCTGACGGGTAGATAGAGAAAATGGAGGTGAATCCGGCGAGTCTGAGGACCTTTAAAACTTCGGGCGAGAGGCTGCAGAGGCCGAATTTATCCCCTGGGTTTCTCAGTTTCTTTGCAGTCGCGAGCAGCACCCGAAGTCCGCCGCTGCTGATGTAGGTGACCCGGGAAAAGTTAAGCAGGATCTTCCGGTTCCCGGGCTCGATCTCCCGGTTGATTGCCTGTTCAAGTCCGGGTGCCGTCGACGTATCGATCCTGCCATTGATGGACAGGATAGTTTTTCCCTCACGGTTCGTTGCAGTAATATCCACGGTATTTCCCCCCGGGTGTGATAACCGGATGTGCTTTTTTTAGTGTCGGTAGTTTTCCAAGATAATCCTATCCATCCTTCCTGCCGGACAGCGGCGATTTAAAAAAAGACCTGACCCTTTATGAGCGCCCGTGTGCTAATCCTATACACGAGTGCCTGATCATGGAGTTCACGATCCTGTCATCACTGCTGGTCCTCATTCAACTCATCGGTGTGATTATCGTGGTCGCCTATCTCCTGACCCGGAGCAGGATCTTTTTAGAAGTCCTTGACGGCCACCCGGCAGTAAAGACCCAGGTCATCCTTATTCTGGTTTTTGGAGCCCTCTCTGTCTATGGTACCCTCAGCGGTGTCGAGTTTATGGGCGCGATTGTCAATGTCCGCGATCTCGGGCCGATGCTCGCCGGCCTGCTGGGAGGGCCCTGGGTGGGCCTTGGTGCAGGACTGATCGGGGCAGCATACCGGTTGAGCCTCGGGGGCTTCACGGTATACTCCTGCTCACTGGCAACGGTCCTTGCCGGACTCTTCGGTGGAGTCATCTGGCTTGCACGCGGGAGACGGTTTGCCGGCATTACCATCGCGGTGCTCTTTGCCATCCTCATGGAAGGGTTCCACATGCTGCTGGCTCTCGCCCTGTGCCGCCCGTTCGACCAGGCAGTGACCGTTGTGTCCACGGTGGCACTCCCCATGATCCTTGCAAACGCTGCGGGCATGTTTGTTTTTGCCTTCATCATCGAAAATCTCCAGAACGAGCGGAAGATGCAGGCAGAGCGGGATACGCTGCTTCGGGAGATGGAGCGCAAGAACACCGAACTGGCTATTGCAGCTGAGATCCAGCAGAGTTTCCTTCCCGATACCATCACCCAGATTGAAGGCTACGATATCGCCGCAAGGAGCGTGATGGCAAAAGAGGTCGGGGGAGACTTCTTTGACGTGATCCCCCTTGAAGTCGTTCCGCTGGGTACCGGAAAACTCGGGATCATGATTGCCGACGTTTCCGGAAAAGGCATTCCCGCAGCCCTGTTCATGGCCCTCTCCCGGATCGTTGTGCGGGTAAATGCCACATGGTATGCGGGCAAACCTGCCGCCGCAATCCGGGATGCAAATACCATCATCTCGCACGATTCGAAATCCGGCATGTTCGTGACGCTCTTTTACGGACTCCTGGATTCCACCAGCCGTACCTTTACGTATGTCAATGCCGGCCATAATCCTCCTATCCACTACTCCGCCGCGGACGGCACCATGTCTGAACTCGAGGCAACCGGTATCGCGATGGGGGTGATGGACGATGCACAGTACACGCAGGATACCGTGCAGATGGCGAAGGGTGATCTTCTCATCCTGTACACAGACGGGATTACCGAAGCAGAGAATACGCAGCTGGAGATGTTCGACGTGGAACGGCTGAAAAAAGTTATTCTCACCTCGCGGGAATTACCATCCGGGGATATTATCCAGAAGATTCTCAACGCGGTCAGGACCTTTACGGGAAATCAACCGCAGTCTGATGACATCACCCTGATGGTAATCCGGAGCCTGTGACCATGGATCATTCATTTGAGTTGATAATTGATTCCGATATCGAGGAGATCCCGAAAGTATCAGCTCTTCTGGATGAAGAGATGCAGACATATGGGTTTGGCAGGGAGGAGATCCTCGATACTCAGCTCGCCGTCGAGGAGGCCATCACCAACGTAATCAACCATGGCTATAAAAAACCGGGCGGTGAGATCATTGTCTCCTGCCGGATCAGCCCCGATCGTATAGAAGTACAGATTATAGATGCTGCACCCCGGTTTGACCCGTTATCGGTCCCGGAACCGGAGCTCGACAGTACTATCGAAGACCGGGAAGCCGGAGGTCTCGGGGTGTTTCTAATCCGCCAGGTTATGGATGAAATCTCCTACCGGTACGAGAACGGCAAAAATATCCTGGTATTAATAAAACGAAGAATGCTATGAGTTCCAGGACGTTCAGGAAAAGTCCGGAAAATACGTAATTCCTGTGCCGGCATTGCGCAGCCAGGTCGATCTCCATTCACGGGAGAAGAGATACTCTCCCCGTTCAAATTCCTGTTGTTTTATCTATAGGTATTCAGATCCCTGTTCATGAAAACACAGGCGGTCTTTTTTGCTCTCGCATTCGTGCTGGCAGCGATCCTTGTTGCCGGTTGCACAAACCCTGGTACCTCTCCCCGGAACCAATCGGAAATTACACCGACGGCGACCCTTACACTTGTTTCCGGCTCTTCCGTATCTCCGGAAAAGCTCGTGGCATTTGTCGAGAAAGCCTACGAATATGCACAGGTACACGGAAAGGAAGCTGCTCTCCGTGAATTCAATAACCAGACCGGGCGATTTGTTGAAGGCGAACTCTATATCTTCGCCTATGATAGTAAAGGGAATACCCTGGCCCTCCCGTTTCAGCCTGAACTCCTCGGGAAGAACCGCTGGAATACAACAGACGCAAACGGCACAGCGTTTATCCAGGAACTGATCACAACCGCGCACTCCGGTGGGGGTTTTGTCCGTTATCTCTACCTGGATCCTGCGGACAACTACAAAATCAAGCCCAAACTCAGCTATGCCATGATGGTGGACCAGGACTGGTTGATCGGGGGCGGTATCTATGAACCCCAGGAAGATAGCCCGATCGTGAAAGTGGGGGGAGATCAAAAGGTAAGACAGAACCTCAGCTCCTTCGTCGGTGAGGCGATCGCGTATGCCGGGAAGAATGGGAAGGATGCCGCGATCCGGGAGTTCAACGACAGGAACGGTACGTTCGCCCGCGGCAACCTTTACATCTACGCCTTTGATAATAATGGAACGACCCTTGCCCTCCCCTATCAGCCAAATCTGATCGGAACGGACCTCTCCGGATTGCAGGATCCCTTCGGGGTCAATTACACCAGGATCGAGATCTATCTCGCGCAGCAGGGAGGAGGGTTCATATTCTACCATTACCCCAACCCGGCCCACAATATGACTCCTGAACCCAAGATGAGCTACGTCCGGAAGGTTGATGAGACCTGGTGGCTCGGGGCGGGGATCTATCTGAGCGGGATACCAGGGACGGATGCATTTTCCCCCTCTTCTATTCCCTGATAAACCCCTCGTTTTTTTAAAAAATATCTGACAAGTGCTGGTAAATATGATACAATCAAAAAAAGAGGGCAGGGAAAATAACCCCGTTGCTTTGTCCGATTAGTTCTATTGGGTAGTACGTTTTTTACATCTTTCAAGCCGGATAGTAAGCTTCTATCTTTCCCGGACTGCAGATCAAACGCTTCTATGGCTGTTGTGAAAAAAGATTAGTGTTCCCAAATTCTCGGGGCACGGATGCTTGTCTGGGAAATGACCCGGCTCCCGGAACGCAGCGCCCTGGAAAAAGACGTCAGGGGAGGATGGCGAAAACTCTGGCCGGCGCTCCCGTTCCACCTATAATCAACATGGGAATAACATAGAGCGTTGCCCCCGTTGCAGGGAGCTTGTCCAGGTTGGCGATATTCTCCAGTCCAAGTTTATCGGCGCCGCAAATCACGCGGTGAACCCAGAAGTCCTGCGACTTGCCATAATCGATGCTCGGTGTATCGATGGCAATGCCCCTGATGTTCCGTTCCTTCGTCAGAAACTCTGCCGATTCGCGGGAAAATGCCGGAAAACTCAATTCAGGAAGAGCGGGCAGACCTTTCTTATCCGTTCCCAGGACACGCTTCGGGTCGGGATAAAATTGCGTGCCGATCCCTGTGTACATAATCACCCACGCCCCCGCCGGAATCCGGCCGTATTTTCTCTCCCATTTTTTAATGTCCTCCACGGACAGGAGGTAATCCCGGTCGCGGGCGCATTGCTGCCGTGCGTCGATCTTTACCGCCGGCCCAATCCACTCCTCCAGAGGAATTTGATCAATAGTGCGTCCGTTCTTTGCAAAGTGAATCGGCGCGTCGGCATGGGTCCCACCGTGTTCCGAAGCGGCAAAAAAGTTGGCGGCATACCAGTAGCCCCGTTCAGTCATCCCCCGGGACTCCGCCGTCAATTTAAACGGCGATGCGTTCGGCCAGTAGATTGTATTTGCGTCATAGGCATACGTCATGTCCAGAATATGACCCGGAGGTCCGGCGGCGTATCCGGACCAGGCCGCAATCGTAACCATCACCGCTGCACACCCGCCATCAGAAAAACGTTCCTCATTATCATTATTGCTCTCCCCCTTTTTGTTTTCTCTATTTCTTCAGTAATAGCCTGAAGTGGCTGCATACGGTCTACCCTTTCCCGATATCTTCGTTCCACAATGCCGGCCAGGCAGTGATGAAATCACGCATCAGGCGGATGCACTCCTCATTATTCAGGATCACCAGTTCCACTCCCCGGGAGCGGAGGTAGTCCTCCGGTCCCTGGAAGGTGGTATGTTCCCCGATCACAATTTTGGGGATTTTGTACAGCAGGGCTGCGCCGCTGCACATGTCGCACGGTGAGAGCGTTGAATACAACGTCGCCCGCTGATAATCTCCGGGTGTGAGCCGCCCCGCATTTTCAAGGCAATCCATTTCGGCGTGTAAAACAGCGCTGCCCTTCTGCACCCGGCGATTGTGACCCCGACCGACAATTTTGCCGGCAATCACCAGTACCGCACCGACAGGAATACCGCTTTCAGCCAGTCCTGACCTGGCTTCTTTTATCGCGGCTTGCATGAATTCATCCATTGCGTTGTCGCCCCTCGCTGTTCATTGACGCTGTTGATCCTGAGGTATTGATCAACACCTGTATCCCATGTATCTTCTTGGGCACCTGCACGTTTCTGAAATGTCCGTTTGCACTTTTGGCTATAGTGCCCGGGATCATAATTCTCAACATTACACCTTTACATTTAACTCCTTCTTTTTATCACTGGATCAATGCCGTATTTCCCGAAATGCACCAGACAATACATTAACCCGGGAAATATACCGGAACGTGGAAGAGGGATTGCATGGTTCTTGACAGTTCCACGATTAATGGTATAATCATTATTACCCTTGTCCGGTGTTTAGATGCTGACAATGCAGCGGCAATTGAAGATGAATTAAAAAAAATTGCAGAACAATGCCCGGAACCTGCGAATGGTAATCCGGTTTCCCTTACCAGGTCACACAGGAATTCCCAGTTCAGGTGAAGGGGGCTATTCACCGGTTCTGCCGGACGAAGATTGAGGATAACACTACCCAGCTGCGAAATGTGCGGTGGAACGGGATTCGGCAGCTCCCCTTAAGTTTTGTATTTCTTGCAATCTGTATCAGTCTTGGATCGTTTTTCGGAACAGGCATAATCACCGCTATTCCGGAATGGCTGGAATCAGCCCTCAGCGAAGGATTTATTATCATCGGCTGGGTATCCCTCACGCTACCGGCCCAGACGCTCCTGTATGAGCCCAACCCGATAAGGAGAGAAAATAAAATATTATGTACACTGATGGATATACCGATTGAGATTCAGCCGCGATCCTCATTGATCATTGGTTCAAAAGAATTGGTTAGCATGTAAGGAAGATTTTCAAGGAGTCAATGGATTGTTCAATTGTGCCTTTTTTATGCTGTTGACCACGCAACATCAACAATTCCCGATCATTCATAACAAATCAATACCGGGTAAACCATTCATCGTACCGTGCGGGTAAGGCTGATTCACCACAACAATCAATGATTTTTTCATGCTCTGACAGTGTTCGGTTCTGGTGGTTTCATCAGGGTAAACGCGATGACACTACCGGCTGCTGCAAGCGCGAGCACATACGGGAATACCCCGATATAGGATCCCGTCGAGGTCTTGATGAACCCTGCCAGCTGCGGCCCGGCAATCGCGCCGGCACCATACGCGAGAAAGACGACCCCGTAACACCTCGGGTAGTCGCAGGTGCCAAAATACCAGGCGGTGGTCGTCGGTGCAATGGCCAGCCAGCCCCCAAGACATCCCCAGAGTACGGCAAAGGCAAGGATGTATACCGGTACTATCGGGACCTGCCACATAAGAAGGGATGCCACTGCGATCAGGACGAACGATACCATGGCAGCATTCCGGGGCGTTAACCTGTCGGTGAGTGCACCAAAGACGGGACGTCCGGCCCCGTTAAAGATCGCAAAAAACCCTACGAGGAATGTGGCAAACCCTGCCTCAATTCCCACATCGGTGCCTGCCGGTTGTGCTATCGAGATTGCCATGAGGCCGGCAAGACAGCCGATGAAGTAACAGGCCCAGAGCCCGTAGAATGATGAGGATTTGAGCATCAGGGAGCGGCTGCATTCGCAGGATTTTTCCTCACCAGGTTTCAATGCAGGGGGTGTCCACCCGGATGGGACCCAGCCGGAGGGCGGGAATTCCAGGGGAAGCGCAAGCAGTGTCGTGAGAACAATAATTACGACACCAAAGGTCCTGAACGTGTTCATCACCCCACAGGCCCCGATGAGCCAGCCTGCGATATTGGCGGTAAAGAACGCGGAGAACCCGACGCCAAGGACCGTGAGCCCGACCGCAAGGCCCCGCCGGTCAGGGAACCAGCGGGCTGAAACAGCAACCAGCACACTATAGGCAATACCCACACCGATACCCCCGATCACTCCATACAGTACGGAGAGCATCAGGACAGATGACGAAAAGGAAGCCAGGAGCCAGCCAAGTCCGGTCAGCACACCCCCGCTGATCGTCACGTTCCGGGGCCCGTACCTGTCGATAACCTTCCCGGTAAACGGCATGGTAAGTGCAAAGACTGCAAGAAACACGGAGAATGGCATCAGGATATCATTTGCCGTTACTGCCTGGCCAAGCTCACCGGTATAATAATCGGTGAGTGGCCCGACAAAGACACTCCACGCATAGATCGAACCCATCCACAGGTTGATAATCAGGCCTGATGCGACGAGCCCCCACCTCCCCTTCTCCAGGGGCATCCCGAATAGTACTTCCCTGACCGGGCTATCCTGCATACCGTTGCCTCCCTGAATAAAAAAAACTGGAGGGGTTATTCCTCCAGCCCTGAGATGTCACCAGGATCGATGCCCATCCCTTTTGCCTTAAGCATCGGTCGCATAATCCTGCAGCTCCGGGTTCCGGGCAGGTTATCAACAGGGTCATGAGGATAGTTCTCAGGTGTACAAAGGGTGGAAGGGGGAAAAAGGTTGGTGATACACATCCGGACAGTCGGGAAACCGGGTCCGGAGAATTTCATCCTGAATGGATTTCATCAAATGTGATACGAGCAAAACAGGTGGTCTGGTGTTACCGGGCTTCCTATAAGCCTGAACAGGTCAGGTATCGTACCTTAAAAAATAAAACCCACGTCCGGAGCGTTCCGGCAACCCAAAATTTTTATTACTAATATACGTCAAAGGGTCCCCCTGTGCCAATCTATGGAATGCCCGGGAAGTCAATGATCTGCTATATTAAAAAAAACTACGTGGGTTCACGCATCGAAGACATTGAACCTGACGGGATGTACCCCTCACTTCCACTCCCACATCGTGTCATGGACCGTTCCATCCGGCATAGTCTCGATCTCGAAGACTATGGCTACATTGTTGAGTCTGCTGAGGGATGGAGATGCGGTCTGGGCATAGCGTATCCCACGCATGCTCATCCCCGCACCCTTTCCTGCGATGCTTATGCCGGATCCATGTAAGATCACCTTTTCTCCTTTCATGGTCATCATGATTCCATTACCTTCAACATACATTCCACCCTGGGGTCTTTCCCTTAATGTAACCGTGGTAATAAAGGTTACATCCATGCCGAGGATCTTTCCTTTCGATTCCGTGGACCTCTCAATCTTCACCTCACCATAGCGGCGGCGTATGACACGCTGACCGACAATTTTTCCGGTTAATTCACCGATCATGTCACCGATCATGTTGATCACCAGCTTTTCCAGGTCATCTTATATCAGAAATATATTTCCCCGAATCTCAAAAAATGAGACATACTTTGACGTATTCGTTGCCTTGACTGTTATCGGGATGGTCAACCATTGGATCTATTAAAAGCAGGTTAATGGCATCATTAACTGCTCTCCCAGAACAAAGCCGTCACCGAAACTATCCCGATGAATGCTCCAGTACGACCTGTCCGGATTGCGGGAATAAAATCAAAATTGATTTTACCCATGTATACGTGGGATCAAACCAGGGAATTCTTCAGAACCAAAAATTCCTTCCCGGGAGAAAACGTGCACTATATTACATAAGCCGGTATACGATCCGTAAGACGATGGACCAAAGAATAAAAACCGTTTTCTTCCTGATGCTTGCATGCGCAATTGTGTTCTCGTTTACTGCGCATATTTTTGCAGTTTTTCCCTTTGATCTGAAGATTTCCCATGAACTGCAGGAAGAGAAAAACCCTGTGTTCGCTTTAGTTATGCAGGGGGTAAGTGCAATCGGGGACACCTGGATCGGAATTGTGATGATCGGGGCAGTTTCGGCTTTTTATATTGCCAGGCGCCAATTGCTGGAAGCTGGTTTTATTCTTGCCACCCTGAGTAATTTCGTGCTCACCTCAGTTCTCAAAGTGTTGGTTGCCCGCCCGCGTCCTCCGTATTTTTTCCTCGATCCGTCCGATATCTTTCAGTCCATCAACCAGTATAGTTTCCCGAGCGGGCATGTCCTCTTTTTTGTCGTCTTCTTTGGTTTCATCGCGTATCTTGCATGGCTTCACCGGACGGGATTTGCCCGGATACGTGTTATTGCACTCTGTAGCGCCCTTGTCATGCTCATCGGCCCGTCACGTGTATATCTCGGGGCACACTGGGCAAGTGATGTAATGGGAAGCTATATAATCGGAGTCTTGTGGTTATTCGTGCTGATACTCGGCTATCAGCTGCTATCGCGCAAAAGAACCCCGGATTAATGGACAACTGACATATGATTATGTTCCTGAAATCTTTGTTGGGATTTTAGATCACTCTCAGGAATTGAATCTCTGTCGTGGGACAGATAACGCGAAATCCAGATGTAATGCTCAGATAAGCGCGGGAATGACCGTTAAAAGCAAACAGATGCTGACCGGAATGACCAGGTTGTCATCAACAGGGGATAACATTTCGATAATTCCTGCGATGACAGCAACGATAAGAGCCCCGTGAACCGGAATGAACAGGAGCAGGACAAGGAAGGTGACAAAAATCCCCGTAACTGTCCCTTCTCCGGATTTTCCGTTATAGATACGTGTCCTGCCAAACCTGATACCTGCAATGGTTGCAACCCCGTCCAGAACTGCCAACGATACAAGTGCCGGTACGACCACCGCGACCGGGAAAAGGATAACACAGGCAAGTGCACTCACGGCAAAATATAAAGCACCTTTTCCCGGCAAAGGATCACACCGATCTACATAGTTCAGGACTGCCGAGAAGACGGGAAGTGTATAGCCACTGAGGATCAGGTCAATAAGGATCAGGCCAAAAAAGAGTCCGCCGGCAAGGACCGCCATTGCAGAAGTATGGTCGAGGACAAGGACTATTCCCGCAATGCCCAGGCCGAAAATTATATGGATAAGTTTTCGCGCCAACTCTTGCATCGTGAATAATTGGTGAAACGAACGGTAAAAAGTTCCGGTTCTCTCAACATCAATGGAATCTTTTACAACATTTCCGGAATAATATACACAGTCTTGTTTCTCGGTCTCAGGGGGAATTCTACAAAGCCGTATTTAGCCGGTTTAATCTATCGGATTCGTTTTTAAAGATGAACTCTTTTTTTGTCATAAAATGCTATGAGGGGGACGGGTGAGCGAGCATGACCAGCCGTCTGCCGTCTTTATGCACACTCAATGGAGAAGATTACGCACCAATCAGATTAGTAGTATGAATATGATCCGATGCGTAAAAGATCAGATTATCGGTTTTGAAAGGGTTTGGGATGATATACCATTGGAGGTGAAAGATTATAGTGCCGGGATGCGACGGGTGAGTTCGGCCCAGTCACTGCCAATGGACTTTCTTATGAGTTCCTTTACGCCAGCGAAGGCAGGTGGAGGCATCACCATCTGCCATATTCGGGTCATGTTCTCACGATCATCGTGCCCGATTAAGGGGAACAGCCAGGCCACCACTTCCGGGAACCGTTCCTGAGGAATCATGCCGGCCATAATACCCAGCGCCTCCCCCTGCTCGGGCAGGGAGATTCGTTCCCTGAAAATCCGGTAGAGATGAGTATCTTCCTTGTCCAGGTGTATATCCAGATGAAAACGAAATGCAGCCGTAGCCCGGGCAGTTTTCAGGGAGTCGCGTACAGAATAAGACGTATTCAATTCGTCAAATGCCGAGTCCAGGCCCCGGTGATCTATCATATACGCTTCAGCAACCAGGGGAGCGACATTTTCGACTGCGGGAAAGACAGCTGCCTCCTCTCCTCTGGCATGCCAGACCAGAATTTCGTTAAAGAACCGGAATCGTTCGATGGTGACAGCGAGACCTTCCTTTCCCTTTGCTGAGTTTAATGCAGCGGAATCGATACGCTCCATATCATTCCTGAACGCATTGTGAAATGCCCGTATCGCATCAACAGGTTCTGCCATGTGAATTCATCCAGCACAGTCGTTAATAAAGATTACCAGTACACAGACCGGGCGCCTCCATCTGCCCGGCATCAGATGTTACAATGGTCACTAAGTTTGTCGGAAAATTCCTGACAAATGAGCTGGAGCCGGTCGATGGTGGTGCCCCGGTGTGCTGCAATGTTGTGAAGAAATAATGATAAGCATATCAGAAGTATGGTGAGGTATGGATTTCTTTGACTCGGCATACAGGGGCACACCTCCCTGGGACATCGGCCGCCCCCAGAAGGAGTTCGTTGAGCTGGTCCGGAGGGGAGAGATAACAGGATCTGTCCTGGACATAGGATGCGGGACAGGGGAGCATGCCCTCTTCTTTGCAGGGGAAGGGTATGAAGTGTGGGGGATCGACTCTTCCCCCCTGGCGATCCAGAAGGCAAGGGAGAAGGCTGCCGGAAGAGGACTCCGGGTGCATTTTCTTGTCCTGAACGCACTGGACCTCTCCAGGCTCACCAGGAAGTTCGATACGGCCACCGATTCAGGGCTCTTCCATACCCTGTCCGATGAAGACCGCCCGCTCTTTGTGGATAACCTTGCAGCCATCCTGTCTCCAGGAGGGAACTACTTCATGCTCTGCTTCAGCGACCTGGAGCCCGGTGGATACGGTCCGAGGAGGATAACAAAAAGAGAGATACAGGACAGCTTCCGGGACGGGTGGTCCATCAATTACATCAGGGCGGCGACCTTCGAGAGCCACACCCGGGCCGAAGGACCCCGTGCCTGGCTCTCGTCAATATCAAAAAACTGACGAATTGGTGACAGGATTGCCAGCAGGGATGGGTTCGCAGGGTAGCTGGCGGTCGACGCTGTGAAGGTCAGCGAGCATAAGGAAACTTGATCTGCATTCAGTCGATTCATGCTAAATCAGGCATGTGGGTGAAATTGAAATGTGCCAGAGACTTACCATATCTGCCATTATTTCAAAAGGGGAAAAATATGAAAAACTGACAAATTAGAGGGTCATCGCGAAACGGAAGATCCTGTTAATGTGGCAATCTGGATGTGATCGGATCTTCCTAAACCAATTACTGATTTTTATAAGATATGTATCGGTCTTGGATGGCTTGCCCTTCACTTCTGATTTTGCACAGTGAATAAGAGTAGCCTTAACAAGACCGACATCTTTCCCCGTCCCGTATTCGACATAATCCTGAACACTACCTCAAACTCCCCCTCCTCTTCCCTAATCAGTAGTTATGGCCGATCACCCTTGAGATCCGCCTCCCAACAGGTGCTGTTAACGGTCATTTCCGGCTGCAAAAATGCTCCCAATGGCCAAACCGGCTTCGAATCGGGAATATTCCAAAACAACTGTGCTGCATTTTCCCGAATAAGAGCTAAAAAGGCCTCCGGAACAGTCAATCGGAGCCCGAATGGGGCCTTTTCCCCCTGTTTTTACCAGTACTTCTGGCGCGTTCTCAGATCAGGTTCCCTGGAAACCGGCATCCCCAAACGAGGGTTTTATCCATTTCCCCGTACTCAAACACCGGAAATTCTTTGATTGTTTCAGATTTTGCATCAACAGGTTAGAAGGATATACTTCTACGCTCAATGGAGGTTATTCTGGAGAGTGGTATGAAATTTTTTTATCTTTCATGATATTCTCCAAAAAAAATTCATATCCGGAACGGGAGTTGAAAATAAAAATGACTGACAAATTAAAAGTGAAGGCCAGGATAGCCCGCGGTGACGGCAGCGTGGCACCACATCACGTATCAGATGATGCAAAAACTGCTGACCACGAGCCCGATTCTGGTGAGGGAAAGGTCGAACCCCACGACCGGGAGAGCGAGGTTACCACTTCGGTCAACCAGGAGAAACTTACCTGCCCCCGCTGCGGAAAATCAACCCTTCGTTCAGAATTCCCGGATCATTATGAAGCCTGGATCAAATGTTCGTCCTGCGGCTTTTTTATGGGGATGAGTAACGAGGAGTGGCACCGTATGGAGAACAGTCCCAATATTATCAAAAATATCAAAAAAATGGCGGTTGAGAAAAAACTATTGTAAGGCTGGCACTGAAATATTCCCGGATTCGCGGCATTCAGGAATACCCGGCATTCCACATTTTTTGTATACCGTCAGGGTGAAATCACGAAGAAGAGAGAAACGGAGGAACGGCAGACTGCCGCTGTATTCCGGTCAGTTATCCGGAGCAAAACCTGCTCTCCAGGATATAAAAAAACGGAACCGGAATACCTGTTTTTCCGGATACGTGATCTGGTATAACGAGATCGTACGATGCCAAAAATAACCCCGCCAGCAGCGGGAGGTCCGAACAATCACGGAGCCATGAAGCGCTGCCACATTAAGCAGACTCAAGACAAGGTGCAATCATGGCATGCAATCCGGTGGCAGTACTGCTCGGTATGCTGTATGATGCTGCGCGATTAAATCAGGAGTAAGTAATTAATCTATCGGAAATGTGATCAACTCCTGTATTTTCCTAGAGGTGATTCATGATAAATTCCCTCATCTTTTTATGATTAGCCAGACGTCTGACGATATATTTTGTTACTTTTACTGTTTGCACATCAAATAATCTTGTTACAATCAACCCAATAGTAAATATGAGCACGCCCATGACAACTGCCAGAACAACACCTATCTGACCAAAGAACGACACGTAAAAGAATGTAACGACCATTGCCAGAACCGACATAAGAGCGGACCTGATAATAAAATAGAGTCTCTGCAACCATGTAGAAAGCAACAATGCCTTTATTACCGCTCTTTTTTCGATAATGCGTTCAGCTCCGGACGGAACACTCTCTATCTCGTGAAATATGCTTTTTGTATAATTAAGATCTGATAATTGCAATATTTTTTTTGCATATCTGGCTTCCGATAAATCCTTAGAACTTGCAGTTTCAAGCTCCTCCATAATTCTCTGGGATATTTCAGATATTTCGTTATCTATCGGAGATGGTTTTTCCGGATACAGGGAGTCTTTTGTCATAGTACGTATATCCTGATCAGGAGTGGAGTGAGTTGTCGCCGGCAATGCCTTCTTATCCATTCTTAATATAAATATATTACCCGATCAACCAGAATCACATCACACGCACACAGAAGCTCGTGCAGGCGCGGGGCCATGCTGTTCATCCAGAGAACCAGAGAACACTGACCTGTTTTTTATCCCGTCCTGATTCACCTTAGCCTTCCAGCTTTGCGGATATGGATGCACTCCTCAAAGTCCATTTTCATCATATCACTTCATTCTTTGAGAGTTGAAAGAAAATGAAATGCTGCAACCGGTAGGCTTGATAGACAATGCCAGGAAAAAAATTACACAATCATGTCCGCTCCGGGCGGGATATCTTCAGGGTAGGGAAAAAAAGAAAAGAAACCTATTTCGTTTCTCTTTCGAACACAATCGGGAACGGAATTGCGATCAGGTCGCCAATCACATATGTTGCGAAGATCCCCGCAAATATCCACCCGTAGCCAGGCACGGATCCCGCGATAAACCTCGGTAATAATACCACAATGAACCAGATCAATTTGTAGCATAACTGGAGCAGAAGGACTGGCGCAAATTTCACCGGAGAGATGAAACCCGGAATAGCAACAAGCCCAAATGCGACGTATATACTACCGGAAATGCCGAATAACAGTGGATCCTGGCCAGGGTATCCAAAAATTGTTCTCATCATGTCAGGAAGAAAGAGCAGACTTACACCAAATCCACCTGCTCCAAGGATGGTCCAGATATACATTGCCCTGAGCCATCCATATCTGACGATACCTCTCGTTTCCATAATTATTCCCCCACACAGACTCCCGTGTCAGCAGGAGTGACTCTCTATTGAAGTCGTGGGAAATAAGGCTTTCCACTCTTGTCCTTGTAGTGATGAAGGAAATACATTTATTGAACTGGTTGCGTAAGTAATCTCTTTACATCGTCAACAGTTGCCACCAATTTTATCTTCATGGTGTTGAACGCAGACCATTGAACAATCTCCGGCTCCATCGCCATTTTCTGGAAGACGTCGAGACTGGGAGCGTCAAATACTTCATATAAGGTATGTTCAGGAAGAACGAACCAGGCGCCCAGCAGTTTGATGTTGTACTTCTTCAGGAGCGATTCCAGCTTATTGAGCAGGTTCAGATGTATCTGTCGTGTTTTTTCGTTGAACATCCAGCAGCTCTCAGGAGAGTGTCGGGAAATTAACAGGAATGTCGGCATACCAGAGTCTCACCGGATACCCCTCCAACGTTCCGGTATTTATCAGTATTGGAGGATGAAAATGTTTTGAAAAAATCCAGGGACCCATCAAAGTCTGCCATGCAA
>Ga0315275_10002231_pt1 | contig 17384 bp, 10 predicted proteins | sample YL17G03_0_MG_FD_205557 | JGI IMG/M metagenome (GOLD analysis project Ga0315275, IMG submission 205557) | Sediment microbial communities from Yellowstone Lake, YNP, Wyoming, USA - YL17G03_0 | ecosystem: Environmental > Aquatic > Freshwater > Lake > Sediment | place: USA: Wyoming | collected...
TGCCGGTTACAGTTTCCATTGTACCTTTTGATTGATCAAACAATGATGTACCTTCTTCAGCATAACCTGATGCATAAAAAGCATCGTATAATGAACGGCTTTCAAATGCTGTTCTACCAGTATTTGTTGCTGCATTTTGATATGCACCATTAGGTGATGTGTGAGTTCCATAAGGAGCTGATTCAACTCTAACGCTTGCTTTTGGATTGATGTAATATAATTTACCAATTGGCAGGTTCAATGCCTGTACAGACACGATATCATTTGCCAATAATTTTGCGAAAACCCTACGGATTACAGGAAAAGCAACGGTTTCAAATTGTCCACTTGATGTAGCATCAGTTGACTCATTAAGCATGTATGACAACTGATTTTCAAAAAGTTGTGCACAGTTTTCTTTTACGTTACCATCCAATCCTTCCAACAAACCGATTTTTTCCCAACGGTTCGTTGTTATTTCTCTTTGTTCACGAAGTTGTTTTAATCCAATATTTCCAACTTCGGCACTTTCCATTAAAAATCCCATTTTTTTAAATTTTAAATTTTATTTAATTATTTTTTTGCCTCTATTTTCAGCATATTCAATAAGTTTTTTCATTCTTTTGATATGAATATTATCTGCGTAAGCTGTTTTTTCAACCACTTCGTCAAGTTTTTGTTTTGAAGATGGTTGTATTGAGGCGGATACTTTATCTTCAATATTTTCAGTTAAAGTTTTTTTGCTTTCTTTCATTTCTGTTAAGAAAGTTTTATACTTTTTCTGTGACTCAGCGATACTATCAACTTTTTTAAATTCGTTGATAATTTTATGTTTATCTTCTTGTGTTAATGCCAATTCTTCATTTACCAATAAATTATTAACGTGTGATAAATTGGTATTGAATATTGCCATTTCTTTCAATTGATTACGATATTTATCGAGTGCGGTTTTATAGCTTTCCATTAAAGTCGTAACAGATTTTTTGAATTCTTTTGTTTCGTTTACTTTTTTTGTTAATTTTTTATTTTCTTCAAGCAACGTATCAAATTTTTTCTTTGATTCTCTTACGTATTCAGGTGATTGGTCTAATTCACCCTGACTTAGATGTTCAGGAGATGGATTATGTCTGCCAGTAACTTTTCTTCTTTCAGCATAAGTAACTCCATGAGCTTCTTCAACAGGTTGATCAACTTTTCCGCCTAAAACAGCTTCAATATCGGCATTGGTAATCGGTCCTTCTTCATCAACAGATTTTTCATCGATTAATGCACTATCATAATTGCCTTGATGCATTTTATCGAGCGGAAAATTACCCTGATGCATTTCATCAACAGGTTTTTCGTCAATTAATTTGCTATCATAATCACCTTGATGCATTTTATCGAGCGGAAAATTACCCTGATGCATTTCATCAACAGGCTCTTCCTGACTCATACCATTAATCATTTCATCAAGTTTGTTTCTCATATTAACGAGTTCGTTAAAAGCAATACCACGTGTACCTTTCTTCATATATGATGGAGATGATGGTACTGTAACATCAGTTAATCTTTCATCAAGATTTTCCATATTGGTAATTTCTTTTTCGATTTCGTCCATGGTAACAAATTGATCTTCATCTTCTGCACCTTCCAATGCTGAACCAACACTACTAACATCGAGTTCTGTTATATCAAATTCTTCGGTTTGAAGTGATTTTTTTGGTTTTTCCGCAAAGGGCTTGCCTTCACCAGCGGTTTCTTCAACTTTTTGAGCTTTTTTTGCTTTTTCTTTGAACGGATCACCACTACCAACAGTATCAGTGATTTTTACGTCTTCTTCAACTTTTTCCACTTCTTTTGCTTTTTCATTAAAGGGTTTACCTTCTCCAGCAGTTTCATCTACGACCTTTTTGGTCTCTTTTGTTTGATTCTTCATAACAGATGTTTTATTTAATTCAGGATCATCTAATTCCTTAGATTCTTTTGCTTCGTCAATTTTTTTATATGACTCTTTTACCGTTTTTTTATTTTTATTTTGTAATTCTTCTTTTAAAAGATTATTAAATTTTTCGGGAAATTCTTCAGCCAATTTTTTCTTAGCATTAGCTTCCGCAGCTTCCACAATTGCGTTATGATCAATTAACGCATCTTTAATTATTGATGATTTTTTATCTTCCATTTTTCAAAACTGTCTTCTAATACTATAATTTTTATATAAATACATTCTTATTACAAAAAAGTATGTTTTTTTATGAAAATCTTGTTTTCATTGTACATATTTTCAATTATTTTATAATAAAAATTTATCAAGAGCACCAATTATTTTTTTATCTTCTTCTTTCAAATATAAACCATTCTTATTTTTAACATACGTTTCGCCAAAACTTCCTATGCCTTGTTTTTCGGGAAAAAGAAATGCACCGGGTGTGCTTGGTGTAGCAACTAAATCAAATGCAATTAATTCAAAGTCATTCTGTACTAAATGTTCACCACTAATTTCTTTAAGCGTACCAACACCACGTGATGAAATTCCCAATCTTATTTTATTTTGTAAATAAAGAATGATTTTATCACCAATAACAGAAACAACACCATATCTAATATAACCCGGAGATACAACAATTTTTATTTGACCAAACAACACATTTTCCTGTTCACCCTTTCCCCACCACATTTTTGTTATCATATGGGAAATATTCTGAAGAGAAACAATAGATGAATCTGGGTGATCTGCTTCACTTACAGCACTATTACTATCAATTAATTGTCGGTATATTTCGACTTGTGGTATTAAAACATCTTTTGGATAGATACGCCCATTTTTATTCTTAACCCCCCATTTCTGTAAAATACAATTGATTAGAACTGGTTCATTTGGTTTTAATTCAAAATTCTCATTTAGAATATCTTTATTAAGATCAGATGTTATCAATCCTGCGTCCGATTCTATCAAAATTCCAAATCCAATTTCACCTGCTTGTAATATCTTACTCATATTAAAATCTTTCTATATAAATAGTTTTAAATATTGTTTAAGAAGATTAAGTTTCTTTTTTATTTTATTACTTTATAATAAATAGTTCAGATAATTCAATTGAACAGAATATGTTTTACATTTTTTATTAATAGGTATTTATGTAAAAAATCGAAATAATGGCAGATAATAATATATCACTTATCGATCCTAATAATTTAGCGAATAACAGTAATAACATTCCGACCATTGTAAATGGAATTCCGCAATATCAGGATATGCATATTTTTGTTGAATTAACCGCCATTCGAAAAGGAAGAACAGTATTAGAAGTCGCAAGTGAAAATGGTAGTGCCAATATTATAAAAACAGGATTAGAAGAAACTACAACCATTAATTTTTTAGGTATTGATCAAAACAAAGACAATGATAACCCCAATTATTTAAAATTCACAACGAATTATTATGATGGTAGTACTGGCAATAATATACAATATGAAAGTTTTGGTATCAGTAATATTAAAATAACAATTAATTCATCCTTCATTCCTCAAATTCATATACAATTTGTTGATTTAAGGGGTTTATCATTTTTTAATCAAGAAAATTCACCCTATAGAATATTATTTGATTTCCCACCGCCAATATTTTGTTTAACGATAAAAGGATATTACGGAAAAGCATTAAAATATCAATTACATTTAGTTAAATATACATCAGAATTTATTGCCACAAATGGTAATTTTAATATTGATGCACAATTTGTTGCACTTACATACGCACCCCTATCAGATGTTTTATTCAGATACATTATTAATTTTCCATTGATCAATAATCCAATATCACTTGCCCCAACACCCAACAAACCGCCAAATAACACATATGAATTAATATTAAAATTAAAAAATTTATACTCAGAAGTAACCGAAAAACTTAAAACCGATTCTGATTCTAAACAATATGATGATACAATAACCCTACTTTCTAAAAATGCAATGGCAATATCACAATTATCTGAGTTTTCAAGTGCATTAAACGCATTAAGTAATAATGATCAATCATATCTAATAATAAGAGATATTACACGGTCATTTGAATGTATTATATATGATCCATTAATTGAAGCAAATGAAACTGACATAATAACACCAATAACCACTTTATTGGATTATAATGAAATAATTAAAAACTATTCAACAAAAGCAATTTCAACAAACATAAAAAAAAGACTTTATATTGTATATATTGCAGGTGAAGCAGAAACAGCACCCTATCCTTATGTATACAACGAAGGTAAAACCGAAATGCTTTATAATACGTTAAATACATTTAAAACTAATTTATTAAATTCCGTCAATGAAAATAATAAAATAACAACAGCAAGCGGTAATATAGATTTACCCAAAAGTTTCGATAATTCATATAATATTTATACAAACAAAAATAGCACACCATCAACAAAATATATTGGTATTGATATTACTGATTTTTATTGGAAATTATATAAAGAAAAAATTGAGTTGAAAGAAACACTAATAAGTCTTACTAAATCAATTAATAAAAAAATTAATAATGCGATAACGACAAATCTTGGTATGATGCCAAGTATTTATAATGTTTTTAAAATAATCTTAGATGATGTTGACACCTTTTTTAGAATAATAAGAAAAACAGCAGAAGAAGCCGAAAATAATCATCATAATCTTGATGATTATAAAAAAATTATATTAAGTTCTCAATATGGTGATGTTGCTAATGACAAAATATATGCATTCCCACTAATATATACAAAACAACCAGTTTCCGGTGGGGAAAGAGAAATAAGAATTGCACCAACTGAAATAAGTAAAAAATTACCAAAAGCATTTCCTGAAATTAAATTAGTTGAGGATTTTATTACCACATTTTTTAAACAAGAAAGGTTTAATGTACAATATAACATGAAAAATGATGTAAATGAAGAGGGGAGATATAAATGGATACCAATTTCGCCAATTGATTCAAAACTTGCATCTACAACCACATATAGTCCATATATTAATATTGATATGTTCAATACCGATGGTAATAATTCATTGGTACAAATACTTCAAATTGTGTTAGATAGATTTTATGTATTAACTCAAAATTCATTGCCATCAAGTTTTTATGGTGATAATAAAAAAACAATTGAATCATATGTTAATTTTTATTCAGAAGCAGAAGCAATTAATTTAATAGCATCAATTACAAGTTCAAAACTTAGTAAATTATTATTTAATTTTGCTAATTATTATCAAAAAAACATAGATGGAGAAAATGGATTTTATGACTATCTGGAAAAGCATCTTCCAACTTATTATGATTTTGATAATAAAACAAATATATTAGTATCTGGTGGAAAATATGCATACGTTGATAAAAAAAATAATGAATATGTTGGATTTTCAATACCCAATGACGATATTTCTGAACAAACCATAAGTGACAATTCGGACAATCCAATTGATAAATTTTACACAGACCTTACAAAAAAAACATTTTTAAATTCAATTTTACATATCAAAATAACTGAAGCATCATATGGTTTAACAAAAGAAAATGTATATTATATTAAAGATGAGTTAACAGACAATAAACTTCAAACCAGTAGTGGTATTATTAGTGTTAAAACAAGATTTTTAGATCATGGTGGTTTTACAATCTATCCCTCTGACACAAACGTTATTTATTATCCGGATCAGGGACGTGGGGGCGGTCTTCGTTCAGTAAATAAAATTGAAACAATTAATAAATTATCTGAATCTGGTAACACATATTTTAACACAAACGTAAAAAACATCGGGTTAAACGCAATGCTTAAAACGAATGGATTAGATAAATTATCATTTAATAATATTATAGACACATGGGTAAATGAATTATATTTGCATGATGATGAAATAAAAAACGAAATAATTGATATACAAGATGTTAGATTAAGTGCATTATTGTATTTATCGAATTTCGGAAATACATTAGGTCCTTTTAATAATTACCCCAAAAAATTAAATCAGTTAATATTTAGTGTTCCGGCAGCAATCAGCGTTCCAACATATTTATCCGCATATATTGGTGCATTGGTTGATGCCAAAAATGATGGTTTTTATGATAAAATATATAATTTTTTTGTTAATGGTTCGGGGAAAACTATAAATAATTCCGGTCTTTATATTTTTGCTGATATTGCTGATATTGAAAATTGTCTATCTCTTGAAGATAAAAAATTATTTAAATATGCATATACTTCATTTATAAATGATCAATTTGGTGATATTTCATCAGAAGTACAAAAACTATATGATGCCGTAAAGAAAAAAATGTCTGATGAAAATGTTGATAAAATAACCGCATATAATTATTTTTTAAATCCAGATGATGGAAAATTTTTTCCTACAATAATACAACCATTAATTACAAGAACAAGTATTATAAATTTTAGCGAAATAACGTTTAAAAGAGACATAAATCAAATAAATTATATATCATTAAAAGATTTAAATACCGGAACTACCGATACGAAAAATATCAATAATACATACTTTAAAAATTTTTTATCAAAATTAACAAAAGAAATTACGGCGAATGAAAAAAAATTAAAAGAAGAAGAAGAAGCGAATAATAAATTAAAGGGCGATAAAGATATTATAATACAAACGTATTATTCATTTAAAAATATTAATGATAAATGGGTTTCTAATCCAATAAATTTTAAACCTCAAGGATATCCATTTAATGGCGAAAATAAAAACTTAATTGATTCATTTGCTTTTGTTGACAGAGCCATGAATCCAATTGGTGATACAATGATAAATGCCGAATTACTAATACAATTATTTGAAGACCCAAACATTAGTGTATTTAGTGTTTTATCACAATTATTATCCTTAAATGGATTTGAATTCTTTCCATTACAAAATTTTATGTCATATACTAATGAATCATGGGAAGATTCATTTAAAATCGATACTACTGTTGATGCAAATTCAAATCCTGTATTTGTTTGTATGTTTATTGGTGGTGCATCAAGTTATCCAACAGGAATTGGCAATGGTTTCTCTAATGATGGAATTATAAGTTTAGATACAACAACATCAACTGAATTTAAAACAATACCGCCCAATCTTAATGCTGATTCTGAGGATTATAAACAAGAACATAAGTTTCCCGAATTTCCTTGGAGACAAGTAAGAGCATTTAGAGTAAAATTTGGAGAACAAAATCAATCAATGTTTACGGATATTAAAATAGATAGCAAGGAATATCCCGAAACAAATGAATCAATACAAATACTTTCAAGATTAGCGGGAGATAATAAACTAAATGCACCAGTACCAAAAGGTCAAAATTTATATAATTTATATGAAAATAGGGCATATAGAGCAACGATAACTACAATGGGAAACGCAATGATCCAACCAACACAATATTTTCAATTAGAAAATGTTCCAATATTTAACGGTGCGTATATAATATTAACGGTTGAACATAATATTGAACCAAATAGAATGATGACAAATTTTTCTGGTGTAAAAATATTAAGATATCCAGTTCCGAGAGTAACAAGTCCAATGGCAATCATGGGATTTGGTGGTGGTGATTCAGAATATACAAATACCGCCGATATGTCTTCAAATGAAAATGTAAAAGGAACACATGCTACTGTAATATCACAAGCAAGAGTAGATGAACTAAAATCTGTTTTTGGTATTGATGTTTCGCATCATCAAGAAGTTATCGATTGGAATACGATAATTAATAACCCAGACCCCAATGAAGCAAAGGTTAAATTTGCTTTTATAAAACTTACTCAAGGAACTAATATTATTGATCCCAAAGCAAAAACAAATGCTGTTAATGCAAAAAACGCTGGTTTAAAAATTACTTATTATCATTTTGGAGAACCCTATACTGGTCAAGATGTTGTTAATAATGCACAAGAACAAGCAAGTTATTTTATCAACACAATTGCAACTAAAAATTTACCAGAACCAGATTTTCCACTTATATTAGATTTTGAAAATAATGATAGTGCCCACACATCATGGTCAATAAATAAAACCAATAACGATTTATGGATTAATACGTTCATTGCTGAATTAAAAAAATCTAACTATAATACCATTCTTTATGCTAATAAGAGTATTATTGAAGAAAAAACTAATAATAATTTTGGTGATGTACCGTTATGGTTTGCATATCCAATAGAAACACCAAATAGTCCAGAAATGACAAATCCAATAAATCCACCAAGCGGATGGAAAGATTGGATTGCATGGCAATTTAGTTGGCAGGGAAGACCTTATGGGCATTCAATTAATACCGATTTAAATGTAATGAAAGAAGATTATTTTAATTCACCTAAATTAACATAATAAAAGCAAAAAACGCAGAGCATCTTGGCTTGCGTTTTTCGATTCCCTTCCTCCAAATGGTAGAATGAACTTAATATGAATTTATTATTATAATAAATCTTTTTTTAGTTCATGTAAATTTATAATGTCATCATCAATGTTTTGGAGATCAGATGACATTTCATTTATTTTTTGAACTGCTTTTGTGACATTTTCTTTAACAGAATCTTTATTAAGATTTTCTAATATTTTAAGGCATTCTGTTTTATAATTTTCAAGAAGATTTTGTTTTTCCTCATTGTTTGAACTTACGAGTTTTTGAAATAATTCCTTATCATCATCATCTAATAATTCATATTTTTTATTAAATTTGTTAACCGCTATTTCAACAACACCCTCATTTATTAAATTTGTTGTTTCAATCGCTGTTTTTTTCGGTTCTTTAATATGATTTAAAACAAAAATAAACGATTCATGTATTTTATCAATATCAACATCATCATAATCCTTTAATGATTCTTCAACTAAGCTATTAATCGCATTATATAAACCAACCCTTTTATCATCAAAATGAACATCATCATCGATAATAAATGAATTTAATTTTTCATGTTCTTTATTAAGTTCATTAATTGTATAAACTTCAAACAACTTAATGTTATTATCAATATAACGAGTTGCGATTAAATCATTTTCAATATGTTTATTTTCAAGATTATTAAATATCTTGAATTCCAATTGTAATATTGGTGAATTTTTTATAACGTCAAAAAAACAGGAAATTAATTTTTTTGATTCTTCAATTAATTCATTCTTAAAATAAGAACTTTTTAATTTATTAGAAATAATTAAATTAGCAATACCAACATTAATGTTTTTCATATTTGATATGATTTAATTTATCATAAATACTATAATTAACTATAAACGATTAACTTCCATTTCATTTTTAATTTTCATTTAAATCAATTTCATCAAGTGATTCAAAATCAATATTTTCTGCTTCATTTATTTTGTATTGTGAATTTAACGCATCGCTTCCCTTCAATAATTGATCAATTTCATCAACCATCTTTTGAGCATTTTTATTTAAATTTTCATTAATTTGATTATTTTCCTTGATTATTTTTTTATGCTTTGTTTCCTTTTTCTTTTCAGGTTCTGGTTCTGAATCATCACCAAAAATCATTTTTTCTACATAAGTACCAAATTCTTTTTCATTTAGATGTTTGCGTTCTTCTGTCATTGGTGCTAATTCAGCTCCCCCACCCATTGGTGGCATTGGTGCTCCCCCACCCATTGGCGGTGCTGGTGCTCCACCCGGTGGTGGTAATCCAGCTCCCCCACCCATTGGTGGTGCTGGTGCTCCACCCGGTTCAGTAGTACCACTTTCTGCTGAAGGCAACATTCCTTCAACCGGTTCTCCGTATCTTTTATCAATATCAGCAAATAAACCGGATTTTTTAATTGTAACGGGTGCATCTTGTAATTCTTGCATAACAACTTTTTCCATTTTTTGTTGTTTCAAATCATCAACAATTTCCCTATCGCTCATATTAAATACTGTTCTCTTTGCATTAGTATGTGACATTGCAGCGATACCGGCTTCTGCACGAGTTAGATCAGCATAAGTTTGTGCTTTATCACGCATTAATTCAGATTTTAATAATTCAGATTGCGTGCTTGGATTTGTGAGCGTTAATGTAAAATTACTTAAATCATCACCAGAATAACCCAATAAATACAAATGTATAATTGCCATTTTATTCAATTCCTGAATCATGGCTTGTTGAATACGATTTACTTTCTTTGAGAATCGTATGTCATATTGTGCCATATTTTTTCCAGCACCGGCAGCATCTTGAAAACTTAAAAATGGCTTTGGAATACCTAATCCGGTAAATAAATTATCCCTAAGATACTCTATATCAGCAATATCATTAAGGTTCGATGCTCCAGCTAACGTTTCAATTCCAGTTTGTGTGTTTGCGTTTCTTACTGGCAAAAAATAATCTTCGTCATTACCCATAATATTAAAACGATAATCAATTTGACCATCAGTTGGTGCTACTTGTGCTATTTTTTTAAATTTGGTTGCTACTTTATAGATATATTCTTCAATATCTTCTTCATCAATATTTCCAACATCAATTTTAAATACTTTTTTCTCACCGGCACGAATAATACGATATGTTAACATCGCATCCTCTGCCATTATTAATTGTCTAAAAACTCTACGAACCTTATTTAAAATACTATTTCCATAGGGAAGGAACTTGTCGTCTCCCAATAATCTAAAATGTGCAATTTCAAATACATTAAATTCATCACCCGTCATTCTTTCTTTGAATTTAACAAGCGGTTTACCGTTTTGTATTCTTTCAAATCTTTCAATTTCATAATTAACCAGTTGTTTTACATGCGTAATACCTTTTTTTCTTTCACCATAAAGAAGAGTGAAATTATCCCCATATTTAACCGTGTTCCTTGTCCAAAATGGTAAGTTAACATTAACATTAATATTATCATAAAAAAATTCTTCCAACATTGTTTTTATTCTTTCTTTATTAGAATAAATATTTAACATTTTACCATTCAAACCTATTGTTGTGGCTTCTTCCATAAATAAATCCAATGCACTGCTGATTATTGGATAATATTCCATTCCTTCATAATCTATGTATGCTGGTAATCTGGCTGCCTCATATTGGAGTGCTTTTTGAAAACCCCTATCCGTTGTTCTAAAGAATTTATTTTGAAGGTCTTTTTTTTGTTCTATCTCAAGTCCCTTTTTATAAATTTCATCCGGGGTATTTCCTTTAATAATAATCTTTGATTGTTTTGCAGGAGTACTTTGTGATATAGCTGGCTGAACATCCTGAAAACCAAATCCGTCAAGATTTAATAATTTATTGAGTTGTTGATATATTGTTCCTTTATTTTCTTGCTCTGCCATTTTTATAGTTTTTTATAATTTATTATAAATACTTCATTTTTTCCGAAAAGTCATTTAGATATAAATACATCTCACATCTTCTTTTTTTTATCTAATCCCCCAAATAACCAAGAATGTGAAATATATGGATTTAATGGTGATACACTATTTGGTGAAATCATTGGTTGATTTTTAAAACCTTTATTTTTTTCAATTTCCTTAATATCATTTACTGTTATTATCGCATTCAACATTTTTTCAGTAATACCCCTATTTTGTTTAAATCTCGCCATATCAAAATTTAATACATATAATCCAATTGATAATCCCATAATAGAATCATCATGAAATGAACGTTTATGATCAGCAACACGGTTACCGGGTATGGTTACAAATGTTTTTAGTTCATTTAATAATCTGATCGATCTTATAATAACATCTTCCAAATATACTGCTCGTTGTAACTCAAGAAGAACAGAAGCACGATTATTACCAATAAAAAATCCCGGTATAAGATCAACATTCATTATTGCACCATCCGACATTGCTTTTTGTCCCTTTTTAATATAACCCTGTAATCTATCTCTTGATGGTTTATGCGTTACTTCAGCATAATGAACATTATTATAACCAGATTCCAATAATTTTTCAACACACTGAACACCATAACCACCCGTGATATCTACAACACAATATGCATCATTATATCTTCTTCCAAATTGATAAGCAATTTCAGCAAGCATTTGTGGTGTTACTTTGCCATAATATTCAGCAACCTGTTCAACCTTATGTCTTTTTATTTTAACTTTTTTCGTTTTTTCGTTTTTTATAATAACTTTTTCTTCAATAATTTCAATTGTTTTAACTATATTAACACTTGAATTATCTTCACCATGACCCGGTGATGCATCAAGCGACATAATATAATCTTCACCGGGTTTTGGGTCTTCCCAAATCCACATATTGTTATCTATATATTCTTGACGAATCGGAGTTTTAATTTCATTTTCTTCAATACGTTTTAAATGTTCTTCAGCAATAAAATTATCTCCAGACCCGACAAAAGAACATAAAAGTTCCTGCGCTACTTTACGTAAATCTCCATTTGCATTTTTTATTTGATCTTCAAACCACGGCGAACTGGCTTCCCAGCCATCATCCATTAGTTGAATTCTTTTTCTATTATCCCAATTTTCATCAATTAACTTAATTTCATTTTGTTTGTTTTTATTTTTTAACCAAACCAAATCTTTATTATATCTTGGATCATTAAACCACCAAAGTTCCATTGCCACAAAATTATTTTCTGATGGTATTGCTCTTGCGCCCATAAATGTTTTATAGAAAATCGGATCAATTCCCGATGGCGTTGACACCATGATTGCAGCACCACCTGTTTGCAATGTTGGTTGTGCAGATGTCCAAAATTTATCGGCTTTTTCCGTCCATGCAGTTTCATCCCAAAATAATAATGTTGGTGTATAACCACGAAGACCCTTTGATGAAAATGCGCCTAATTTTGAATAATTATCGTATTCTTTTAATTTTTGTGTGTCTTTTAAATTTTTTTCTGCATTTCTACCAGTTTTAGGTCTAAGCCATACAGGACAACTTTCAATAAATTCAACAACATCATTCATTAATTCATCACGTGCCGTTTCCAATTTATCAGCAACTATTGCAACCTGTCTATTTTGATTAAACATAACGTACCATGCAATAAAAGCACATACAGTTGTTGAAACACCCGCTTGACGATACTTGTTTGCAATAACAAATCTATTATTTAAACAAGCATCAATCAAATCTTTCTGAAAACTAAATAATTTAAATTGTATGATAAGACCACCCTTTCCTTGTGTTTGATCGAAAATTGTTAAATATGTTTCAATAAAATAAATTGGATTCGTTGCACAACGGATTATTTCATGTTCTTGTTCTATTACGGTTAATTCACCTGCTTTTTTTAAGTTACCATCCTTAGTAACAATAATTGATTCAAGCTTACTTGTCTTTTTTCTAAGCTCTTTCGCTTTTTTTCTGAGTTCTTCTTTTTCTCTTTCTTTTTGTATATCAATTGGAACAACTGGAATGTGTTCAGGTGTCATGTCTTCCAGATTTTCACGTTTTTCCTTTTCCTTCTCTTCGTCAGATAAATATCTTCTCATTTATAAAAAATATTTAAAATCTTATTGATGATATTTCAACAAATTCATTATTCTTTAATATTATTTTTCGTGTATCTAATAAATCTTTAACACGAGTCAACGTCATGCCATAATGAAACACCAATAATGGTAAATCACAATCATCATCATTATTATTTTCAAACATTTTATCATAATCGCTTATTTTATTATTATCAATATCGGTATTATCAATATTTTCATATGCTAATGCATGAATTGTATAATATCCATGCATATATGGTCTATCAACCGCTTCATGTAAACAAAATAAATTAAATGAGTTTGTTTTCAAATTAAAAATTGCATCAACATAATCTTCAGTTGGTGGTATAGCATTATCACAAGCCGGGGACATATCCCAACACCATCCTTCAACATCAATGTTTGTTTCATCATGTGAAAAAATAAATTCATAAATTCCCTCACCCTTTGAATTATATCCAATTTTTAAAACAAAAATAAGTTTTAAATCAATTTCATTATATTTCATTGTATTGATTTTTTTATAAATACTAACGATAAAAAAAGCCATAATAAATATGGCTTTTAAAATTTTTATTCAGTTGGTAATTAAATTATTTGGTTCTTTTTTTCAATATTGTTGATTCATACAATTTGAATTGTTCTGCAATCATAGCATCGAGTTTTTTCAATGTATTTGACTTTTTATTTTCATTAAGACTTGGTTTTTTTAAACCGCTAAGTTCTTCAAGTCTATTATGAATATATTTTCTAACCCTTTTTTCGGATTCATTCATTGCAATATTAACCGTTTTATCCGGTTGAACTGTAATATCAACACCAGTAGTTGGAGCACCATCTGGTTTAATCATACCAACACCAAGATTTTGAGCTGGGGGTGCAAAAGTAATATCCTTTTTATCATCACCCTTATCATTGTTTTCAATTTCTCCGCTCTCAATTTCTGGTTCATCATCTTCTTTTAACATGTTCGGCTGAACTTCCACATTGCCAGCATCAACAACACCCTCTGCAGCATATTTGAATTTACCTAAATTTGCAGCACCACCTGCACCAAGTTGATTTTGAATTGTTGCTAAAATACTTTTAACATTTATTGGTTGTTGACCCGCTTTTGTTAATGTATTATTTAAATTTGCAATTTGTTTACCCAATGTAGCAGCATCGGTTTCAACTTTTTTAACAGCAGGATTTATTTCGCCTTTATAATATGTTTGTTTAACATTTTGTGCTGCTTGACCAATTGCTTGTCCAGCACTCTTAACAGCACCACCAACAGCTTGAGCACCTTGTTTAACACCACCCCAAGCACCCTTTGCCAATGAACCCAAACCACCCCAAAGTTCATTAATTTGTGCTAATTTATCTTCTTCGGTTGTTTCATTTAATTCATTTGTATATGGGGTTAATTTTTCGGCATATTCATCATGACCATAATCACCCTTTAATTTTTCAAGCATTTCAGGAGTAACAAGTAATGCTACCATTTTGAAATCGCCATCATTCTGACCATCATTATGTGCATTTGCATAACCACTAATAACACTTGCTTTTTCTTCATCGCCACATTCCATAAATGCTTCGGGGTTACCATATCCTCTTGATTCTGCATATTGTGGAAATCCACCGCATTCGGCACAAACATCTTCTTCAACACCATCTCCGACAGGTTCTTGTTCTACACTTGATCCTAAATCTTCAATTTCTTCAGGTTTGGTTATTTTGATTAATCTATCTGCCATTTCTTTTCTTTCTTCAATTTCAAGTTCCGGTAATTTATCTTTAAATGCAGATATAAATGAATTAATATATGATTTGGTTTGCGATGGTTCTAATTCAGTTTTTCTTATTACATTGGTTATTTTACCAAGACTTTTTTCAAGTTCCTTTACTGTTAAACCTTTATCTTCTTCACCACCTTCAGGTGCTGGTTCTTCGGCAGGAACTTCAGGTATTTCTTCACCACCTTCAGGTTCATCAGTAGGCACTTCAGGCATTTCTTCACCACCTTCAGGTGCTGGTTCTTCGGCAGGAACACCTTCACCACCTTCAGGTGCTGGTTCTTCAGCAGGAACACCTTCACCACCTTCAGGTTCATCAGTAGGCACTTCAGGCATTTCTTCACCACCTTCAGGTGCTGGTTCATTAACCGGAACTTCAGTAGCATCGGTTGCAGCATCTAAATCGCCAACTTTACTTGCTGCCATTTCAATTTCATCACCCGCTTTATCTTCATTTAATCTTTTTTTACCCGTAACTTTATTACCCGTTTTACTTTGTTTTAATGAGACCGCTTCGTTAATAGTATGAAATATCATATTTCTTTGTTTATCAGCTTCTGATAATTTACCATATTGATATTCGGTAATATTAGCCAATCCACCAATATAAGCAAAATCGGCAACATCAGGATTTTCTTTTGTACCGGCTTTTTTTATGTAATAATTATGGTTTTCTTTAACAATACCATATGCTATACCATCTGCTGCCCTTTTATAATCAATTAAAGTACCTAATGTACGTGATTCTTTTATCGGTTTTTTATTTACTTCTGCTAATTCTTGAAGTCTTTGATAGTATGCTTTTTCGGATACCTTTTTTCTCATTTGAATATTTTTTTATTTTATCTTATTTACGTCAAATATTTTTTTATAAATACTTATGTAATAGCAAAAAAATAGCATTTCTATATTATTTCATAATTTTCACCAACTATTTTGTGTTTAATAAGCATTTCTAAAATTTGCGGAGTTATTAATTTTTTTCTTTTATAATTTTCGATAATCATTAAATTTGTATTAATTTGTGAAACATTATTCTCATTCAAAAATTTTTTACATTTATACAAATCTTCAACAATTTGATAAAAAACCTTTTCGGCTTTTTTCTTTTTAATAAACTCTTTTAATTGATCCTCTGTTACTATAAATCTTTTCATGAAGTGAAATACTTTTAATATAAATACAATTATGCAAATTCGTTTAATGTCAATTCTTGTGTTAAATAATTATTTTTTAATTCTATTAATTTAGCAAGATAACCGGTATTTCTTAATATTTTAAAAACAAGATTTTCCACAGAATATTCACCACTATTACTAAGTCCCGTTTGTCTGTATTTTTTTATTTTATTTTTTAATAATTCATATTTCTTTAAAAAATCTTCTTCATTTTCATTTGTTTCCAAGTCATCAATTGCATTCATGAAATCAGCAGATTTTAATTGTACATCCCCTGTATTAATATTTACAATTTTTTTTGTTGGCTTTACCACCCATTCATCTTTAATTAAAGAATATGTGCCTGTTGCATAATGGGGTTCATCAACGTCCTGAAAATACACTTCAACATCACGACCTTTTACCTGAATTGAAAGTTTATCATTCCATAATAGTTTTTTTAATTTTAAAAATTCCCCAACAAAATCTTTATTTTCAGAAATTTGATTAAAATCAAAAATAGTATGTACATCTAAATCAGAATTTTCATTATAATTATAATTTGCCACACTTCCCGTCAGTATAATATCATTAAAATTAAGATTTTCTATACCAGAAAATTCAATAAATCTTTTTGCGTTCATTAATAACGCTTTTCTGACTTCTGTTTTCATTTTCCCATTTTCATCCCAAATAAAAGGACATAACGTATCATGCATTTCAATTGATGACACATCAACAACATCCGGATCAACTACTTCTTTTAAAACATCTGAAATATTATGCGTTTTCCAATATTTACCCGACCAAAAACGTGAATTTTTATTTATTTTTTGTGTTTCTTTAATCATAACCAATATTATCTATTCAGTTTCTGTTATTTCCATTTCCGGTTCATTTGATTTTGGATATAATTTATTTATAATTCCATCTATCGAATCAATAATAGTATAATAATTATTATCAAAAAGAAAATCCAATTTTCCTTTCAATAAATCAACTTTTTTTCTATAATCAGTTGATTGTTCTTCAC
>Ga0315275_10002232_pt1 | contig 17381 bp, 15 predicted proteins | sample YL17G03_0_MG_FD_205557 | JGI IMG/M metagenome (GOLD analysis project Ga0315275, IMG submission 205557) | Sediment microbial communities from Yellowstone Lake, YNP, Wyoming, USA - YL17G03_0 | ecosystem: Environmental > Aquatic > Freshwater > Lake > Sediment | place: USA: Wyoming | collected...
AGCAGGATCACCGGGCATGGGGCTTGCGATGATTTCTCCTGCTGGGGGCTGTCATCCTTCATTATTAGTGATCCCAGCACGCTTTCGACCGCGGCGAAAACAGGTTCCACCTTCATGACCATCCCGCCGCCGCCTCCGTAGGGCTCGTCGTCGGTCACGTGGTGCCTGTCGGTGGCGTAATCGCGGATATTGTGAACCCGCACATCGAACAATCCGCGCTGGCGGGCACGTTTTAATATACTGCTATTGAGATAGGGGGGAAAAACTTCCGGGAGCAGCGTGAAAACGTCGAACTCCATGAGCGGATTCTAAACGCAAGCGTATCGTCTGGCAAGAGGCTCCCGTTAGGAACCCATTTTTCCGTTCCCCAGGGCAATCTTCCAGGGCAGCCTCCCGGCAGTTTTGGCGGGGATTGACGCCCGTTTGATTAGGATGGTAAGATGATTGCATGTATCTGCAAGGTTCGAAATGGAGCATGCGCCAGAAGCGTCCGCGCATCAACTGGTTCCTGGTGGTGATGGTGGTGATCCTGATCGCCATCGTCACCTATGTTGACCGATTCATTCTACCCACGGCACAGACCCCGTTCATGCCAACATTTACAGCCACCCGCGACCCGGAATCGTATGTCGTCGATGGGCAGAACCTGTTTGCCGAGGGAAAGTTGTTCCAGGCGATCGATGCCTATATGGAAGCGATCCGGATCAAGCCGGATGATCCGGCGATCTATATTGCCCTGGCACGCGTGCAGATCTTTGCGGGCAAGTATGACGAAGCGCTGGTCAATGCCGAGAATTCCCTGCTGCTTAATCCGAACAACTCGAATGCGCACGCCGTACGCGGCTGGGCACTGACGCAGAAGGGGGATTACACGGCTGCGGATGAGTCCATCAAGGAGGCCTTGCGGATCGACCCCACGAACGGCATCATCCAGGCTTACAAGGCTTTCCTGTTTGGACGCATGTTTGAAAATAATGCCGGTCCGTACGTTGACCCGATCACGGTGGCGATCGAATCCTCCCAGGCCGCGGTCACATTGACCCCGAGCAGCCTGGAGGCCCACTGGGCGCGCGCCTACATCCTGCAGATCACCGATAACCGCGAGCAAGCCGTTCAGGAATACCTGCTTGCCATCCAGATCAACCCGAATATCTCGGAGATCCACCTGGAGCTGGGCGTCACGTACAGGGGGCTGGGAGTGATCGATGCAGCCATCCAGCAGTACACGCTGGCGAATACATTTAATCCCTCCGACATCCGCCCGTATTTGTATAGTTCACGCGCCCTGGCTTCCATCGGCGAATATGCCAAGGCTGCCCAGTATGCCGAGAGCGCGGTGGCGAACGATCCCGTGGACCCCTACCTGCGCGGCAACTGGGGTTTCATGCTCTACAAGGATTTTGACTGGCCGAATGCAATGATCCAGCTGGCGTTGGCGGTCAACGGGGGGACGAATGAAGAGGGTCAGCTCGTTCCGCCGCAGCTGCTTATCGGCGGCGATCCCCGCATCGCCCAATATTTTTACGTGTATGCCATTCTCCTGGCAAAGAGCGACCGCTGCGGGGAGGCACTGCCCATCACCCAGCAACTGATCACGAATGTCCCCAATGATGCGGATGCCGCTTACAACGTGGAATATATCCAGCAGCTCTGCGCCCAGAGCCTGGGGGGAGCCTCCGCCACTCCCAAAGCCACCCCAACCCCATGAAAGTCAACCGCCGCCGCGCCCTGTTCTATCAGCGCCGGAGCTCGAACCTGTACCGCCTGTTTGCCCTGGCCCTGTTCATCCTAGCGGGTGTGTGGTTGCTTCAGCGCCTGTTAAGCGGGGAGATCCGCAATCCCTTCGACCCGACCCCCACCTCCACACGCTCGATCAATTCCTGGGTCATGGAGGGGGAGGCCTCGTTTGCCGCCGGCGACCTGACGGCTGCCATCAGCTCCTACCAGCAGGCCACCCAGGTGGATCCGACAAACGCGGAAGCCATGGCGGAACTGGCGCGCATTCAGGCATATTCCTCGCGCCTGCTCTCGAACGACAGCGACCGCCTTGCGCGGCTGGTGGAAGCACAGGCCTCCGCCGACCAGGCCAAAACCCTATCACCGGAAGACAGCAATGTGCTCGCCATCCGCGCCTTTGTCCTCGACTGGAATGCCGACCCAAACCTGGATGCCCTGCGCAGCGACAGCAAGACCGCTGCCCGCATGTTGATCGAAGCCGACCAGGAGGCGCTGCACGCCATCTCGTTGAACAGTCAGAATCCGCTCGCCCAGGCATTCTATGCGGAGATCCTGATCGACGAGCAAAAATGGACCCAGGCTGAGCAGTACATCCAGACCGCCCTCCAGTTGGGGCCGCAGGTGATGGATGTCCATCGCGTGTATGGGTATTACCTCGAGTCGATCAAGTATTACCGCCAGGCGATCGAGGAATACAACCTGGCCCTGGGGATCAATCCCAACCTGACCTTTCTCTACATTTCCATCGGGCACAATTACCGCGCCCTGGCGTTGAATACCGGTCCGGGTTACCAGCAAACGGAACTCTATAACCAGGCCCTGCAGAGTTATGCCAAGGCCATACGCCTGAACGAACAACTCAAGATCCGCGATCCATCGCCTTACCTTGCCATTGCCAAAACCTACTCGCAGCAGGGAGAATTCTTTGCCGCCGCGTTGAATGCCCAGAAAGCCATTGCCATGGACCCGACCAACGCCGACCTGTACGGGCAGCTGGGAAACATCTACAAGCGCGGCCGAAATTTTGAAACCTCGATCATCGCCCTGAAATGCGCGGTGGAAGGCTGCAATGCGGAAGAATCCTGCCAGGCGCGCAACGGCTGCCCGCCGGGCGACACAGGCACGGCAGTGCTCCCGCTCCCGCTTTCACCCAGGAGCGCCACCTATTACCTCGACTACGGCTCGGTGCTGGCGGCTTTCTCGCCTCAAAAACCCGCTTACTGTGAACCGGCGGTGAGGGTGCTGACGCTGCTCATCCAGACCTATCCGGATGACCAGATCATCGTGCGCAACGCCTCCGACGGCCTGTCCATCTGCGAAAATGTCCTGGCCGCCCAGACCCGGACCCCTACGCCGGGGGGTGCAGCAACCTCCACCATTCTTTCCACACCTTCGCCGGCCTATACCCCTCATCCCTAGGAGCGGGAAACCAGGCCACGGGGGAATATCAGAGTTTCGTTAATAACGGGAAAAACCTCTTGACGGTGATGCAGAAGTCCTGTATCATAAGATTTAGCACTCAGTATGCTGGAGTGCTAATATGTTGCTACTCACAATTTCAGGAGGCAAATATGAAACTTAATCTCAAACCTTTGGGAAGTCGTCTGGTGATCGATCCCATCGAGCAGGAAGACATCACCGCGGGCGGCATCGTGCTCCCCGAAACAGCCAAGGAAAAGCCACAGCAGGGCATGGTCCTGGCGATTGGCCCCGGCGATCGCGATGAAGATGGAAAGCGCATCGCCATGGACGTATCCGTCGGCGACAAGGTCTTGTACGCCAAGTATTCCGGTACGGAAATCAAAATGGATGGTAAGAAACTGCTCATCATGCGCGAGAGCGATATTCTTGCCATTGTCGTTGTAAAGAAATAAATCCAATTGGAGGAATGAACTATGGCTGCAAAACAACTTGTCTTTTCAGAAGACGCCCGTCGCCGGCTTCAGCAGGGGATTGATGTGGTAGCCAATGCGGTTGCCACCACCCTGGGACCCAAGGGCCGCAACGTGGCTTTGGATCGCAAATTCGGCTCCCCCACCATCACCCACGACGGCGTGACCGTGGCAAAGGAAATCGAACTGGAAGACCCCTTTGCGAACATGGGTGCGCAGCTTCTCAAGGAAGCCGCCACCAAGACCAATGACATCGCCGGCGATGGCACCACCACTTCCACCGTGCTGGCGCACGCGATCGTCACCGAAGGCTTGAAGAACCTGGCTGCCGGTGCCAACCCGATGCGCCTGAAACTGGGCATCAGCCAGGGCGTGGAAACCGTCGTGGCGGCACTGCGCAAGATGTCGCAGAAGATCGAGACCAAGGAAGAGATCGCCTCGGTGGCCACCAACTCGGCTGCTGACCCGGAGATCGGCAAACTGATCGCCGATGTGATGGACAAAGTAGGCAAGGACGGCGTCATCACGGTCGAAGAGTCAAAATCCCTGCAGTTCGAGACCGAATACGTGGAAGGCATGCAGTTCGACCGCGGTTACATCTCGGCTTACTTCATCACCGACCCCGAGCACATGGAAGCGGTCATCCCCGAGCCGTACATCCTGATCTACGACAAGAAGATCTCCGCCGCCCAGGACATCGTCCCGGTGCTGGAGAAACTCGTCCAGATCGGCAAGCGCGACCTGGTGATCATCGCCGAGGATATCGACGGCGAAGCCCTGGCCACCCTGGTGTTGAACAAGCTGCGCGGCATGTTGAACGTGCTGGCTGTGAAGGCACCCGGCTTCGGCGACCGCCGCAAGGCGATGATGCAGGATATTGCCGCCCTTACCGGCGGACAGCTGATCTCGGAAGAGACCGGCCGCAAGCTCGAGACCACCACCCTGCAGGACCTCGGCCGTGCCGAGAAAGTGGTCACCGACAAGGATAACACCACCATCGTCGGCGGCAAGGGTGAGACCGCCCAGATCAAGGGACGCATCGAGCAGATCCGCGTGGAGATCGAGAAGAGCACCAGCGATTACGACAAGGAAAAACTCCAGGAACGGCTGGCCAAGCTCTCCGGCGGCGTTGCCATCATCCGTGTTGGCGCAGCCACCGAGACCGAGCTCAAAGAGAAGAAACACCGCGTGGAAGATGCCCTTTCAGCCACGCGCGCCGCAATCGAAGAAGGCATTGTCCCCGGTGGCGAGATCGTCTTCATCAACGCCGTTGCCGCACTGGACAAGGTCAAGATCACCGGCGACGACGAGGCCATCGGTGTTGTCATCGTCCGCAAGGCGCTCGAAGCCCCCATCCGCAAACTGGCTGAGAATGCCGGGCAGGACGGCGCGGTCATCATCGAGAACGTCCGCCGCTATGCCAAGGAACAGAACAACAAGCACATCGGTTACAACGTCATCACCGGCGAATACACCGACATGCTCAAGGCTGGCGTGATCGACCCGCTCAAGGTGGTACGCGGCGCCCTCGAGAATGCCGCCTCCATCGCGGCCATGATCCTGACCACCGAGTGCCTCATCACCGACGTGCCCGAAAAAGAAAAACCATCCCCAATGCCCCCGGGCGGCGGCGGAATGGATTACTAGACCCGAATTAAGTTTGAAGGGCGACCTCTCGGTCGCCCTTTTCTTTTTCTGATCGTTCGAAATGATCCAGCCTGACGCTCATTTTCTCTGCAGTAAAGCAAGGAATTCCGAATTGTGTAGTCTGCAGGAGTTGGTATAATCCTGACCAATGACTCCCCGTTTACCCCGCCGGCTCCCCCTTGCCGCCCTGATCCTGCTTGCCCTGCTGCTGGCAGGCTGCGTTCCCGTCCCCGGCACCGCTTCGGTTCCCACGCTTACGGTTGCGCCGATCCCCACTCCCACCGCCACGCCGCTCCCCATGGCGGTCATCGTCAACGGGGAGGGGATCAACCAGGCGGAATTCGATTCCGAACTGAGGCGCTACCAGCAGGCGCAGGCCGGGCTGGGGGAAACGGTCAGCGTGGAGACGGCTTCCAGCGTTGTGTTGGAGAACTTCGTCGACCTGCTCCTGATGGAGCAGGCTGCCGCGGCGTACGGTTTTACTCCGGATGATGACAGCCTGCAGAGCCGTATCGAGACCCTGGCCCTCGATGCCGGCGGACCGGAAGCACTCGCCGCCTGGATTACCGCGCACGGATATACCCCCGAGGAGTTTGCCGCCGCATTGCGCCGGCAGGTCGCCGCTGCCTGGATGCGCGACCGGGTGACCGCCTCGGTGACCGCCACGGCCGAGCAGGTACACGTTAAGCAGATTTTGCTCTATAATGAAGAGGAGGCACAACAGGCGCTTGGTTACCTCCAGGCAGGCTGGAATTTCGAAGACCTTGCCGCCCAGTATGACCCGGTCACAAAAGGCGAACTGGGCTGGTTCCCGAGGGGCTATCTCCCCTCCCTGGCGATCGAAGAGGCGGTATTTGCCCTGCAGCCCGGTCAATACAGCGCCATCCTGCAGGATGAGGGCGGGTACCACATCCTGTACGTGATGGAAAGGGACCCCGCCCGGCAGCTTTCTCCAGATGCGCTGCTGACCCTCCGGGAACAGGCCCTGCAAACCTGGCTGAACCAGCGGCGAAATGAGAGTACAATAATTTATCCACCCTGATGCCTGACGGGAGAATGATGTATGGACGGTTTTGAACTCAAGCCTGAACGCAAGAAGATCAACCTGAAAGCACTGGTCTGGAATTTTCTTACCCTGGTGGTGTTGGTCGCCATCGGCGTCCTGGCATTCCTGTTCCTGACCATCTACACCAACCCGAGCTCACCATTCAATCCATTCCCCCCGGTCGTGATCCCCACGCTCTACCAGACCGAAACGCCCACCGCCACCATGGTCGTCATTACCAGGGAAGCCACCTGGACGGCAACCACCACCGTCGAGGCATTACCCACGCGCACCAGAGCTCCCACGTGGACATTGCTCCCCGAGATGGTCACACCTTCCAACACCGCCACGCCTACCGTCAAGCCCACGGAAGGCATCGCTGCCGTCAGCTCCACCCCCGCGCCCGCCTCGGCAGAGATCACCTACTGGGCGAGCACGGATTTCCATCCCGACAAGGCCTGTCTATGGCTGGGGGTGGGGGGGAAAGTGCTGGGAGTGGACGGCACTCCGCTTCAATACCAGATCATCCAGGTCGGCGGCACCCTGGACGGCAAACCGGTCAGCCTGTTCACGTTGACCGGCACAGCGGCCATCTACGGTCCGTCTGGCTACGAACTTGTGCTCGCCGAACATCCCATCGCCTCCACCCAGACGCTCTGGATCCAGCTGCTGGATAACACTTCCAAGCCCCTGACGGGCAGGATCTATTTTGATACCTTCAATGCCTGCAATAAGAACCTGGTGATGATCGAATTTACCCGCACGCGTTGAATATCCAGTACAATACGAGGAGAACGCGGCTGAAAGCCGCGTTCTCTTTTTGATTCCGGATAGCATGAAAATCAAACTGCCACATTCCAGTGGGCATACTTTGGATTCATGCCGCGCACCACTTCGAGGAACAATTTACGCAACTGCGTACCGATGGGACCCATCACGCCTGTCCCGATCGGACGGTGATCCACCTTCGTTGCCACGGTCACCTGCGCGGCGGTGCCGGTGAGGAAAAATTCCTCGCACAGGTACACTTCCGAGCGGTCGATCGTGCGCTCCACCACCGTCAGCCCGAGTTCGTTCCTCGCCAGTTCCATCACCGAGAGGCGGGTGATGCCTTCCAGGATATTGTCGGTCACCGGCGGGGTGATCAGGACGCCGTTGCGCACCATGAAGATGTTCATGGCGCTGCCTTCAGCAAGATGACCATCCTGGGTGAGCACCAGCGCTTCGTCAAACCCTGCCATGGAGGCGTCCGTTTTGATGAGCGCCGAGCTGGCATACGCGCCGCTGATCTTGCCGCGCGCCGGGATCATGTTGTCGTCGATACGCCGCCAGGAGGAGATCATCACGTGGGCATCCGTATCGTTCTTGACATACTGTCCGAAAGGCAGGGCGAAGATTGTCAAATCTTCCTTCAGGTCATGCAGGCGCACCCCGATCCCTTCCTCGGATTTGTATGCCAGGGGTCGAATGTAGATATCCTGCCGGTAGGCGTCACGGCGCAGCAACTCGAGGGTCAGTTCCGTGAGGCTTTCAGGGGTTTGTTTGATATCCATGCGCATGATGCGGCATGAATTCAAGAAGCGACGGAAGTGATCCTGCGGGCGGAATACGAACAGGCGTTTCTGCTCCTCGTTCCAATACGCGCGTATACCGCCGAAGACAGCCGTGCCGTAATTAAGCGCGTGTGTGGCAACCCCGACCTTTGCCTCGGAGTAGGGGACGATCTTGCCCTGGAAGAATGCGTTCTTGGGTTGGTCCAAGTGGATACCTCCAAAAAACGAAATGTACCAATATTGCGTTTGGTGATTATACCGCCACTTTTTTCCATGAAAAGAGGCTGCGCTTGGAGCTGGCGCTTTATTGCAGCAGGTTTGCAGGAAACAGAATTAATGGTAGAATTAATTAGATGGATATCGAAATAAATTAGCGAAGGTAATATTATGGAAAATGATCCCGAATTGCTGGCTTTCCTGAAAGCGCTGGCGGACACCAACCGGCTGAAAATGATCGGCTTGCTGGCGCAGCGACCGTACAGCGGAGAAGAACTGTCTGCCATGCTGGGCTTGAAAGCCTCCACCATCTCCCACCACCTGGCGAGGCTGACGGCCGTGGGACTGGTCTCTGCCCGCGCGGAAGGTTACTATAACATGTACCGGTTGGACCAGGCAGCCCTGCAGAAGATCCGCCGGCTGTTCTCCCATGCCGACCTCGTGACGGCGGCTGCGGGGGTGGACCTGGATGGTTACGACCGGAAAGTGGTGGCTGATTTTTCCCGCCCGGACGGCAGCCTGAAAGAGATCCCCGCCCAGCGCAAGAAGCTGGAAGCCATCCTGCGCCACGTGGTGAGTGATTTCGAATCCGGCAGGCGCTACAGCGAGAAGCAGGTCAACCAGATCCTGTCCAGGTATCACGAAGATACCGCCTCGTTGAGGCGGGAACTGGTGGGGGTCAAATTGATGCAACGCGCAGGCGGGGAATACTGGAGGTTGGAGAGCGGGGAATAGCAGGCGATCCCACCGGGGGTGGATCTGGTTTAACCTGGCTGCGAACGTGTCGAGTTTAGGATCCGGCAGTCATTGACCGCGTTTTTGCAACCGGAATGTTTCCGCCCCTGCCAGCACCTTCCCCAGCGGTTCCGCTTTCAGCGCCATCACCCGGCTGTTGGAGAAATAACTGAAATCGAAACTGGTCATGTCTCCTGCCTGTTTGCCGGGCACGGGCAGCAGCCGGGCGGTGAGGGGTTTATCCAGCCGCAACGCCAGGGCAGCGAGGTCCAGGAGCAGGGCGGCGATCTGGCCGGCGGTCGAATCACCCGGCAGCGGCACCGTGTCGATCCCCGTGCCGCAGACGGCGGAATAGAGCAGCAGGTCCTTGACGGTCAGCCGCCCCTCGGCGGCGCGTTCCGCCAGGAAGGCATCTTCCAACACGGGAGTCATCAAGCCGCAGAACCCGGTGCGGGGAAAATGCGCCCGCTCGAGCGCTTCCGTCAGGATGGCTGCCGCGGCCAGGGAGCCGTGCATTCCCACCCTGGGTACGCCCATCCGTTCGAAGGCCGCCCCCAGCGAGCGCGTCTCCTCCGGGAAGGGAGCCAGGGAGAAGTCGATCCCGCCGAATTTCAACTGGTATTTATATTTCAACAGGTCGGCTGTCTTCGCCAGAGTCTTGCCGTTCTCTTCCAGAACGGCGATCAGGGCGTCCCTGCCGGCGTCGACAGTTTCGGCAGCATCAAAAGCCCGCACGGCCTCATCCGCGGCTTCCATTGCGATGGCAAATGAGGGTTCCTTGCCTTCGTGATAGGCAGCCGGAAAGAACGGCACCCCTGGCGGTACATTTGCCAGGGCTGCGAAATTCAGGTTGGAAAAGCCGTTCGGATCCAGCCGGGAGGTCTGCACGATCACGTCGGCGCAGGCATTGACCGCCGGCAGCGAGATGCCGAGCTTTGCTTCCGCCATCACGCCGGAAAAGAAAATATTCTTCGATACGGCGATCGCGTTGGGGAGAACTCCATAACTATCCGGGATGGTGGGTAAAGCGGGTCCGAGGGAGGCGTAAGGAATGTCAATTTCCTGCAGGATCTGGCTCATCTCCGCCGCCAGGCGCGGCGTCTCGAACACCTTGCCCGCACCGAGCAGGAGCGGGAAGGGGATCGTTGCCAGGCGCTTCGACTGCACCTCGAATCCAGCCGCCTCGAAATTTAATTGCGCTTCCGCCAGGAATGCGCCGGCAGCCTGGAGTTTTTTCTTGTCCAGCGGCCAGCCGGGATTACAGAAATAGGTGATCGAGCGAATTTTCATGTTCTATTCCAGGGATGCAGCCCACGCAGCGAGTTGATGGTAAAAAAGCCTCTCCATGATTATTATAGCGGCGGGCATATTGTTTTCATAGTCCACATTGCTATACCATTTCCTACCGGCTTTCTATACTGCACGAAACCAACGCAACAAATACAGCGCTCGTAGCCTGGGATCTCACCTGGCATCTCCGCTGCCCGCCCGCAGTCCAGGAATTTCCAGCGCTCAGACCAGCCTTATTTCGATTGCGATGACCTTTGCCTGACCGCTTCGAATAACAGGATTGCCCCCGCTGCGGCTGCATTGAGCGACTCGCTCCCCCCGGGCATCGGGATAGAAACCTTTGACTCTGCCAATTCCCGGGCAGGGACGCTGGCGCCCTCGGCTTCGCCTCCAACGATCATTGCGAACGGGCTGCGGAAGTCAGCCTGCCAGCAGGGGATCGAGGCCTCCATATCTGCCAGCAGTACCTTCAGCCCCTGCGTGGCCGCGCGGAGTTCATCCCATCCGAGACGGAGAATTGGCAATCGGAAATGGGCTCCCATCCCGGCGCGCACCACCTTCGGCGCGAAGGCGTCGGCGGTCTCGGGCGGCAGGAGAACCGCCTGTACACCAGCCGCGGCCGCGCTGCGCAGCAGACTGCCCAGGTTGCCCGGGTCGCGGATCTGATCGGGAATGAGCACCATGGACAGAGATCCGGGCAGGGGTAATGGCCGCATTTCCAGGACAGCCAGGATGCCCTGCGATGATTCGGTCCCGCTGATCGAGTGCATCAGGTTGCCGGCAACCCGGATCGTTTCCACTTGTTTTTCACGAAGGGCTGCCACCAGTGCCTGTGCCCGTTCCCCCAGGCTCTCTGCTGCCAGAACGAACCGAAATGGCCAACCCGCCCGCAGGGCCTCTTCCACCAGCCGAACCCCCTCGGCCACGAACGCCCCGGTCAAACGGCGTTCCTTTGAGTCTCTTAACAGGGCGCGGGCAAGTTGTATCCTGGAATTATGGGCTGAAGTAAGCATGCCTCGATCATCCGCCTGAGGTAAACAGGAAACGCTTGTGCAGGATCAAAGAAATAGTCACCGGATAATTTTACCCCCATTAAACGATCAAGGGGCACACCCGGGTGTGCCCCTTGATGAAATCAGGGTTTGCGTTACGCCTGGCTGGCTTGTTTGACCACTGCGGCGAAAACCTGCGGGTCGCGCACAGCCAGGTCGGCAAGCATCTTGCGGTTGAGATCGATGCTCGCCTTTTTCAGGGATGACACCAGGCGGCTGTAGGTTGTCCCATTCAACCGGGCGGCGGCATTGATGCGTGTGATCCATAATCTCCGCAGGTCGCGGCGCCGCACACGGCGGTCGCGCGAGGAGTACCACATGCTCTTCAGCATCGCCTCGTTGGCGCGCCGGAACAGCAGGTGCCTGCTCATGCGCTGTCCTTTTGTGTATTTCAAAACCTTCTTGTGACGCAGGTGACCTTGCGGTCCGCCTTTTACTCGTGCCATCATTTACCTCCTGCTAGCCCACGGGCGCCGGTGCAGGCAATTGCCTGCGCTCCAGTTGGCTGCACCCGTCAGCCGCAAATAAATGGATAAGATACAGGAAACTATTCAATACCCGCAGGTATTATGGTTTCATGTGCGGCGCCAGGCGCCGGATACGCTTGATATAACTTTTCCCCTCGACGGCAACCATTTCACCGAACAAAGCCTTCACCCGGTGCGATGACTTGCGCCGCAGGTGGGCCTTGCCGCCTTTGGTGCGCACAATTTTACCTGAACCGGTTACTCCGAACCGTTTCGAGGTGGCTTTATGCGTCTTCAGTTTGTACTTGACAACCTTCCTCTTGCTCGGCACAGCCAAACTCCTTTACACATGATTCCGCAGGATTTTACTCCTGCGGTTGCTCGACGATTTCCTTTTGCTCCGTCTTCAACTCAGCGTCTTCACCGGCTTTTTTCTTGGCGCCTTTCGCCGGTACCAGCATCATCGACATCGCCCGCCCTTCGATCGAGGGTGCCTGTTCCACCGTGGCCACATCCGCGAGCTTCTGGGCAATTTCCCTCAGGTCTTCGAGTGCGATCTCCGGGTAGGTGATCTCCCGGCCGCGGAAGCGGATGGTCACGCGCACTTTCATGTTGTGTTCCAGCCAGCGGCGGGCATCGTCCACTTTGAAATCGCGGTGGTGGTCGGTGGTCTTGGGGCGCAGGCGAATTTCCTTCACTTCAACCTTGGTCTGCGCCTTGCGCGCTTCACGGTCTTTCTTCTCCCTTTCGTACAGGAACTTTCCAAAATCCATGATCCTGCAGACCGGAGGGCTTGAATTGGGAGCGACCTCCACCAGGTCGAGATCGGCTTCACGGGCCATCCGCAGGGCTTCGCGGGTGTTCACCACGCCGGCATTCTCACCGGTTGCCCCGATCAGCCGTACTTCGGGTACTCGTATGGTCTCATTTACTCGAAATTCGTTGGCGCTGATAACTCTCTCCTTGCATAACGACGGAAGTCCAGCCCGGGGGCTGGTTTAAGCGGGCTGATAATACCATGAACACAGGCGAATCGTCAATAAAAAGGGGCAGCCTGGGCAGGCCAGGCTGCCATTTGCCTGATTATAACTGACCCGAGCGGCTCGTGATCCGCTCTTTTGCGCGGGCGATGAACTCGGCCAGGGGGATATTGTCAGCGCGTGAGCCGTCGCGCACCCGCAGCGAAACCTGCCCGGCACGGGCTTCGTTCTCGCCGACGACCAGCATGTAGGGCACCTTCAATAATTGAGCCGCGCGAATCTTGGCATTCATGCGCTGTGCGCTGGTATCCGCGCTGACGCGCAAGCCCTGGGCGCGCAATTGCGAAACAATGCTCTCCGCGTATTCGTTTTGCGGATCGGTCACCGGGATCAGACGCACCTGCTCAGGGGATAGCCAGGCCGGGAAGTTCCCCGCGTAGTGCTCCAGCAGGAAACCGATAAAGCGCTCATGGGTGCCGAGCGGAGCGCGATGGATGCAAAGCGGTGTTTCCTCGACACCGTCCTTGTTCATGTACTTCAGGTCGAAGCGACCAGGCTGGGCGAAGTCCACCTGGTTGGTAGCCAGCGAGAACTCCTTGCCGATCGCGCTCCACACCTGGCCATCGATCTTCGGCCCGTAGAAAGCGGCTTCGTTGGCTGCCTCCACGAAGGGTACGCCGCCATTCGTCATGGCGCGGCGCACCATTTCCTCCGTCTTAAGCCACAGGCGTTCATTATCCACGTATTTCTTTCCCAACCCCTCCTTGCTGTGCAGCGACAGGCGCATGACGAATTTGGTGATCCCGAACAGGTCCAGGTATTTCTTATACAGGTCGATCACCGCCATGAACTCCTGCTCGAACTGATCCTCGGTCACATAGATGTGAGCGTCATTCATTTGCATCGAACGCACCCGCATCAAGCCGAACAGTTCGCCTGATTTCTCATACCGGTAACAGGTGCCGTACTCGGCAAGCCGGATGGGCAGGTCGCGGTAGGAACGCGGTTTGGAGGCGTAAATCTTGTGGTGCATCGGGCAGTTCATCGGCTTGACATAATACTTCACCCCTTCGATCTCCATCGGAGGGTACATCGATTCGGCATAATAGGGCAGGTGACCGGAATGCAGAAAAAGGTCTTCCTTGGCAAGGTGCGGGGTTCGCACCCGCAGGTAGCCCGCCTGCTCCTCCATCTCTTTCGCCAGCCGCTCCAGTTCTTCTATAATCACCCCGCCGCGCGGCAGCCAGAGCGGCAGGCCCGGGCCCACCTCCTCATCGTGGGTGAAGATCTCCAGCTCCCGGCCGAGTTTGCGGTGGTCGCGCGCCTTGGCTTCTTCGAGCATCTTGAGATGACTCTTGAGTTCGTCGGGGGTTCGCCAGGCTGTCCCGTAGATGCGCGTCAGCATCTTATTGTGCTCGTCGCCGCGCCAGTAGGCACCGGCGATGGACATCAGTTTGATCGCGGCCGGGTTGATCTGCCGGGTGGTTTCCACATGCGGACCCCGGCAAAGGTCCGTGAAGGTATCGCTCTGGTAAAGCGAGATCTCCGGCTTTTCCTCCAGAGGGTTGCCATACTCATCCAGCCCGCCTTTTTCCAGGCCTTCGATCAGCTCCAATTTATACGGCTGGTCCTTGAAAACTTGGCGGGCTTCCTCCGCGGTGACGACCTTTTTTACGAAGGCATGACCGCCGGCGATGATCTGGCGCATCCGTTTTTCGATCTTCTCCAGGTCTTCCAGCACCAGTGGCTGCGGCAGGTCAAAATCATAGTAAAAACCGTTCTCGACCGGCGGCCCGATGGTGTACTTGGCTTCCGGTTGGAATTCCAGCACCGCCTGTGCCATCACGTGTGCCGCGGAATGGCGGATGCGGTAGAGCAGGGAATCTTCATAGCGTTCTACAGGTTGATTTGACATATCTGGCTCCTCTTTCCCTCCTTCCATTGTATCCGCTCTTGCAGAGACAATGGAACCCGGCATACCGGCGCAGGAGGGGGAAAACAAAATCTCTCGCCCGAATTCGGGGCGAGAGCGCTTGCGCGTTCACGCGGTTCCACCCGCTTTGTCCTGTCTGCTCCGCCTTCTTACCCGGCAAAGGGGAAGGACATCTCGTTGGACTGTTATCGGAGTCACCCGATTCCCATACTGGTTGAACGTGGGCTGATGCCTGCGGACCACAGTTCACTTTTCTGGTTCACGCTCGCGGGTGGTTTTCAGCGCTGCTTGCCGGAGAAGGTTTTCAATCCAGGACCTTCTCTCCCTGGCGGCTGCGAAGCGCGTACTCGTCCCGGTCAACGCGATCTTTCAAAACTCGGTTAATACTGACATTGTAGTGGGCGGAATAGGGCTCGAACCTACGACCTCTGCTATGTCAAAGCAGTGCTCTAACCAACTGAGCTACCCGCCCGGTTGCGAACGCTTATTATAACGAGGCTGCCGGAAATTGGCAAGACACCCTGTTGACTTACGATATTCCAGTGATCCGATCCCGCCAACCTTCTTATTTACCATCTATTAATATATTCTTCCGGGCATGCTGGCAATCCGTTTGACAAGCGACCGGATTTCATCTAAACTATACGAAGTAAGTCTCCTGAAAACCTTCTCCTCGAAAGGAGATTCGTATGTCAGAATCTTTTTCAAATTATCCAAGCGAACAGACCAGCCTGACACCGGCCATCAATGCCTGGGAATATTTCCTTAATGATCAAGGCCGGTCTCCGAACACCGTAAAAGCGTTCCTCTCCGATGTCCGCCTGCTCACCCAGGCGCTGCCCCCCGATCGAACACTGGGCTCCATCACCACCAGCGACCTGAATGCCTTCCTGCACTGGCTGGAGCACGAGCGGCCGGTGCCCTGCTCGCCAAAAACACTCGCCCGCCGCGTGACTGCCCTCAAATCGTTTTTCCGCTGGCTCCAGAAGGGCGGAGTGTTGGTGGTGGACCCGGCTGAAAAGGTTGTTCAGCGCTCGGTGCTCAGCCCCGTCCCCGAGGTGCTCAGCGAAGCGGAATTGGATGCGGTGCTCCTGGCGGCAGACCGATCCCGCCGGGCTAACCGCCCCGATGCCCGGCCTTACACGCTCGTTTCACTGCTGCTTGCCACCGGTATCAAGAAATCCGAATGCCTAGGCATCACCCTTAATCATATTGATATCAATACACCCGGCGAACCTTATGTATTCATCCGGTATGCCAGCCCTGCCAACCGCTACAAGGAGCGAAAGTTAACCCTGCCAGAGGAATGGCTGCTGGCATATGAAGAATACCTTGCCCAGTACAACCCGGTTGACCGCCTTTTCCCCTGGTCGCCGCGCAGGCTGGAGTACCTGCTGGAAGATATCGGCAAGGAAGCCTCCCTGTCGAAGCATCTCTCCTTCGATATGTGCCGCTGGACCAGCGTATTAATGGATTTCCTGAATAACACCGAACCGGAAAAAATCCGCCAGAAATTGGGCGTATCGAAGATCCAGTGGCGTGAGATCAATTTGAAACTTCGCCAGTTATCAGGCGTCACCGGTTAGCCGCCTCGGATTGCGAAAAATCTCAAGCCCCCGCCTGATTCCCGCCCTCACTCCACAGGGTTGATCACCAATTTTAAAGCCCGCAGCGTCTTTTCGGTGATGCGGAAAGGGTGCGCCAGGCGGAATCCCGGAACCCACACAATCTGCTCTCCCGCACATACAAGCGGCCACCCCGCGCGCGCCCGCCTGGGTAACTTGACATTGATATAGAAATCCTGCAGTTTGACCGTCTTCCCTTCCATCCCCAGCGGTGAGAAACCATCTCCGGCGCGGCGGGTGCGGACGGACAACTGCCCGCCCGCCAGGTCGGCATCCAGCCAGGCAGTGAACGAGTCACCATTTTCGGGAGCAGCTGCCTGCGCCATCCCAATCTCCACCTCAACAGCAGATAGACTGAAATGCTCATTCAACTTAACACATCCGTTGAGCGGAACCGCGCGCTCGCCGGTCATCAGCGGCCAATGCGTGCTAGGCAGGTCAGCCTCCAGACCTGCCATCAGGATGGCATCCCCCTCCTGGTAGAGATGGAGACCTGCGCTGAGGTCAATTTGCCGGGTGCCACCTGTTGTTTTGGAGGGGTGATTGCCCGCCTGGATGAAAATTGCCGCCCGCTCCAGGGTATCAAAATCCAGGTTGCGCAGGTTGGGGCGCAATGATTCCATCGCCTTGCGCAGGATGTTGCGGCGCAACCCGCGCGGCATGGTTTCCAGAACGGGAGCACTCAAAGTCACCTGTCCCTCTTCTGCCTTGACAAGCGCCCGAAGCCAGGCAGCCTCCACAACCTCGGTCAGGGTTTCATGATCCCCTGCCAATGCCTCGGCCGTACGCAGCAGTGTTTCCTTGAAACGCGGGTTGTATTTCTCGAGTTCGGGGATCAGGCTGTGGCGCAGACGATTGCGGAAGTATGTCTCATCCGCATTCGTAGGGTCCTGCACCGGCTGGAGGGCGTGTTCGCGGCAATATGCCTCCGTCTCATGCCTCCACAGGTGCAGGATCGGCCGCACCAGGGGGATCCCGGGATCAAATTCCGGCAACAGGGTTCGCCCGCGCATCCCTTTTAATCCGGCCAGACCGGCGCCGCGCAGGAAGTGCATCAGGATCGTCTCCACCTGGTCGTCAGCAGTATGTCCGACAGCCACCGCACTTGCCCCGACATCCCGCGCCTGGGCGAAGAGATAGCGGTAGCGTAATGCACGGGCCGATTCTTCCAGGGAGAGCCCCTGCTCAGCGGCGTAGGCAGCCACATCG
>Ga0315275_10002233_pt1 | contig 17380 bp, 13 predicted proteins | sample YL17G03_0_MG_FD_205557 | JGI IMG/M metagenome (GOLD analysis project Ga0315275, IMG submission 205557) | Sediment microbial communities from Yellowstone Lake, YNP, Wyoming, USA - YL17G03_0 | ecosystem: Environmental > Aquatic > Freshwater > Lake > Sediment | place: USA: Wyoming | collected...
AGAACATACTCCGGGAGGGGTTTCCGCGCGAACGCGTCTATGTCGTCAAGCCGGGGCTCACCGAGATCGAAGGCTGCCGGTGCGTTCCCGAGATCCGCGACCTGCCGGAGACCGTCGATCTTTTCGTCCTCACCCTGGGGGCGGAGCAGAGCCCGGCCGTCATCGAAGCCCTCCTGACTTTCGGCAAGGCCCGTTCGGTGATCATCATCGCGGGCGGCATGGGCGAGAAGCAGGGAACGGAAGTCCTGGAAGCAAACATCCGCGGCCTTCTCCAACGGGGGCGCGAAACGGGCCAGGTCACCCCGGTCATCAACGGCGGAAACTGCATGGGGATCTATTCGGCGCCCGGGAAATACGACACGACATTCCTGCCGGCGCACAAGCTGGCCAGCCCCGGAAAGACCAATCCCCGCCTCGTCTACATCACCCAGAGCGGCGCCTTCATGGCCTCCCGGATGAGCAAGCTGCCCCGCGTCGAGCCGCTGTTCGCGATTTCCCTGGGAAACCAGCTCGACCTGACCGCCTCGGATTACTTGAACTATTTTCTGGCTGCCGGCGACGCCTCGGTTTACGCGCTCTACATCGAAGGCTTCGTTCCGGGGGACGGCCTGGCGCTCGCCCGGGCGGCGAAGGAAATGGTCAAGCGCGGGAAGTCCGTTTTGGTTTATAAAAGCGGCCGGTCGCCCGAGGGAAGGAAGGCCACGGCCGGACACACCGCCTCGGTGGCCGGGGATTACGAGGTCTGCCGCGCCGTGCTCGAGAGCTCAGGCGTCTTTCTGGCCGACACGCTGGCCGAATTCGAAGACGCGCTCCGGGTGCTGCCGCGGCTCGCCGGCAAAACATATGCCGGCCGGCGGGCGGCCCTCGTCAGCAACGCCGGGTTCGAGTGTGTCATCATGGCCGATTGCCTGAAGGGGAGAGACGGCCTGGATCTGGCGAGGTTCTCGCGGCAGACCATGGAGGGAATTGTCGGCCTCTTCAAGCCCCTGGGCATCGACCGGCTCCAGGACGCCCGCAACCCCCTCGACCTGACGCCCGTCGCCGACGACGCCACGTTCGCCGGCGCCGTCGACCTATTGCTCGGCGACCGGAATGTGGACTGCGCCGTCGTCTCTCCTGTTCCCATGACGGCCGCTCTCCAAACCCTGGCCCCGGCGCCAGAGCACGGTGAAGATATCTACAATCCGCAGAGCATCGGGCAGCGGCTGATCGCGATCCTGGGCCGGTCGGCGAAGCCGGCCGTCGTCAACATCGACGCCGGGGCGCCGTACGACCCGCTGGCGCGGATGCTCGAGGATGCTGGGCTGCCGGTCTTCCGGAAGTCGGACGAAGCGCTGCGCTTCCTCAGCAAACTTGTCAATCTCCGCCTGCGCGCGGCGCGGAGATGATCAGCCGCCGGCGGCTGTTCATCTCCCCGGCAGGAGCTTAGGCCACACTATTTATCATAGAGGCCTCGCGGAATCGACGGCCGGCGCAGGATTTGCTAAAATGCGGGGTGTATGAAGACCTCTATTTCAACCCTCGTCCTGTACGCCGCGAAATTCCTTCTGTTTGCGGCCGTGCCCGCCGGCGTTGCTTTCGCGCAGGTTGAAACGGCGAGTCTAGCCCGGCACCTTCCCGGAGAAATCGGCGGCTGGAAGCCGGCCGGGGACGATCTCTATACGGGGGACAGGATCTTCGAGTACATCGACGGGGCGGGCGAGGTCTACCGGGCCTACAATTACCGGAGCCTTTTAGCGCGGCGCTACGCGAAGCCGGGCCGCCCGGACATCATCGTTGACTTATTCGACATGGGCACGGCCGCCGATGCGTTCGGCGTCTTCACCCACGGCCTCGAGGGCGAGCGGCTGGATATCGGCCAGGGCGCTGTCTCCATGGAAGGCCTGGTTTCATTCTGGAAGGACCGGTATTTCGTTTCCCTCTACGTAGAGACCGAGACTCCGGAGGTCCGCCGGGCGCTGCTTGATTTGAGCAGGGCTATCGCGAGTTCGATCCCGGGAGAAGGAAAGCTGCCCGGGATCCTGGCACTTTTCCCCGAAGGGTTCGATGTCCGCACGGCCCGGTATTTTCACAAACACCTGATCCTCAACTATCATTTCTTCGTATCCAGCGATAATATTCTGCTTCTCGACGACACGACCGAAGCGGCCCTCGCGTCGTCAGGAGAGGGAGCCCGGAAGATCAGTCTGCTCATCATCCGCTATCCGTCCGTCCCGGCTGCGGATAGAGCCGCTGGGAGCTTTGCTAAAAACTATCTTCATGGCGATGCCGGATCCGGACCTGTTCAAATAAAGGACAGGAAGTGGGCGGCCGCCGTGTCCCGGGGCGCCCATCTTTTCGTCGTCTTCAACGCTCCGTCCCGGGACGAAGCGGGGAGTATTCTTGACAGGGCTGCCGGTAATTTTGCCGGCGGGAGGTCGTGACGTCCGGACGAAAGTCGTGAGGCGAAGCTAAAAAGGAGGCCCGATGACAACTCGAACCTGGAACCGTCGTGAATTCCTGAAGGCGGCCGCCGTAACACCCCTTGCCGCGGCTATGGGACCGGCCGGGCGGGGGGTAGCACCCGCTCCATCCCGCAGCAAAGTCAGGGTGGTCCTCATCCGGGACAAGAATGCGCTCGACGCTTCGGGCGGGCGCAACCCCGCGGTCATCCAGAAAATGCTGGACGATGCGGTCTGCGCCCTCCTCGGAGAAAAGGACCCGGTCACAGCCTGGAAGATCCTCATCCGGCCGTCCGACGTCGTCGGCATCAAGACCAATGTCTGGCGGCCCATCGACACCGGAGAGGCCGTCGAGCTGGCCCTCAAGCGCAGGATCATGGACGCGGGCGCAACCGAAGACCGGATCGGCCTGGATGACCGCGGCGTCCTCAAGAACCCCATATTCCAAAAGGCCACGGCCCTCGTCAACGCCCGGCCCGCCCGGACCCACTATTGGGCCGGCATGGGAAGCTGCATCAAGAACTATATCATGTTCGTCCCCCAGCCTTCGGCCTATCACGGGGATGCCTGCGCCGACCTGGCCGCGATCTGGTCGCTTCCCCTCGTCAAGGACAAGACCCGCCTCAACGTCCTCGTCATGCTGACGCCGCTTTTCCACAGCGTCGGTCCCCACAACTTCAGCCGGGATTACGTCTGGTCCTACCGGGGAATCCTCGTCAGCCGCGACCCGGTGGCCGTCGACGCCACGGGCTTCAGAATCCTCCAGGCGAAGCGACTCAAGCACTTCGGCGAAGAGAGGCCCCTCGAAACCTCCGCCCATCATATCGCCCTGGCCGACACCCGGCATCACCTGGGGGTGAGCGACCCCGCCCGGATCGAGCTCGTCAAGCTCGGCTGGGATGAGGATATCCTCATCTGAGAGGGGAACGATGCCCATCTACGAGTATCGTTGCCTGAAGTGCGGGAAGAAATCCACCTATCTAACGCTTTCGGTGAAGGCCGCCCTCGAACCCGTGTGCCGGAAATGCGGCAGCCGGGATGTCATCAAGCTTGTCTCCCGGGTTTCGATTTCCCGTTCCGAGGACAGCCGCCTGGAGAGTCTGGCCGACCCCTCGAAGCTGGCCGGCGTGGACGAAAACGACCCCCAGAGTCTCGCCCGCTGGATGAAGCGGATGGGGAAGGAGATGGGGGACGAGATGGGCGACGATTTTGACGAGTCGATCGACGAAGCCATGGAGCAGGCCGATGGCTCAGCCCCGGACAGTGACGACGGGGGAGCAGGCGGCGGGGAGGGCGACGACCTCTAGAGCACGCGCCTCAGCCCGTCGATGAGCTGTCCGATTTGGTCTGCCGTGTGGGTCGAAAAAATCGTGACCCGGAGAACTCCCTGCGGCGGCGTTCCTGGATATTTCATCAGGGCGATGGCGATGCCCCGGTCGAAAAGCGCCCGCTGAACTTTTTTCATCGCCGCGCCCGTCCTGAGGGACCAGGCCACGATGGGGACGGGCGTATCGTCCGCGTCCACGCCGATTTTGCGCAACCCCGCCTTGGCGAGCGCCACATTTTCCCTCAACCGCGCCCGCATTTCGGGATGCGCGCTCACGATTTCGATACCTTTGGCCGAGGTGGCGGCGATGGGAGTCGGTGTCGGCGTCGAGCCGAGGTAAGCGCCCTGCTTCTGAACACGGGCGATGAGTTTCCTGGTTCCGACGATGAACCCGCCGTGCCCGCCGAACGCCTTGCTCAAGGTCCCGGCCATATGCAGGGCTGCAGCCCGCAGGCCGAAGTGCTCGATGACGCCGCGGCCGTTCGCGCCGAGGATGCCGGCGCCGTGGGCATCGTCCACGGCGAGCATCCCCCGGTAGGGGGCGAGCGTCCGCACATAGTCCGGGACAGGCGCTATCCGTCCGTAAACGGGGAAAATTCCGTCGGTCAGGACCAGGGGGCGCTGGCCCGGACGGAGCTTCTTTTTGAGCACCCTCTCCAGGTCCCCGGGGTCGCGGTGGCGGAAAAGAAAAACAGGCTTCTTCACCGAGGCCGCCGCATCCGCGACCGAGACATGAGCCGATTCGTCGACGAAGACGGCGTCGATATCGTCCTTGAGGGCTTGCGCTAGAATCAGGATGCTCAGGTAGCCGGAGCCGAAATAGGCGGCCGCCGGCGTTCCGAAGAACTCCTTGAGCCGGGCCTCGACGGCCGCCAGAGCCGGGTTGTTTCCGAACCCGGCCCGCGAGGTCGCGCTGTGCGTGCCGAAGGACCGGAAGGCCGCGATCCCGGCGCGGATGAGCTCGGGATGCCCCTGGAGCCCGAAGTACCCCGTCCCCCCGAAATAGAGGCACTTTTTTCCGTCGAAGACCGTGACGGCGCCGGGAGGGCTTTCCATGACGCTCATGTTATTCGCTGAGCCGTCCTAGACCTTCCTGAGTTTCCGGAGGAACGCGGGGTCGACATCGACGCCCAGCCCGGGCGTTTCGGGGAGAGTGATCGTGCCGCCGACGAGCTCCAGGCCGCCGATGATGGGGTCGATGGCATGCGAGGTGTGCCCGTCGAGGTCGGCGAAGACGATGCTTCTTTCTGCGGACATGACGTGCGCCGCGGCCGTGAGCGCGAGCCGCGTCTCGAGCATGCAGCCGACCATCGACTGGAGGTTCGCGCCCTCGGCGATGTGGGCGATCTTCAGCGCGTTCCGGACACCGCCGCACTTCATGAGCTTGATGTTGAAATAGTCGCAGGCTTCGGCCCGCACAAGCTCAATCGCGTCGTGGGGCGAGAAGAGCGCCTCGTCGGCCATGATCGGGATGGGGCTCCGGCGCCGCACCTCACGGAGCCCGGGAATGTCCCAGGCCGCGACCGGCTGTTCGACGAAATCGACGCGGAACTCCTCCATGCTGCGGAGGGCGAGAACGGCCTGGGGAACGGTCCAACCCTGGTTGGCGTCAATGCTGATGGTGCAGCGGCTGCCCACGGCTTGGCGGATGGCTGCGAGCCGCGCGAGGTCGAGGTCGGGGTCCTGGCCGACCTTGATCTTGAGCTTCCTGAAGCCCGAGGCGACAAATCCGGCGGCGCGCTCGGCCATCCGCTCCGCAGTGTCGAGGTCGGCCGTGATATCGGTCTCGATGGCGACCTTCTCTCCTCCCAGGAACCGGAAGAGCGGCTGGCCGGCGGCCTGGCCGGCGATATCATAAAGGGCCATGTCGAAGGCCGCCAGGATGCTCGGGTTGGCGTCGATCAGCCGGCCGGCTTCCCGGAGAAAGACGCCGACCGCCAGGGGGTTCCGGCCGATGAGGAGGTCTCGAAGGTTCCTGGCGACGGCGACGTTCGTCTCCTGGGTTTCTCCCGTGATCGGGGGAAAAGGACAGGCTTCGCCCCAGCCGATGAGGTCCGCGTCGGTTTCGATCCGGATGAGCACGTCGTTCGCGCCGTGCATCGTCCCGATCGAGATCTTGAACGGCTGCCGGAGGGGGATGTCGAAATAGAAAATGTCGATGCTTCGGACTTTCATTTTAGGCTCCCTATCGCGGCCCGAAGATCTTGGTCCCGATGCGCACCATGTTCGCGCCCTCCTCGACCGCGACGCGATAGGAGTGGGACATGCCCATGGAGAGCCAGGTCAGGCTGACGCCGGGGATGCCCAGGGCCTTGAGGCTTTCGTAGAGCTCCCGGGTGAGGCGGAAGTAGGGACGCGAATCCTCGGGGCTGCCCGTCTCCGGTCCCATGGTCATCAGGCCGGCCACGCGGATATTGGGATGCGCCGCGATCTCGCGCACGAGGCCCTCGGCGGCCTCGGGCGTGACGCCGGCTTTCTGCGGTTCGCGGCCGCTGTTGACCTCGATGAACACGGGCATGATCTTGCCCTGCTCCCCGGAACGCCTGTCGATTTCCGCAGCCAGGGAGGCGGAATCCACCGTCTCGATGAGGTCGAAGATCTCGACCGCTTTTTTGACCTTGTTTTTCTGGAGGTGGCCGATGAAATGCCAAGCCGCCCGGCGGCCGATGTCCGCGAAAGCGGCAGCGGCCTCCTGCACGTAGTTCTGACCGATGATGCCGACGCCCGCTTCGACGGCCTCGATGACTTCCGCGGGGGTTCGCGACTTGGCCGCCGCGACGAGTGCGACCCCGGGCGGAAGTTCCCGGAGCAGAGCGGCGACGTTGTCTCGGATCATGGGAGGAAAACATCATGACTCATAACCGGTGCGGAATTCAAGCCCCGATGGGGAAAGCGGCGCGGCACCGGCCCGGTATTCGGCGCCCGCGCGGATGTGATATAATCCCGCCGCTTGGCAGGCGATACTGAAACCCCGTTTCAGGAGTGAGACCTTGGGAATAAGCATCCGTGAAGAACTGGAGGACATCGAGCGGCGGATCCTCTCCCCGAAGGCCGCTTTCAGCGCGGGCTCGCTCGGCCGGGCGCGGCCCGAGGCGCCCCACCCTTTCCGCACGGCCTTCCAGCGCGACAGGGACAGGATCATCCACACCAAATCGTTCCGCCGCCTCAAGCACAAGACCCAGGTCTTCCTCGCGCCGTTCGGGGACCACTTCCGCACGCGTCTCACGCACACCCTCGAGGTTTCCCAGATCGCCCGGACGATCGCCAAGGCCCTCCGCCTCAACGAGGACCTGACCGAGGCGATCGCTTTGGGACACGACCTGGGGCACACGCCGTTCGGCCACGCCGGCGAGGACACGCTGAGAAGCCTCCTCGCCGAAGGCTTCACCCATTACGAGCAGAGCCTGAGGGTGGTCGAGAAACTGGAATACGAGGGGAAGGGGCTGAACCTGACGATCGAAGTCCGGGACGGCATCCGGAGGCACTCCAAGGGCCGGGGCGAGATCCTGGAGATCAAGCCCAAGGACAAGCCCCGGACGCTCGAGGGGCAGATCGTGCGGGTGTCCGACGTCATCGCCTACGTCAATCACGACATCGACGACGCCCTCCGGGCGGGGGTCATCAAAGAGGACGACATCCCGCCCCACCTCGTGAAGGCGCTCGGCAAGTGGCCTGCGTCGCGCATCGACCGGATGGTCGAGGACGTGGTCAAGGCCAGCCTGAAGTGCGAGCTCGACCGGATCTGCATGAACCCGGACACGTTGGCTGCAGTCGTCGAGCTCAGGGAATTTCTCTACGACAAAGTCTATGGCAGCCCGTTCGCCCGGGATGAGGTCCAAAAAGCGAAGAAGATCCTGACCGACCTCTTCCGTCATGTCCACGATAATCCCGCCGGTTATGTCAAACCCTATCCGGTTGGAGATCCCCTCATCCGGCGGACGGCGGATTTCATCGCCGGGATGACCGACCTCTACGCCATCGCCCTTTTCAAGCAGCTGTTCTTCCCGCGATACTGGTCCGATTGATGCCAGCCCGTCGTAGGCCGTCCATCTTATTCTCCATCCTTGTCCTTGGCCTTCTGATTTTGGGGCCGCCCGGCGGGACCCTGGGCGCGCCGCCCCGCGCTGAGTCCACGGTCACGTTCACGAAGGAATCGCTGACGATCCCGACTTACCTCCCCGGCCAGCCCGAGCGTAACCCGGTCTTCTATTTCGGCCGGGCTTACCAAGGCGCCAGGGGGCCCGTTTATCCGTATCCTCTCCTCGACACATTGACGGGACAGAGGGCCGATAAAGCCTACACGGCTCTCTACCTGGAAAACGAATACGTGAGGTTCTGCGTCCTGCCGGAGCTCGGCGGCCGCATCTTCGAGGCGGTCGATAAGACCGACGGCTGCAATTTCTTCTACCGTCAGCACGTCATCAAGCCGGCGCTCATCGGCCCGCTCGGCGCCTGGATCTCGGGCGGCGTCGAATGGAACATCCCCCACCACCATCGCGCCACCTCGTTCCTGCCGGTCGATTGGGCGGTCTCGGAAAACCCCGACGGCGGGAAGACGATCTGGGTGGGTGAGACCGAGCTCCGCCACCGGATGAGGTGGAGCGTGGGGCTGACGCTCCGCCCAGGCTGTTCGGCGCTCGAGGTCAGCTACAGGATCTTCAACGGCACGCCGCTCGCCCAGTCGGTCCTCTGCTGGGCGAACGCCGCGGTCCATGCCAATAAGGATTACCAGATCATCTTCCCGCCGGGCGCGCGGCTGGCCACGTTTCACGGCAAGAACGAGTTCTCCCGCTGGCCCGTATCTCACGAGGTCTATAACGGAGTCGATTACACGCGGGGGGTCGACGTCTCCTGGTGGAAAAATCACCCGTCGCCCACGTCGTTTTTCGCCTACGATTGCGACGAGGATTTCCTGGCGGGGTACGACCACGGCCGGGATGCCGGCGTCGTTTTTGTCGGGGACCACACCGTGACCCCCGGCAAGAAGCTCTGGACATGGGGCACGGGAAGCGAGGGCGCGCTCTGGGAGAAAATCCTCACCGACGAGGACGGGCCGTATCTCGAACTCATGTTCGGTTCCTTTTCGGACAATCAACCGGACTACAGCTGGATCAAGCCCTATGAGCTCAAGACCGTCACACAGTCATGGTACCCCCTCCGGGGCATCGGCGGCGTCCAGGCTGCCAACGCGCAGGCGGCCTGCCGGCTCGAAATCAAACCAGGGTCGCGGGCGGCCATCGGATTCCTGGCGACATCGGCTCACCGGGGCGCCGTCGCCCGGCTGACGCTCGACGAGCCCGACGCCGGGAGCGGCGGGAAATCCGGCACTTCGGCGTCCGGAGGACCGGGTGCGATGAAAGCGGCCGGGGCGGTCTCGGGAAAACTGATCTTTGAAAAAACATTGGACATTGGGCCGGACCGGCCCTTCGCCGCGAACGTCGCTCTGCCCGCCGGCGTCGATCAGGAAACCCTCCTCCTGTCTCTTGAAACCGCGGAGGGAGAGGAACTCATCAGCTATCGCCCCCGCTGGAAGGATGAGCCCCCGCTGCCCAAACCAGTGACTGCGCCGCCGGCTCCGGAGAAGATCAATTCCAATGAAGAGCTTTATCTTGCGGGCCTGAGACTTGAGCAGTTCCACAACCCCGCGCTCGAGCCGGAGCCCTATTATCTCGAGATCCTGAAGTGCGACCCCGACGACGCCAGGGCGAACACGGCGCTCGGCCGGCGCGATCTTCTGGCCGGACGTTTCGGGAAAGCCGAGGCCCGGCTGCGCCGCGCCGCCGCCCGGCTGTCCGCGAACGAGACCCGCCCGAGGGACACCGAGCCGCTCTTTTATCTCGGAATTACCCTGAGATTTCTGGGCCGAGAGGCGGAAGCTTACGAAGCCTTCGGCCGGGCGGCTTGGGACGCAGCCTGGTCGGCGGCCTCGTGGTTCGAGATGGCCGGAATAGATTTGGCGAGAGGGGAGACGGACCGGGCTCTTCGCCTCGTCGGTCAGTCGCTTGCCGCGGACGGACGGAACCCGAAGGCCGCCGGTTTCAAGGCGGCGCTCCTGAGGCGGCTGGGAAAGTCGACTGACGCCGAAGCGCTGGCCCGGGAGAGGTTGTCCCGGGACCCGTTGGACTTCTGGGCGGCGAACGAGCTCGTTCTCCTGTTCACGGCATCGGGGAACCCCGGCGAAGCCGGGAGACGCGCCCGCGAGCTTGGAGGCCGGATGCGTGACGCTCCCCAGAATTATCTCGAGCTGGCGGCGGATTATGCCCGGTGCGGCCTGCTCGAAGAGGCGGTGGATGTCCTTTACGGATTCGCCGCCGCGAGGGGGGAATCAGGCACCGACCCGATGGTCTACTATGACCTTGCTTTCTACTTACATAAGTCGGGAGAAGACGCTGAGGCGAGACGGCGCCTGGAAGCGGCCCGCTCGGCGTCTCCGGACTACTGTTTTCCGTTCCGCCTCGAGTCGATGGCGGTCCTTAGCTGGGCCGAGGGGGAAAATCCGCGGGATGCCCTGGCGCCTTATTATCTCGGCAACCTGCTCTTCGACCGGCAGCCTGAGCGCGCGATCGAAGAGTGGGAAAAATCCAGAGCCCTGGACGGCTCTCCGGCCACGGTCGAGCGGAATCTCGGGCTGGCTTACAGCCGGGTGAAAAACGACCTTTCCCGCGCCGTGGCCTGCCTCGAGCGGGCGGTGAGCCGCGACCCCGGAGACGCCAGGCTTTATGCCGAGCTCGACGAGCTTTACGACCTGGCCGGCGAACCGCCCGAAAAGAGGCTGGCCGTGCTCACGGAGCACCACGAGGTCGTCGCCCGGCGCAACGACTCCCTATCCCGGGAAATCGGCCTCCTCGTCGAGCTGGCGCGGTATGACCGGGCGATCGAGCTTCTCTCCGGACATCGCTTCCACGTCTGGGAAGGCGGGGAGGGCGTCCATAACCTCTTTGTCGACGCGCACCTCCTGCGAGGGAGGAAATCTTTGGAGGATGGGCGGGCGCAGCCGGCTCTCGCCGATTTCCGCGCGGCCCTGGAGTATCCGGAAAACCTCGAAGTGGGGAGGCCGGCCTCGGGGGGAAGAGAACCTGAGGTCGAGTATTGGATCGGAACCGCCCTCGAGGCGCTGGGGGATACGGATAAGGCGAGGGAAGCCTTTACGCGCTCGGCCGGCGGCGGGGCCCCCCCGGGCGAGCTGCTGTATTACCAGGGCTTATCATGGCTAAGGCTTGGCGAGAAGCGCCAAGGTTCCGCTGTGTTCGATGCGCTCATCGACCGGGCCCGGGCCGGCCTGGCCGCGAAGCCGGCCCTGGATTTCTTCGCCAAGTTCGGGGAGAGGGAATCGGCAGGAAGGCAGGAAGCCGGCTTTCACTACCTCTTGGGATTGGGACTTCTCGGCAAAGGGCAGAGGGCGGAGGCCCGGTTCGAGTTCGAACGGGCGCTGGCCCTTTATCCGGGCCACGAGCGGGCCCGGAGAGAGCTTCGCGGCCTCGTATAAATCAGAGATTGGCCAGGAGCCGGTCGAGCCGCTGACGGTGCTCGGCGTCGGCCCGCGCCAGCGCCTCGAAAAGCTTCTTCAGGGAAAAATCGTTTATCGCGACCGAGGTGCGGAAGTGGACCTTCTCGAACCTCTTTTCCAGGTCGCAGAGGCGTTTCGCCCCGTCCACGAACCCCACCCGGGCGGCCTCGAGATCCGCTTCCAGGTCGCCGGCCGCCTTGAGTCCCGTCTTGATTTCGAAATCGGAGATTGCCTCCCGGCCGAAGGCCTCGGGCGTCCGGAAGACGAAGTTTTTCCCCGTCTTGAGGACGCTGATGTGGCTCTTCTCCTCCTGGGCCAGCGCCTTGAGTTCCCCGGACAGGCCGTCCCCGGAGAGCCGGCTCAGAGCCCGGTAGCAGGCATGGATCTTCTCTTCGAGTCCGATCGCTTCATCGAGCATGGATGCAAGCTTCATAAGAATCACCCCTTTTCGGCCGTCAGGGGAAGAGGGTCAGGATGTAGTTCTGAAGCCTTTCGAGATGGCCCTCGGTCTCCCTGCGGATCTTTTCCTGAACCATGCGGAATTCCGGTTTTTCGCTCCTGATGGCGCCATAAAAGCTGTGCTCGATCAGTGTTTTTTCAAGGTCCCTGGCTATGAATAGGGCGGCCCGCCGGCTGATCTCCCCCCGCTGGAGCCGCAGGGACTGCTGTTCGATGCCGTGACGAAAAGTCGCCAGGACGGCGGAGTTAAGCCGCCCGACTTCGAATGGGGCGCCGTTCCTGCGGAGAGCGGCCTTGAGGTCGGAGACCATGGCCGCGTGGCCGTCCTCGTCTTCGGCCAGGCCCTGCCAGAAGATCCGGTCGGCGGGAAACGAGCCGGCGAAACGGCGGTACATGTCGGCGGCGGCGAACTCGACCGCCTGCATCGCGTCGAGAATCATCCCGGCCTGGTGGAAGACATCGTCATTCATAGCGCCCGCGCTTCTCTCCATGAATACAAATATGGCCTGCTCCGGTATTCTCGGATGCCGGCCCGCCCGGGTCAATAACCGCGGGGGATGATAGCCGGGGTGATCTTTCGCTCCGTTATCTCACCTCCAAATCATATTGTCGAAATCCGCCCGAGCGGATATAATGAATGTCCTTGAAAATCCAGCCGGGAGGATCGCTCGCATGAACAGGATCGAAGCACTTGAAAAAATCGCCACGCGTCTGCGGATTCATTCGCTGCGGATGACTTCCCAGGCCGGGTCGGGACATCCCACGACCTGCCTGTCCATGGCCGAGCTCGCGGCCTGCCTCTTTTTCGGGGAGATGCGTTACGATGTCCGTGACGAGGGGCAGTGGGGGAACGACGAGTTCGTCCTGTCCAAGGGGCACGCGGCGCCGATCCTCTGGGCCGCTTACGCCGAGGCCGGCATCATCGACCCGAACGAGCTTGCCAGCCTGCGCCGCATCTCGTCCGACCTCGAGGGACATCCGACGCCGCGGATGAAATGGGTGAAGGCGGCGACGGGCTCGCTCGGCCAGGGGCTGTCGGTCGGCGTCGGCCTGGCGCTCGCCCAGAGGCTCGGCCGTTCGCCCGGCCGGACGTATGTCATGATGGGGGACGGCGAATGCGCCGAGGGCTCGGTCTGGGAAGCCGCCAACGCCGCCAGCCATTTCCGCCTCAAGAACCTCGTCGCCATCGTGGACATCAACCGGCTCGGCCAGTCGGAGCCGACGATGCTCGGCCACGACATCCGGTCCCACGAGCGCCGGTTCAAAGCCTTCGGCTGGGAGACATACCCCGTTGACGGGCATGACGTCAAGAAGATCCTGGCCGCCCTGCACAAGGTCCGGTCGAGCGGCGGTCCGGCCGTCCTCCTGGCGAAAACCATCAAGGGGAAGGGCGTCTCCTTCATCGAGGACAAAAACGGCTGGCACGGCAAGTCGCTCCAGCCCGAGGAACTCGAAAAAGCGCTGGCGGAGATCGGCCCGCTGCCCGAGGTGGATGCGAAGCGGTACGTCCGCGCGCCCCGCAAGGCGGTCAGGCCGGCCTTGAAAGCGGAGACAAGCTGGGAGAGAACGGCATACACCTCCCCGACAGCCACGCGGCTCGCTTACGGCATCGCCCTCGAAAAGCTCGGCCGGGTCAACGAGAACGCCATCGCCATCGACGGCGATGTCAAGAACTCCACCTACGCCGATAAATTCTTCGCGTCTTTTCCCAAGCGGTCATTCCAGGGTTATATCGCCGAGCAGAACCTCGTGGGGATGGGTATCGGGATGGCGGCCCTGGGCTACATGCCGTTTATCGCGACCTTCGCGGCTTTCCTGAGCCGGGCCCACGACCAGATCCGGATGGCCGGCTATTCTCTGTCGAACATCAAGCTCTGCGGGTCCCATGTCGGCGTGAGCATCGGTGAGGATGGGCCGTCCCAGATGGGGCTCGAGGACCTGGCCATCTTCCGGCCGATTCCCGGGTGCGCCGTGCTCTATCCGTGCGACGGTCCCTCGACCGAAGCCTGCGTCGAATCCATGGCCCGGCACCGGGGTATGGCCTACCTGAGGACGACGCGGCCGGCCACGCCGGTCCTGTATTCGAAGGACGAGACGTTTCCGGTGGGGGGCTCCAAAGTCGTGGCCAAGGGCGAGGGTGACGCCGTCACCGTGGTCGCGGCGGGCATCACCGTTTTCGAAGCCCTGAAGGCGGCCGGGGAGCTGAAGAAAGAGGGGATCGGCATCCGGGTGATCGACGCCTATTCCGTCGAGCCCATCGATGCCGCGGGCATCCGGCGGGAAGTGTCGGAAACCGGCGGCCGGGCGATTGTGGTCGAGGACCACTATCCGAACGGCGGGCTGGGCGAAGCCGTCGCGTCGGCGCTTGCCGGCGGGGCGAGGCTCGTCCATCTCTGCGTCCGGGAGCTGCCCCGCTCGGGGAAGGCCGGGGAGCTGATGGACGCCGCGGGCATCTCCGCGCCCCACATCGTCCGCGCCGCCCGCCAGCTCGTCCGCGGCTGAGAACGGGCGCCGGCGATAGAGCCCTGCGTCAGATGATGCCGCTCTCCTTGTTTTATAGCGATGACTACAGCACATCGTGGCCTGGTCTCTTTACGCCGCTCCGTAAAAAAGGGGGAAGGCTATCGATGGCGATCAAACCGGAGCGCTGAAGTGTGTTTAAGGTCCAGCCGGGGCAGAGGTCCGGGCGTTATCTGCGGGACTCTTATTTTGGGGACACTGACTTTAATTATCCCGGCCATTTCCTCACCGACTCGCCCGGGCCCACAAGAGTCTTCCGACTCCGGAGTCGTGACCCGGGTCTCCGACGGCGACACTTTCCGGGTCAGGTTGGCCGACGGCGGAGAACGGCGCGTGCGGCTGATCGGCGTCAATTCGCCCGAGCTCAACGACAAACGGGAAGATGCCGCGTTCTGGGCTTTTCTGGCCGGGCGGTTCACTGACTTCCATCTCCGCGGAAGGAGCGTCCGTCTGGAATACGACGAGACGCGCCTCGATGACTATGGACGAATTCTCGCCTTCGTCCTGACCGAAGCCGGCGCGCTGTTCAACGAGCTCATCATCCATGATGGCTACGCTTATGCCTTCCTGAAATATCCTTTTCGCCCGGATTACCGGGCCCGCTTCAGGCAGGCTCAGGCCGACGCCAAGAGGGCGGGGAGGGGCCTCTGGCACAGCGCGGAACCGGAAACCATCACCGCCTCCGCAGCCGGCTCGAACCTCGGCCGGTTCGTCAGGGTCCGGTTTGACTGCGCCACGGTCACCAGGGAGCGTGGCTTCCTGTTTCTCTGCGCCGCTGGGAAGGATTTCGAAGCGCTGGTCCCGCTCGACCGCCGGAGCGCTTTTTCCCGGTTGGAGGATTGCGCGGGCCGGACGGTCGTTGTCACCGGATTTCTCGAGGCCTTCCGCGGCCGCCCGCAGATCCTCGTCAACTTCCCTCGCCAACTCCATCTGAGGGACGTTCCCCAAGCCGGGCGGGTTGACGGGTTGGCCGCCATGGTTTATAAAACGCGTGGAGATGCCGATGTTCAAGAAACTCGACTCCGTTATCCTCGAGCGCCTGCGGCGGATCGTCGGCGCGGCCGACGTCCTGATCGACCCGGAAAGAATCCAGGATTACAGCCACGACGAGTTCTCCCTGTCCGATATCCGGCGAATGCCCGAGGCCGTCGTCAGGCCGGAGACACGCGAGGCGGTGGCGGCGGTACTGAAGCTTGCCTCAAGCGAGCGCCTTCCCGTGACTCCCCGCGGCGGTGCGACGGGACTCTGCGGCGGTTGCGTGCCGTCTTTCGGCGGGATCGTCCTTTCGCTTGAAAAAATGAACCGGATCGTCGATATCGACCGGGATAACCAGATGGCGGTGGTCGAGCCCGGCGTCACTCTCCGGGACTTCGTCGCGGCGGTCGAACAGGCTGGCCTGGCGTTCCCCCCGCATCCCGGGGACGAGAGCGCCATGATGGGCGGGCTGGTGGCGACGAACGCGGGCGGCAGCCGGGCGGTAAAATACGGCGGCATCCGGAACTATGTCCGGGGCCTCGAGGTCGTCATCCCCCGGGGGGACACGATCCGCCTGGGCGGCAAGCTCCTCAAATCGAGCACGGGCTATAGCCTCCTCCATCTTATGATCGGTTCCGAAGGAACGCTGGGGGTCATCACCCAGGCCACCATCCAGCTCCTGCCGGCGGCGCCGCGGACCCGCTCGCTCGTCATTCCCTTTGACGATATCCGGAGCGCCATCGGGGCCGTTCCCGGACTCTCGGGCCGGGGTATCCAGCCCCTGGCCGTCGAGTTCATAGAGCGCGAAGTCATCCGCATCACCGAGGACCATCTCAACCTGCGCTGGCCAACGACCGCCGGCCGGACCTGCCTCCTCATCATCCTGGACGCCTCGAGCGACGAGGAGATGGACAGGCTCAGCCAGTCCGTCGCCGAGGTCTGCCTCGAGGCCGGCGCGCTCGACGTCTTCGTCGCCGACACGCCGAAGAAGCAGAACACGGTGCTCGAGATCCGGAGCAAAATCTATGACGCCATCAAGTCCCAGACGATCGAGATCCTGGACATCTCCATCCCGCGGGCGGAGATACCGGGTCATGTGGAGAGGGTGCGCGAGGTCTCAGGCCGCCAAGGGATGTGGCTCCCGACGTTCGGCCACGCCGCCGACGGCAACGTCCACACGCACATCATGAAGGCGAGGTACGACGACGGGCGGATGGTCCCCCTTCCCGAGGACGAGTGGCGTCCGAAGTTCGAGGCGGTGCGGCGCGAGCTCTACGCCGACGGCCTGGAGCGCGGCGGCGTCATCTCCGGGGAGCATGGTATCGGGCTGGTGAAAAAACCCTTCCTTTCCCTCGCCCTGGGTCCGGTGCAGATCGATCTCATGAGGGGGATCAAGCGGCTGTTCGACCCCGACGGCATCCTCAACCCGGGCAAGATCTTCGATCCGGGACCGGGGGCCGCGGCGTGAAAGCCCTGATCATCGGCGGGACCCGGTTCTTCGGCTACTTCATCGCCCGCCGGCTCCTGGCCGACGGCCACGAGCTCACGCTCTTCAGCCGCGGCCTGACTCCCGACGACCTTGGTCCGGGCGTGCGCCGGATCCACGGCGACCGGAACGACCGGCAGGATTTTTCCCGGAAGCTCGGGCGCGAGGAGTTCGACGCCGTCATCGACATGATCGCCTACACGGCCGCCGACAGCCGCTCGGCCGCCGAAACCCTGGCCGGCAGAGTCGGCCGGTTCATCCACATCAGCACCGGCTCGGTCTACATCGTCACCCGGGATTTTCCCTGCCCGCTCCGGGAGGAGGATGTCGACCGGGAAGTCCTCCCGCGGCCGGCCGGGGACGACGACTGGTGGCTCTACGGCTATCACAAGCGCCTGTGCGAGGAGGCGCTCCGGGAAGCCGGGGCGAAACGCGGCTTCCCCTTCATGATTCTGCGGATCCCCATCGTCTTCGGGGAGCGGGACTACACCCTCCGGGCGTATTCTTATTTCCTGCGCCTCGAGGACGGGCAGCCGCTGATCCTACCGGACGGCGGGTTCAACGCCTTCACCCACATCTACCAGGACGATGTCGCGCGGACGGTGGCGGCCAACCTCTCCAACCCCGCAGCTGTCGGCCAAGCCTACAACATAGCCCAGCCCGAG
>Ga0315275_10002236_pt1 | contig 17367 bp, 15 predicted proteins | sample YL17G03_0_MG_FD_205557 | JGI IMG/M metagenome (GOLD analysis project Ga0315275, IMG submission 205557) | Sediment microbial communities from Yellowstone Lake, YNP, Wyoming, USA - YL17G03_0 | ecosystem: Environmental > Aquatic > Freshwater > Lake > Sediment | place: USA: Wyoming | collected...
GCCTCGGCCGGCGCGTGCGCCAATTCGCGTTGACTTGGCCGCCAGGCGGTCTCTATAGTTGCCAGCAGGCAAACTCGTCGAAGGTGGTCGGATGCCGAAGGCACGTCTGAGACTCGCGCCGGTGCTGCTCCTGGCCGCCGCCGTTCTGGCCGCGAACGCGCCGGCGGCCTTGGGCGCCCCGGCGCCCGCGCCCGGCGCCGTCGCGCCCGGCGCAGCCGCCCCTGCCGCCGGCCTCGAGACGCCCAAGGCGGAACCCAGACTCGTCACCGCCCAGTGGTTCTCGCTCTACCTGGCGGGCAAGAAGATCGGATACACCACGCAGAGCCTCTACCAGTTGCCGGGGGGCATGAGGCGGCTCGTGACGAATGAGTTTCTGCGCCGGTCGCCGGGGGCTGAGAAGTTCGGCTACTTCAAGATCATCACAGCCGACGTCGACACCAGGTTCCGGCCCCAGTCGCTGGACTGCCGCGTGACCTCGGGCGACAGATCGTGGCAGGTCAAGGGCCAGACGGAAGGCCGCGAACTGGTGCTGAAGCGGACGACGCCGGCCGGCGAGGCCGCGGCCAAGGTCCCCCTGGACGACGACGTGACGTTCCGCTCGTGGGCCCTGCCGGCCACGGTCCTGGGCGGCGGGCGATCGCGCGAGATGCACCGGTGGCTCGTCATCGACGAATCGATCGGGGCGCTCCTGCCGACGCAGTGCCTGGTCCAGATGGTCGGGTCGCGAGGCGGGCCGGTGGGCCCCGGCGGCGCGCCCCTGGCGGCAAACGCCTACGTGGTCGTCCTCGGACCCGAGCAGGTGGCCCACCTGGTGGACGCCTCCGGCCGGACCGTTCGCCGCCTCTGGCAATCGACCCCGATGGTCGCCGAGGCGACCAGCCTCTCGGAGGCCCGCCGCCTGACCGGCGACACCGACGGGCCGCAAGGCGTCGAGATCGAGCAACTCAAGGCCGAACGCTACAACAACCCGCGGCTGGGCCTCAGCGTGTGGGTGCCGACGTACCCCTACGTCGTCCATGTGGGGCCGCAGTCGGGTATCGTGGAGGTCACCGACCTGACGGACGAGGCGTCGGTCTCGGTCCAGCCGGCGGCGGGCCTGCCCGTGACCGCTGGTGCGCCACTGGCGGCGGAGGTCACGCGCCAGGCGGATATGATTCAGCGCGAATGGGCGGCGCGCTTTGAGGACGTCAAGGCCCAGCCGGTGCCGCACCTGGAGGGGCCCGCCTCTAGCGCCACCGTCAGCCGCAGCATCGAGGGGACCGCGCGGCTGGGGTGCACGACGTACTGCTTCCGCAACACGCTGCTGGTGGGCGGCGGACTGCCGTGGTTCATCTCGGCCACGGTGGCCGACCGGCCGCTCTCGGAGAAGCCCACGCTCGTCCAGAGCGTGGCGGAGTCCGTCAAGGTGTCGGCCCCGGAAGGGCGGCTGCCGATCCTGGCGTCGGGCGACACCTTGCGCAGCGCCTACTACGGTTTTGAGATCCGGCGACCGAACGGCCGGTGGCGGGTCCCCGCCCATGTCGACGGGCCGGTGACCGTGCTCGAGATGGTCCGCGAGGACCACGCGGCCGTCGCGGTCATCCGCGTTATGACGCCCAAGCCGGGCCTCGGGCTGGAAGCCTTCGCAGCCGAGCAGGCCCAGGCCGTCGCCGAGAACCTCGATGCCGCCAGGCCCGAGCCGAAGGCCACGACGCTCGGCGGCCAGAAGGCCCTGGAGATCACTTACGCGGGACCGAAGATCCTGGCCGGGGCCCCGGCCCGGTGCGCGGCCGTCTACACGTGGCTCGACACGCGGGTCTTCGCCCTGACTCTGATAACCGGCGCGAGCGCCGACGAGTCGGCCGGGCAAGACGTCGGGCAGATTCGCGAGAGTGTTAAGTTCTTCAGGCCCGGCACGTCCAAACCCACGGAGGGGCCGAAGAGCCCATGACAGATTGCGGGCGAGCCAGTGCGGGGTCCGGCGTGCCCAAGGGGGCGGCATGGGCGCTCGCCTCGGCGCGGCCATGCGGCCGACCGGCGCGCCCGCAACATGGGCGCGCAACGGCGAGTGGCCATGCCCCCCGGCTCATCGCGCTCTGCGCCGTGGCGGCGTTTGCGGCAGCGGCATCCGCTGCTTGGGCGGCCGCGCCGCCTTCGCGCGAGCCGGCGGCCCGGCAGGATGCCAGCGTCGCCGAGGGCGTCGCCTTCCTCGTCCTCCCGATCACCAGCGACGAGGAGGGCCTGGGCGACAAGGTCGGAGAGATGCTCCGCTTCAAGGCCAAGCGGCTGGGGGCGGCGGTCTACGACCCCAAGAGCATTGCCGAGGCGCTCGGCAGCGCCAAGGTTTCGGCCGACATGGCGGCGGAGAGACTGGCGGACCTCGCGCGCACGAAGTTCCAGGCCGACATCGTCGTCACCGGCCACGTCAAGGGCAAGGAGCCGTATGAGGTCCGCCTGGTGGCCGTCACGGCCGCCGACCCCAAGCAACTCCACACCCTCGACAAGACCTACGCGTGCTCGCGCCACCAGGTCATTGCGCTCGAGATGGCGAAGGCGGTGTACGAGATCCTCGGACTCCAGCAGCCCGAGGACCCGCTGCGGATGCTCAAGGCCGACGCCGAGGGCCAGCGCCGCTGGCGCGACGGGCCGAACCTCGTCAGGAATCCGGGCTTCGAGCAGGCCGACGCCTCCGGCACGAACCCCGCAAACTGGCAGGCGGTCGAAGCACAGATGGCGTGGACGCCCAACCCCGACGGGGCGGGCAAGGTCCTCAAGTACGACATGAACCAGGAGACCGCCGAGTCGTACGGCCTCGATTTCTACAGCGATTTCATCGACATCGAGCCGGGCGCCACGTACCGGTTCTCGTGCCGGTACAAGTCGCTCGGCCCCACACCGAAGATCTTCCTCAAAGGATACGCCTGGTTTGAGCCATCGAGCGGATACGCCGGCCAGTGGCGCGAAACGTACCGGCGGCAGGTGCATCCGAGCGGGCCCCAGGGCCGGTGGAACTCGGTTACGGCCGATTTCGTGCCGGAGGCCCTCAAGGCGGAACAGGCGCCGAGGCGGCTCAAGGTGGACCTCTACGCGTATTACCCCGCGGGCGTCATCTTATGGGACGACATCGTCCTGAAGCAGGTCCGCGATGCGCCGCACCCCGCGCCCGAGGGCAAGGTGGAACCGGCGAAGGAGCCGCCCCCGGCCGCTGCGTCGCCGAAAGGGTCGCCGTGAAGGTCGCGCGGCTGCATCGGTGGGACCTCGACTACCGCGAGGCCGTGGCGCTTCAGGAGCGGCTGGCCAAGGCCGTGGTCGAGGGGCCGCCGCTAGAGCATGCCCGGGTCGTGGCGGCGGCGGACGTGTCGGGCGGACGCAAGGGCGACTGGATTGCCGCGGCCGTTGTTGTCATGGACATCGAGACACTGGAGGTGCTCGAGGTCCGGCGGGTGGCCCGCCGGGCCACGTGGCCGTACGTGCCGGGGTGCCTGAGTTTTCGCGAGGCACCGGCGGTGCTGGCGGCTTTCCGGCAAGTCCGGACAAGGCCGGACGTTGTACTTTGCGACGGGCAGGGGCGCGCGCATCCGCGGCGGTTCGGCCTGGCGTCGCACGTGGGCCTGGCGCTGGACGTGCCGACGATTGGCTGCGCCAAGAGCCTTCTGGTGGGCGAACAGGCCGGGCGGCTGGGTGCCGCGCGCGGCAGCCACGTGCCCCTGGTGGACGGAAACGAGCAAATCGGCGCCGTGCTCCGCACTCGCACGGGCGTGAAACCCGTTTACGTGTCGGTGGGCCATCGGATCGATCTGGCGAGCGCCCAGCGCGCGGTCCTCGCAGCGGCGGTACGCTATCGGTTGCCGGAGCCCTCGCGCTTGGCGCACCAGGCCGTGACGGCCTTCAAGAGGGAGTGGATGGGACGTGGCCACGCGTAAGGTCCTCAAGGACCGCTGGGGCAAGCCCCTGCTCGTCCAAGCGGTCTTCTTCGATATCGGCGGCACGCTGGTCCGCGGAAACCTCAAGCACGTGGACCTGCTGCACCAGGCGCTCGTGGCCATCGGCTACAAGGTGACCCGCGACGAGGTGGTTGAGGCGAACGACCTGGCGCGGCGGGCCGTCACGCGGCGCCGCCGGCGGGTCGCCCACCGCCTGGATTCCAGCGAGGCCAGCCGCAGGTGGCTGGACAACCTGGCGGCCGCCCTGAACCTCACGGCCGACCGGGCGGGCCTGGAGGGGGAGCTGGCGACCGCCATCCGCACGATCGAGACCCGCGCCGAGGAGACCGTCGACCCCGATGCGCCGGCGCTGCTGGCAAGCCTCAAGGCCCGACGTCTGCGGCTGGGCGTCATCAGCAACTGGTCGGCCGACTTGCCCGAGTACCTGGCCGCACAGGGCCTGGCGCCCTATTTCGAGGCCATCGTCGCCAGCGAAGCGGTTGGCTCCGCGAAGCCCCACCGGCAGATCTTCCTCAAGGGGCTGGCGGCCCTGGGCTGTGCGCCGGAACATGCCGTCCACGTCGGAGACGACTACTGGGCCGACGTCGTCGGCGCCCGCGACATCGGCATGCACCCAGTCCTCGTAGACCGCGACCACGAGGCCGTCCACAGCGACTGCCCCACGATCACACGCCTCAGGGACCTTGAGGACCTGCTGTAGGGGTGTGGTTCCTCGGCCTGCGCGCGACCCACCGCGCTGCGCCCTCCACGTCGGACCTTCGACAATCGCTGCGGCGAACCAGGAAGTGGGTGCGACCACGAATCGCCCCCCTCCCCGTTTTCCCTTTGACACTATGGCCGCCAAACAGGTACATTGACGCCTTGGAAGCGGGCTCACCCCCAGGCAACAACCCGTAGGGCTTTTCAAAGGAGCGGTGTCATGGAGGCGTTCGACAGGCTGAAGCAGTTGGTCGTGGCCGCGGAAGAAGACGTCATCAAGATCGACAAGGGCAACAAGGCGGCCGGGACGCGTGTCCGCAAGGCCATGCAGGAGATCAAGGCGGCCGCCCAGGAAGTCCGCGTCAAGGTCCTCGAGGCGAAGTCTCAGCAGCCACCGCAGCAATAGGCCTGCTGCATCGATAGCGGGACGCCCCGCCGCAGCGCGCGGCACCGCGACCGGCCTGCCGGGTCGGCGCGGAGGTGAAGGTCCCGACAGACGGCCCGCCTCGCGGGATGCCATGGCGTACGAGGGGCGGGCTTTCGGTTTCGCGGAAGGAACAAGGCGGATTCCCGGTCTGCGGGTCCGAAGAATCGCCGGCCGGAAACCCGGGTGATGAAGTTGTTGTCTGAGGGACATGCGCATGGCCCCGCCGCTCCTCGTCGACCTCTCGAAGATCGACCTGACCCGCGTGGTCATTCCTCTGGAGCGGATCCGCGAGATAAACCCGCACCGCTACGAGATGGAGCAACTGTCGGGCATCATCTACCTGGATTCCGCCGCAGGACAGATCGTGGCGTTCAAAGACGTGGGGCAGAGCGAGTTCTGGATCCGCGGGCACATCCCCGGGCGTCCGCTGATGCCGGGAGTGATGATGATCGAGGCGGCCGCGCAGATGTCAAGTTTCTACTACAAGTACGTGCAGAAGGACGCGCGGTTTCTGGGGTTCGGCGGGGTCGATGGGGTCAAGTTCCGCGGGCAGGTGGTGCCGGGCGACCGGCTGATTCTCCTCGGCGTGGCCGTCGAGATCCGGAGCCGCCGCGCCATCTTCGACACCCAGGGGGTTGTGGGCGACCGATTGGTCTTTGAGGCCCGGATTACGGGCATGCCTGTCTGAGAAGTGGGAACAGGGAACCTGGAGAGGCAAAGGCCGACGAGGACTCCTGACATTCGGTCGGCGCGGCGGGGCTTCGACTCGCACGGCGCGCTCATTCGCACGGCCGGGCAGGTCCGGCCGTCGCTCGACTTACTGGCTCACGGCACCTGGCATCGAGGCAAGGGCGCACCGGCGCCAAGGAAGAGAGAGAAGCGATGGGAATTGCAGGCCGCAAACTGTTCAGCCACAAGCACAAGAAGAGGGCCGGGTTCCGGATTCGGATGAAGACCCGCGGCGGCCGCGCGATCCTGAAGCGCCGCCGCAAGATCGGGCGCCGCCTGCCGAGCGCCAAACGCTGAGTCTCGCCGGTTGGCGACGGCATCGATTGGGCGTGAGCGACTGCCGTGTGCTGTCTCAGGGGGCAAGCGGAAGCGCGATGCCTCCGCGATGGGGTGGGCGACACGGCTGCCCCACTGGGGTGACCGTGCATGGCATTGTGCAGTGGACGGCCGAGCCAGGGCGCCCGCCGCGGCAGGCAGGCCGTGGCTGTGCCGCCCACAGGAGAAGCACGCGAGGCCGCCGTAACTGGGGCCTTGCCCGGAGGCAAGTTTTTGGTGACATTGCGAGGCCGGATGGCGTATAAGATAATGCGGCGCTACGCATAGGGCCATGGGAGGAGTGTCTGTAGAAAGGACTCGCCATGAGGAAGACGGTGTCTCTTGGTTTGGCCGCGGGCCTGCTTGTGGTAATCCTCGCGCCGGTCGCCTTCGCCATTACCGACCAGGAAGTGGTCCAGGCCATCGACAAGGCGAAGGCGTTCCTGTTGGGCCAGCAAGGGGCCGACGGGGCGTTGCCGGAGGGGCGCCAGCCGATGGCCACGGGCGACTACGGCCACTCCGAAACGGTCTTCTTTGCCCTCGCCTACATGGACGAGAGCCCGAACCGCGACTACATGGAGAAACTCCTGAACTGCGTGATGACCCGCACGCTCGATTACACCTACGCGGTCAGCATGCGATTGATGGGCTACGCGCACATTCGCCGCAACTTCTCCAAGACGTCCAAGATGCACGAGAACGTCGATAAGGCCATGAAGTTGGATGCGATGTGGCTGGTCCAGGCCCAGGGGGCGCACGGGGGGTGGAACTACGTTACGCTGTCCGGCTCCGACGGCCGGTTCGACTTCTCGAACACGCAGTTGGCCATCCTGGCCCTGCGCGAGGCGGCGATGGCGGGCGTCGAGATTCCCGACGGCGTGTGGAAGCGGGCCCAGGGCCTTTACTTCAAACTCCAGCAGAACGACGGGTCGTGGAATTACGGCGATCCCGGCAACACCGGGATGGGCGCGTCAACGCCGGGCTACGGCTCGATGTCGGCGGCCGGCCTGGCCAGCATCTTCATTACGATGGACAACCTGGACCTGGCGAGCGGTTGCCCGTGCCGCGCAGGCGCCTCGAACAAGACCAAGGGCGACTTCGAGCGCCGCCTCGACATGGCGCTGGCCTGGCACGAGAAGGAGTTCAAGCCCGACCAGAACCCGAAGTTCCCCAGCGGGGGCGGCAACTTCAAGTACTACTGGCTCTATGGCGTCGAGCGCGTCGGCATCGCCGCCGGCTATAAGTACTTCGGCAACCACAACTGGTACAAGGAGGGCGCCGAGCAACTCCTGAAGGAACAAGACGGCAACGGCGCGTGGGGCTCCATACCCGACACGTGCTTCGCGATGCTCTTCCTCTACAAGGGTCGCGCGCCCGTCCTTTACAACAAACTCCAGTTCAAGGGCGAGTGGAACATGCACCGCCGCGACCTCGCCAACCTGACGAACTACATCGAGCAGACCAAGGAGCAGATGTTCCACTGGCAGATCGTCGGGCTCCAGGCCCCGGTCGAGGAACTGCACGACGCCCCCATCCTCTATATTACCGCCGAGTCCGTCCCGGAGTTCAGCGAGGCCGACAAGAAGAAACTCCGCCAGTTCACCGACACGGGCGGCACGGTGCTGTTCGAGGCGTCGTGCGGCAACCCGGCCGTCCGCAAGTGGGCGACCGAGAAGTTCTTCAAGGAAATCTGGCCGGAATGGCCCCTCAAGCCCCTTGGGCCGGATCACGGCTCGTTTGCCGATCCGAACCCGCTGAAGCAGCGGCCGGAGATCCTCGGCCTCGACGACGGCGTGCGGACGTTCTGCTTCTACGCCATGGACGATTTCTCGTGCCCGTGGCAGACGAAGGCCTACACCGGCCGCGACTACCTGTTCAAGTGGGGCATCAACCTCTTCACGTACGCCACAGACCATTCCGCGATCCGCTACAAACTGGCCGCGCGCGAAGAAACCAAGACCGACCGCTTCTCGACGCCCATCAAGGGCGGCGACAAGAGCACGATCCGCCTGGCCCGCGTCAAGTACGGCACCGGGCCCGCCTGGATGACCAACCGCAACTATAAGCCCTTCGAGAAACTCGCCCAGTATCTCACCTCGAAAGCCACCGTCACGCTGAAGGCCGAGGAGGAAGGCGTGACCCCGGCCAACCTCGGCGACCGCGAGGCGGCCTACCTGGTGGGCTCGGGCGTCCTGAGCCTCACGCCCGAGGAGCAGGAAGGCCTGAAGGCCTACGTGTCGAAGGGCGGGCTGCTGTGGGTCGAGTCCGCTGACGGCGCCTCGGCCTTCGATACCTCGTTCCGCAAAGTGGCAGGCGAGATGGGCTGGGAACTCAAGCCCGTGCCGAACACGAGCCCCCTGCTGAGCGGGAAACTCGCAAAGGGCGTCGGCTACAACCTGACGTCGGGCGTCAAGTTCCACCGGGCGCTGCGGGTGGCACGGCTGGGGCGCACCTACGCCGAGTTCATCGGCATTTACCAGGGCGGAAAACTCATCGGCATTTACAGCCCGTTCGACGTCGTGTTCAGCATCACCGGCTACGATGCGTACGGCTGCCGCGGCTATGACCACGAAGACGCGATGGCCGTGGCGAGCAACATCGTGCTCTACCTGACAGACCGGCCCGCGGAGTAACCGCACTCGAAAAGAGGGTGCCATGAAACGCCGAAGGCCGTGGCGCCGGATCCTCGCGTTCGGGCTGGCGGCCGCCGGCGTGTGGGGCGCAGGCACCGGCGCCCGGGCCCAGGTCACCGACGACGACGTCCGCAAAGCCATCGAGGCAGGCCACGATTACCTCGTCGGCAAGTGCAACGCCGACGGATCCTTCGGCGATGACAAGGGCATGCTCGGCGGCAAGTCGGCCCTGGCGTTCATGACGCTGGCCTACATGGGCGACCACCCCAACCGCGAGCACATGACCCGGGCCCTGGAGTACCTCATCTCGATCGACGCCGACCAGGGCTTCAACCAGCGCCAGGGCTACGCCGTCCCCATCCGCATCATGGGTCTCTCGTATGTCCATAATAAACTCATAGGCGACAAGCGCGCCCTGGTCCGGATGAGGATGCTGGAGGACCTGATGCGCCTGAAGGCCGGCCAGGCCCGTAACGGCGGGTGGCGCTACGAACTCCGAGGCGGCAACGACTACGACTACTCCGTCACGCAGTGGCCCATCCTGGCCATGCGCGAGGCCAGCATCGTGGGCATCGAGTTCGACCCCGAGCCGCTCCTTAAGGCCCGCACCCTCTACCTCAAGGAGCAGCACGGCGACGGCGGGTGGGGGTACCAGCACGGCGGGGACTCCTACGGGTCGATGACGGCGGCCGGCACCGCCTCGCTCTTCATCATCGCCGACGTCCTCGAGCCCGCCAGCGGGTGCCCCTGCCTCAGCGGCAGGAGCCAGAGCCGGGCGGGACCCAGCGCACGGGCCATCGAGAATGCGCTCGACTGGCTCGGCCAGCGCTTCAGCGCCAAGGAGAACCCCGGCCGCGGCGGCGGCCACCACCTCTACTGGCTTTACTGCGTCGAGCGGGTCGGCATCGCCGCCGGCTACAAGCGATTCGGTGACCACGACTGGTACAAGGAGGGGGCCGAGATCCTGGTCAAGGCCCAGAAAGACGGCCACTGGGGCAGTTTCGAGGGTACCTGCTTTGCCCTCCTTTTCCTCTACAAGGGCCGCGCGCCCATCCTCTTCAACAAGTTGAAGTATGACGGCGAGTGGAACCAGCACCGCCGCGACATCGCCAACCTCACCAACTTCATCCAGCACACCAAGGAGCAGCAGTTCCACTGGCAGATCGTGGACATCAAGAAGGCCTCGCTGGAGGAACTCCACGAGGCCCCCGTCCTGTACATCACCGCCGAGTCGCTGCCCAAGATAGCCGGCCCCGAGAAGAAGCGGCTCCGCCAGTTCACCGACACCGGCGGCACGATCCTCTTTGAGGCCTCCTGCGGCAACCCGGCCGTCCGCAAGTGGTTTCAGGATTTCGCCAAGGAACTCTGGCCGGAGTGGCCCCTGAAGCCCCTCGGCCCCGACCACGGCGTGTTCACCGACCCGTACCCTCTGAAGCAGCGGCCCGAGATCCTCGGCATCGACGACGGCGTCCGCACCTGCGTCTTCTACGCCATGGACGACATCTCGTGCGCCTGGCAACTGAGGGCCGTCGCCGCCAAGGGCTACCTCTTCAACTGGGGCATCAACCTGTACACCTGCGCCACGGACGGGGCGCCGCTCAGGGCGAAACTCGCCGGCCGCGAGCCCACGAAGTCGGACCGCTACAAGACCCCCGTCAAGGCCGGGCCGAAGAAGACCGTCCGCATCGCCCGCGTCCAGCATGGCGGCAACTGGGAGGCCGGCGCCAACTACGGCGGCCTGAAGAAACTGGGGACCCTCCTGAAGTCCAGGGCCGACCTCGCGCTCGACATCCGCGAGAACACCCTCTCGCCGGCCAACTCGAACGGCGTGGCGCCGAAGGACCTCGACGGCGCCGACGCCGCTTACGTCGGCGGCTCGGGCGAGTTGGTCCTGACGCCCGATGACCAGGAGGCCCTGAAGGTCTACGCCGCCAAGGGAGGGTTCCTGTGGTTCGAGGCGGTTGCCGGTTCAGCGGCGTTCGACCAGTCCTTCCGCGCGCTCGCCGCCGCCATGCGATGGGACCTGAGACTCCTCCCGCCGACGCACCCGCTGATGAACGGGAAGATGGACGGGGGGATCGGCTACAACCTGACCTCAGGCGTCGAGTTCCGCCAGTCGCTGCGTCTCCAGCGCGGCTCCCGGCCGTACGCCGAGTTACTCGGAATCTTCGAAGGCGATAAGATGATTGGCGTCTATAGCCCGCTCGATGTGGTCTTCAGCGTGTCGGGCCTCGAGGCCTACAAGTGCCGGGGCTACAAGCCCGAAGACGCCGCCGCCGTCGCCACCAACCTGGCGGTTTACCTCTCGACCCGAAAGTAGTGGCCAAACGCAGGAGCACGGCCCCTGCCCTGGGCCTCGCGCCTGGGCCCGAATCGCATTCAGGGCGTTTCCGCCGACTTGGGCGGCACGATCTCGGCCGAGAGGACCACCACGCACGGTCGCTTGCCGAACGTCGGTGTGCCGCGCTTCCACTCCGCTCCTGTCAACTCCTCCTGGACCTTGCCGTCCTTGGCGAGCGCCCGCACGCTCGCGCTGGTCTCGTGAACGGAGTAGGCCATCGGCACCACGATGCATTGCCCTGGCTTCACGCGGACCTCGCACGGCGTGGGCAACCGCCCTGCCCCGACCAGGACGAGCGGCTCCTGCCATTTCGCCCGCATGTCGCCTTTCGTGAGGGGCACGGTGGCGCTGCAACTCCGCATGCCGATCAGGGCGGATTGCCGCGGCTTGATCTCCGTGAAAACGACCTCGCTCCCCTCGGCGCGGGCTTTGACCTCGAGGGCCACGCCCTGCGGCACTGTCTCGATGACCGGAAGGTACGTCTCCTTGTTTCTTTCCTTCGCCTTGTCCTTTTCCTTCGTCCTCCCTTTCTCGCTCTCCTTCCCCGTCGCCGCCTCCGGCTCCGCCATCTTGTGCCAGCAGTCGATCTCGACAGGCGTCTCGCTGCAGACGATCACACAAGCCTGCTCGTCCGACATGACCGTCAGGCGGGGCGCCGAGACGACGGCCGCCGAACGCCCCGACTCCAGACGATCGAGCCGCGATTTCCACTCGTCCGCAGCCAGGATCTCGAAGGGCCTGTCCGTGGCGAGACCGACCGCCTGCATGTCGGCGGGGTCGGCAGCGATGAAGCGGGCCTGGATCAGGATCATCGGGCCTTCGGCGGCGGGCGGCTTCAGCAATGACGGCGCCTTGAGCGGCGCGGGCCAGTCGATCTTCAGCCGCGGCCCGTCCTTGACGACCGGCGCTCCCACGGGACCGACCGTCATCGTATTCCGGCACCCCGGCGCCAGCATGGCCGCCGCGGCGACTGCCAGAATCCATGCGACTCGTCTCATGTCCGCCCTCCTGCTGGAGTGAACCCGCAAGCCCATGCCCTTTATGGTCGAACTCGGCAGGCTTTGCAAGCGGGAAGTGAGGCCGGGCGCTGCGCTGGGGCTTGCCCAGGCATGACACCCGGCCCGCGCCGTGGCGGATGAGGCGGCAATCGCTACCCGGCGGCAAGTGCCGGCCTACTCAATCATGGCCAGCAACTTCAGGACGGCCCGGTGGCCGTGGTCCGTCTGGCTCACGACGAGCCTGCCGCCGAGGTACTGGACGGTCGCGGGGCCGCCCTCATCGTCCCACGGGGCGATGCGGCGGTCGCTGGAGTTCTTCACGAATCTCTTGATCATGTCGACGATCTTCTCGGGGGTTGCGCGGCCGGTGTCTTCGGTCTGGGTCTTGGTGCTGCCAAAGAGGTCGCCGAAGCCGCCGCCGCCCCCCCCGGCCGCCTGCGCGGCCGCCTGCGTCACGTTGGCGACCTCAAACCGCGGCGCGTCGGTAAAGTTCGGAATCTCGGCCATCGCCAACTGGATGCTGTAGATGCGGGTCTGGAGCGGCAGGTAAGACTTCTCCATCGTGGTGACCAGGACGTATCCCGGCCCGATGCGGTAGCCGCATTCGCTCGGCAGGATCAGGTTGAGAGCCCCCTCGTAGGTCATCCCCGTGGTGCGGATCGTAACGGTCCGCGTCGAAAGGTCGATGCCGGCGTCCGCCAGCGCCTGGTCGTAGACGATCGAGAAGTGGCCGACCGAGGCCAAGTAGTCCAGAACATCCTTGACGGCCGCGTTCTCGAAGGAGATGCGGGCACGGCCGCTCGTGACCGTGCGACGGGTGCGGGCAGAGTTCTGCTGCTGACGGGCGGCCTCCTCGCGGGCCTTGCGTGCGGCCTCGGGGTCCGAGGTAGTCTTGGCAGCATCGCCGCCGGCAGCACCGTTCTTCGCCGAAGCATCGGCGGCGGGGTCCTTGGCGGGCGCCTCCTTGGCGGCCACGTTGGCCTTCGGCATGACGGCCCCCGCCTCGGGCTGCGTCACCGCGTCCTTGGCGGGCAAGGCCAGCGCCGCCCCAGCCACCAGGATCAGAACCGCGAACGCTGCCGGTAGGGTGGTTCTCATGGGCGGCCTCCTTGACCCAACAGAGTATTATACGACAATCCGCGGCGAAACGCACCAAGACAAAAACGCGAGCCCCGCGAGCGGGCACTGTTCGTGCCCGGCATTCGCCGTCAGGTTTTCGCCTGCCCGCCGACCACCTTCCCGCCCTTGTACGTCGTGCCGCGCCAGGTGACGCTTCGCAGGCCCATCGCCCTGGTGATCGCGCCTGCCTGGAACCCCAGGACCAGGACGACGGCCAGCGGGTAAAAGAGCAGGTACCACGGGTTGGCCCTGCCGAGGATGAACAGGCGCCGCATCGTCGCCAGGATGAAGACGATGATGGCGGCCGCGAAGAAGAACGCCAAGAGTGTGCGCCAGTCGGAATCGCCGGCGGCCATGTTCAGGGCCGCCCACGCCAGGGCCGCGAACGGCATGAGCGTGAACAGGGCCGTCATGACCATGACGACGAGGAGTTGCGGCACGGTCCGGAACCCGCCGCAGTAGATCCGCGTCCAGCCGCGGTACATCGCCCTCAGGCTGTCGTACATGCGGGTGGTGAAGAGGTCCTCGCCGATGGCGTTGAGGAGGCGGTGCCCGGCCCCCTTGACGCGCCGGGCCATGGCGATGTCTTCGACCAGTTCGCCGCGGATAGACTCGTACCCGCCCACCGCCTCGTAGACCGACCGGCGGATGAGAATGTACTGGCCGTTGGCGAAGGCCGTCCGCCGCCGGGGATCGTTCACCCGCGACGGCTGGAACCACGCCACCAGGACCGACCCGGCCACCGGCTGAACGGTGTTCTCCCAGAACCCGTGCATCTCGAGGATGGGCCAGAGGCTGAGCATGTCGCCGCCCTGCTGAGCGAGAAGACTCACGCCCGCCCGGACGCTGTGCGTGGCCTGGCGGCAGTCGGCATCGACAAACAGGAGCCACTCTCCCCTCGCCTCCCCTGCCCCCACGTGCATGGCGTGGGGCTTGCCGAACCAGCCGGGGGGAAGTTCCTTGACCTGGACGAGGCGGACCCGCCCGTCCCTCGCCGCCGCCTCGCGGACAATCTCAGCCGTGCGGTCGCGGCTGCGATCGTCGGCCACGATGACCTCGAGGTCCGGGTAATCCTGCGCGAGAATCGTATCGAGGGCGGCCCCGATGTTGGCCTCCTCGTCCTTGCCCGGAACGATGACCGACACCTTGCCCGCCGGCCGGACGTCGGGCACCGTCGACCGCGACAGGACCGGCCCCCGGCTCTGACGCGAGTAGATTCGGACAACGCGCGACGCCCACACGGCCAAGATGGCCGCCAGGACCGCCACCAGGACCGTTTCGAAGATGATCACACGCTCCCCCTTGGCGCCAAGGACGCCCGCCGCCACCGCGGCCCCGGTTACGGCACGCCTTCCCATGCCGCCCGGGCAGCGTCGTACACCTCCCGAAACGCCACGCCGCGGTCCTGGGCCAGCCGCAGGCAGTCCTCGTACTCCGGCATCGCGGTGACCACCTGCCCTGCCCTGCGTCCGACCTTGATGCGGACGGAGCCGAACAACGTAGCGACTTGCTCGTGTCGGCGGTCGAGTTTCGCCCGCTCGACGCGAGTGCGCCGGACGCCGAACGTCGTCGTCTGGCGGAAGATCGCCTCCTCAATCGCGCCGTGCCTCGCGTCGTCCGCCAGGCACGCCAGGACCACGCCCGGCCGGCCCTTCTTCATCGTCACCGGCACAAGCCACACGTCGAGCGCCCCGGCCGCCAGAAGGGCCTGCGAGGCCGCCCCCAGCATCTCGCCGGTGGCATCGTCGAGGTTGGCCTCGAGCAGCCACACGGTGTCGGTCTCGCCTGCGCCCGCGGCGCACGAGCGGCCCAGGACCACCCGCACGACGTTCGGCAGCCGCGGCCCCTGCCTCATCCCCGCGCCGTAGCCCACCGCCTCGACGACCATCGCCGGCATGGGGCCGAACCGCTCGGCCAGCGTCACGAGGATCGCCGCCCCCGTGGGCGTGGTCAGTTCGCCCGGCTCGTCGCAGGCGGCCGTGGGCACGCCCCGCACGAGTTCCACGACCGCGGGGGCCGGCACAGGCAGCCTACCATGCGCCATATCTACATAGCCTGACCCCAGCGGCAGGGGGCTCGCCTCCACCCGGTCCACGTCCAGAAGCGCCAGGCCCGCGCACGCCCCCGCGATGTCGACGATCGAGTCGACCGCCCCGACTTCGTGAAAATGCACCTCCTCAAGGCTCGATCCGTGCACCTTGGCCTCGGCCTCGGCCAGCCGCCGGAAAACCGCCACCGCCCACTCGCCCGCGCGGCCGGGCAAGCCGGCTGCGGCGATGCCTTTCTCGATGTCCGCGACGCGCCGGTGATGGGCCGAGTGCCCGGTGACGCGGACCTCGGCCCGCGTGGCGGCCAGGCCCAAGCGGTTCTCCTTCCGCACCTCGAGCGAGTAGCCCTCCAGCGGCAGCCGCGCCAGACACGCCCTCAGCGCGTCGGCGGAAAGGCCGGCGTCGAGGAGGGCCCCGAGGAGCATGTCTCCGCTGGCCCCCGCGAACGCGTCAACGTACATCATGGTCATGCCAGTCCCCTGCCCTGCGGCGGGCGTTACTTCGCTGGTTCCTTGGGAGCACTTGCGGCCCCGGCCTTCCTGGCGGCCTCTTCGGCCCTGGCCTTCAACTCATCGACCGCCTGGTTGTAGGCATTGATCCCGAACTCCACGCTCTTGATGCAAATCAGGTCCTTGAGTTCGCTCCCGATAGGCCCTTTGTCTCGCTGATGCAGGAGGAACCGCTCGACCTTGCCGTTGTGTTCCACGTACAGGGGCTGCCCCAGGATGTGCCCCGTGATTTCGTGGCCGTTACGGAGCGTCAATTTCCACGCCAGCATGCGGACCGCGTACGAGCGGCCCGTGTAGACCTTCTCGGGGTTTCCGGCCTCCTTGAACCGCCATTCCTTGTCGAGCCGCTCCCATTCCACGACGGCATCGATCCGGGTCAGGGCGGGCACGGGCACGTACTCGTAGACCTCTCTCCGGAGGTTGAATATCTTGAGCCGCTTGCCGCGGGTCGTGAAGATCCTCCCCGGCACCTTCAGGCCGGTGGACACCTCGATGTAGCCCGGCACGGCGTCTTTTCGCCCCGATACCCCGCCCTCCCCCCCAAACGGGTTCCTGGGGGCCTTCTTCGCGGCCGCGTCGTCATCGTCCTCTTCGATGAACTTGATGTCTGGGCCAACCGGTGCCGGCGTGACCCCTGCCGCCGGAGCGGACTGCCCGCCCGCCTGGTTCTCGGCGGCGGCCGCCAAGAAACCGGCCAAAGCGAGCACGGCACCGACCCCGACCGCCACCGCCCAGCCCCGCATGACCCCGCCCGCCACTAGCATGCCTTGTCCCCCGACGAACCTTGACATTGATGCGGCCGTCCCGCATACTCCCGCCATGGAACGGATAGGCATCCTGGGCGGCACATTCGACCCGGTTCACCTGGGCCACCTCATACCCGCCCAGTACGCCTGCAACTTCCTCGGCCTGGACCGGCTCATACTCATCCCGTCGGCCAGGCCCGTCCACCGGCCCCGCCACAACCCCGCCTCGGCCGAGCACCGGCTCGCCATGTGCTGCTTGGCGGCCGCGGCCCTGCCCGGCTTCGAGGTGTCGGACGTTGAAACGTCTCGCGCCGAGCCCTCCTATACTGCGCTCACCCTCGCGGCGCTCCGCGGCAGGCTGGGTCCTGCCGCCCGGCTGGTGCTGCTGGTGGGCGAGGACAACCTCCCCCTGCTCCACACCTGGTGGCACGCCCGGGAGGTCTTCACTCTGGCCACCGTCGCCGTCATGCCCCGGCTCGCCCGCGCGTCGGCTGATCTTGGCCCGCTGAGGGCCATGCTCGGCGACCGCGAAGTCGATGCCCTCCTCGGCCGACGCGTACCTGGGCCGGTCATACCGATAAGCGCTACGGAGGTCCGAAAGCGCGTGCTTTCAGGCCTGTCTGTGGCCGGTCTCGTGCCCGCCAGCGTTGAGCGTTACATCAGGCAGACCAGCCTGTACAGTCCCAACGGACCTCAGCCCCCGGACCCGGCGATGTCACCATAAGTGCTTGTTGCACAAACACTTGCATTCACCGTTCCACGTGGAACGGCTTTTCTGGCTCACCCCAGGCGGCTCATAATCCGGTCCAAGTCCGGTTGGGTGTAGAACTCGATGATTATCCTGCCGCTACCCGGCTTGGCCCCCTCCTCCACCGAGACC
>Ga0315275_10002239_pt1 | contig 17357 bp, 19 predicted proteins | sample YL17G03_0_MG_FD_205557 | JGI IMG/M metagenome (GOLD analysis project Ga0315275, IMG submission 205557) | Sediment microbial communities from Yellowstone Lake, YNP, Wyoming, USA - YL17G03_0 | ecosystem: Environmental > Aquatic > Freshwater > Lake > Sediment | place: USA: Wyoming | collected...
ATTCCTTCCCGAGAACTGGGAATGCGTCAACATGTGCCGGCTTATCCATCACGATGAGAAACCGGCAAAGAAATCCGGAAAGAAATAAACAGATTTCTTCCGCTTGTAACGTGAAAATCCCTCTTGCCAGCAGGCATGCGGACACGTACAGGTCAGATATCCTTTTTTTTAAAGGCCGGGCAGTCGTGTAACTGAATCTATCCACATCTTTTTCGCCTCATCGACATCCCTGCCAAGGCAGAAAGTACTCATCCTCAGGCCCATGGTCATCGCCATGATCGTGCTCGAAGCCGCTTCGGGATCTACATCCTGCGACAGTTTTCCCTCCGCCTTCATCCGGGCAATGCGGTCGCGGAGGAGGATCCGGTTGTTGTTAAAAAAGCGGGAAAATTCCTCACGGAACCGCGGGTCCTGCGGGAGCCGGACCTGCAGCTGGCAGAAGATGGCCGCATAGCGCTTCTGTTGCTCGAAGAACAGATCGGCAAGGTCCAGGATCGTTGTGTGTATATCATCAGTATTCTCAAGCGCCACTTTCAGCCCGAGCCGGACATTCCGTAACACTTCGCAGATCACCTCGCGCAGCAGCGCGTCACGGTTCTCAAAGTACGAGTAGAGCTCCCCCTTGGTCACGCCGACTTTCTGTGCGATCGCCTCGAGCGTAACGGCGATCCCATCATGGCGAATTAATTTGGGTACAATTCCGGATGAACTTCGGAAAATCCCTTTAAACTATTTCAAATAAAAACTATCTGACCCATGAAGGTTCAGGTACGTGGAGAACCAGACCGTATGGTGCATGCATCCTCTCCAATAGTTTGGGAAAACCAAATATTTACCGGTCGTACTGAGTGCAACAGCGGACGATTGAAAGGGTGTTTCAGTTATCGTAACCGATATTTGCATATCCCCGGATACCACAGGAGTATATTAGATTCCTTAAACTATGAGACGGATATTGTGGTGGCTTATGGCCGGGAGTAAAGGCGGAAAAACGAGAAGTCGGATTTTGCTGGCATTAAATACCCGGCCGAGCAATGCTCACCAGCTGAGTGAACAGTTATCATTGGATTATACAACCATCAGGCATCATCTTGAGACATTAAAGAAGTATCAGTTAATCACCGTTCAGGGCGAAGGATACGGAAATCTCTATTTTATTTCAGATAGGCTTGAAAATAACCGGTCTGATTTTGAGGAGATTTGTAAAACAATAGGACTGACTTCCGGCTCATCTGAAAATTCAGGAGAAGAACATGGATAAGAAACGGATTATCTTGTTATTAATCCCAGCGATTCTGGTTATCATCGTCGGGTGGATACTGGTGCATTTCATCCTGAACACCGGGCCTTTCTTTGGCAGCGGGAGGGCGTTATTCCCGATAAAAAACTGCGTCGGGCCATTTTTCCCTGTTAAGGTAATACTATCGACACTGAATATTATTCTCGTAATCCCCTTGCTGTATATGTATATCAGAACGTATCAGGAACTTCGTGCTCCGTTCACTCTGGGATTGATCTTTGTCATGGTATCTCTCTTCTTCTTTACCATAACCACGAATCCTCTGGTATTCATGTTTTTTGATATTCCGGGAGTGTATCCAAATCCGTTCTCCATTCTTCCTGACCTGTTCTGTACTCTTGCCCTGGTCACCCTCATCCGGATAAGTCAGATATAACAGGTATTATTTGAGATCAAGGTAAATTTTTTTTTAAAGACCAGCAGTCACAGCAGCGCCAGACTGGTCGCAATTGAATAAACAAGCCCCGTCCCATATCCTGAACTGACAGCCCCGCCGAACAAGATCGCAATTCTGGCACATCAGCCTCAGGATCCTTGCCGATGTGTTGAAAGATCTCCGGAAAGAAAACCAGATTCACCGGGAAGCATTTTCCCGGGATCCCGGAATTTTATGAAATTTAAAAAAAGAATCCTACAGTAGATCAAGCGGCGATCCCATCAATTGTGGATCAATTTGGGTATCATTCCGGATGAACTTCGGAAAATCGCTTTAACCTTTTTCAAATGACGTGATTGTGGAGATTACAGGATAATTCAGAAATCCAGAGTAATCTTCCTTATGGAATCACCATCAGGATGATCTGGTCTCATAAAAGTAAATCCTGTAATCTGTTTCGGAGATGAAGAACATGAGCAACAAAAAAATCTACTTTGGTATCTTTGCCGCACTGTGCATCGTTGGCCTGGCGGTAGGGATAGTCGGTGCAACTGAGCTTACCAGTGCAGTCAAGGGATGCACCGGAATGTATGGCGGTATGCATGGGTTTGGAAGGGGCCAGGCTTTCTCAATAGAAGACAGGATCACCTTCCTCGAGAGCAAGGGTATTGACGTAACTGAAGTGAAGGCCGCGCTCCAGAAAGGAGATTGCGACGCTGTCAAGGCATGGTTCACTGCGTTCCGTGAGGAACACATGGGCGGGAGTATGGCCGGTCACATGTCCGGCAACTGCACTCCCTGTGTAGACTCTTAAGGGACTAAAAAACTTTTTTTTAAAAATTTAAGGAGGGGGGGGCAATTCACCAGCAAAAAAAATGGGAACAACGGAGGGATCGACCTCAAGGTAAACCGGAAATAACGTTACGCACCGGCTGGCAGACGTACGGACTCATCACACTCGCAATCCTGCTTATGGTTATCATCACACCGGCAGCAGCAACCGATCCCACGGTTATCATTACGGATTATACGGTAACCCCCGCGGTACTTATGCCCGGCGATATGGGGACAGTCACTCTGACCATCAAGAATACCGCACAATCGGCATCGGAGAAAGAGAACACCGGCATCGTCTCGGGCGGCACGTTTGCTTCGACAAAGAGCACCGACATCAATGTCTTTATCGAGAACGTGCACCTGGAAGAGAATGGCATCGGGGTCCTGACCGAGGATGTCGAACGGCTCGGGGAACTCGGGCCCGGCCAGTCGATCCCGGTCATGTTTGTTATCAGGGCACCGGAAAAAAGCGGGATCTATTTCCCGGAAGTGTGGATAGATGTTAAGGACGGGAGGAGCACCCGCTACCCGCTCACGGTCAATGTGAACACCGACATCTCGACCCAGAAGAAACCATCACTGTCGATCGCACAGGACCTGCCGGACCGGGTCGCACCCGGGGAGACATGCACCGCGGTTATCACGGTCAGGAACACCGGCCTCGCCAGGGCCAGTGATATCTCCATGGGAGTGAATTCGAGCACGAAATCCCTTGTCCTCACCACAACGGGCCGGTATTATATCGAGCACTTAGACCCCGGCGAACAGTCATCCATGACCCTCCACTTAGCCACGGACAAGAACACGCCGCTGGGAATCGATCTGGTCAACCTCCTCATCACGTACCGCAACCCGGACGGGACGACCGGGCAGCAGACCGAGACGGTGGGGATCCCGGTCAAGGGCAGGGCCGACATTGCGGTCTCGTCTGTCACTACCGACCCGGTCCGGCCGGTGCCGGGCAACGCCTTCACACTCATCCTCCGGATAGAGAACACCGGCACCGACCGGGCCACCTCAGTCCGGGCCTCGCTCGACAGCCCGTTTGCCGGTACCCGGGACGCATTCATCGGCTCCATTGACAAGGACAGCGATGCCCCAACGATCTTCTACCTTCAGGCAACATCGGACGGTGCGGTGCCGGCCAACCTGACGATCAGCTACAACGATGATTTCGGGTCTCATACGATCAGCGAACGCACGACCATCGTGACCAGCCCAGCCTCGAGTACAATGACCACCGCACTCGCATTCCTGCTCATCTGTATCGTTGCGGGGGCTGCGTACTGGTACCTGCGCATCCGGCCGGGGAAGGGGCATGCAGAATAACGGGGGCTACGGGGTCTCGCTCTACCTTGCCGTCAGGGCAATCCGGCGCGGCAACCGGAACACGCTCGCCCTCACCATCCTGATCATCGCGCTCGTGATCGTGCTGATGAACTTCCTCACCATGATCATCGGCGGGGTCGTGACCATCTACAACCAGCAGATGATCGATTACCAGTACGGCCACGTGACCATCGAGCCAAAAGGAAGGGAGACGTTCATTGCCAATGCCGACAGTCTCGTCAAACGGCTGCAGCGGGTCCCGGGCGTTACCGGTGTCACGGCCCACGTCAGCACGGGCACTACCATTACCAATACAAAGAACGGGCAGTTCCTGACAAGAGGTCTCACGGCATTCGATCCCGGTGATGAGATGGCCGTTACAAAATACCATCTGGTGATCAAAGAAGGAACCTTCCTCTCAAAGGGCGACACCGACCAGATCCTGATAGGCTCCCTCCTTGCCGGCCACGAGGACGAGGCTCAGGACAAGGTCCCCTCGATCGGAGGCGTAAAGGTGGGAGACCGGGTCGAGGTGGCATACAGCAACGGGGTGGCGAAGAGTTACCGGGTAAAGGGGATCTTCCAGACGGACGGCGTCATGATTGATTCTTCAGCATTTATCACCAGAACCGAGATGGACTCCGTAATGCACACACAAGGCAGGGCAACCGAGATCCTGGTCCGGGGTACGTCAGCTGATACAGCGGCCCCGCTCAAGTACGCTATTATGGACTATGGCGTGGAGGAGAAGGTCAAGACCTGGAACGAGAGGGGTAAGGGGTTCATGGGCGATGCGATCGCGAGCTTTTCCATCCTCAATGCGATCATGACCGTCGTCAGTCTCATTGTGGCAAGTGTCGTGGTCTTCATCGTGACCTTCATCAACATCATCAACCGGAGAAAGCAGATCGGGATCTTAAAAGCGATCGGTATCCGGCGCCAGGTAATTGTCGGCAGCTACCTTATCCAGGTGATCATCCTGTGCTGCTGCGGGATCCTGCTTGGCATCCTGATGCTGAACGTGATCTCTTTTGCCCTGACCATGTACCCGCTCAAGTTCCCGATGGGATACATTACACCGGCGCTTGATTACGCGGGGATTGTAACAAGTGTCATTGCGTTGTTCTTCGTCTCGCTTATCTCCGGATACATCCCGGCATGGCAGGTGGCAAAGGAAGAGATCCTCGATGCGATGAGGGGCTGAAAAATGATCGAAGTTACGGATCTCAAAAAGATTTACCAGCTCGGGCTCGTTGAGGTTGCAGCGCTCAAAGGTGTCTCCTTCAGTATACAGAAAGGCGAGTTTGTCGGGATCATGGGCCCAAGCGGGAGCGGGAAATCCACGCTGCTCCACCAGATGGGACTCTTAGACAAGCCGTCCGGAGGCAGTATCCGGATCGACGGGACGGCTGTCTCGCAGCTCGATGACGAAGCACGGACCCGCTTCCGGCTGATGCACCTCGGGTACGTCTTCCAAGACTATGCACTCGTCTCCGAGCTCAACGTGATGGAGAATGTCGCGATCCCGGCGATCATGCAGGGCAGACCACTGCCCGAATGTTACGCTGCTGCGACACGGGTGCTGGAAAAGGTGGGCCTTGGAAAAAGGCTGGACCATCTCGTCTTCGAACTCTCCGGTGGCGAACAGCAACGGGTCTCGATCGCCCGGGCGCTCATCAACACGCCCTCGATCATCTTTGCCGACGAACCGTGCGCGAACCTCGACACCGAGAATTCACGGATAGTTCTCGAGCACTTCCGGGCTGTGAATCGCGAGCTTAAGCAGACAATCGTGATGGTCTCACACGAGTCGTGGCACCTGGAGTACTTCGACCGGATTATCTTTATCCGGGACGGCCTGCTGGATACCGGCAGAATACATGAAATGCCAAGTGAAAAGAGTACATAATCTTCTCATTGTTTCCTTTGCCTCCTGATAACCGGTGCCTAGCTCAAACACTATGATCAAAAGCCGGCCATTGAAAAAAATCCTGCCGGCTCATTCTCGTGTACAATATTCCAGCCTCCCTTTTTTTCGCCGCGTTTATATTTTCATGAACCGATTTCTTTGTACATGGATGCAAAGTTCATCGCCATTCTTACTGTCTGTATCGCCGCGGTTCTCATAGCGGGGTGCACGACAGGCCCGGCACCGGCCGGGACAGCAACCCCCACACAGTCAGCCCCGACACCGGAGGTGGCGACAGCACCCGCGGACTCACGGGGCTGCGCCACCGTCGAGGACTGCGTGCCGGCCCAGTGCTGCCACCCCTCAAGCTGCACGGGTAAAGCGACAGCGCCGCCTTGCGGCAACGTGATGTGCACAATGAGCTGCGAAGGGCCGATCGACTGCGGCGCCGGCAGCTGCGGGTGCGTGAACGGAAAATGCAGCGTCATTCCGGCACAGGGTGCCACAGCTCCGGCTGCCCAAACGATCTCGGTAAACCTCGAAGCTTCCCCGCAGCGGTACTCGCCGATGATGTCCTCGACGCCCGGCATCGGGCTCACCCCCACTGTCACCGGCTTCTTGGCTGCTGATACGAACGTTGAAGGAAACGCCACGGACTTTGCATGGAATGCGATAAACTTTGAATGGAACGCGACGTTCGGTCGTTTCCTCAGGTGGGATGCACCTGATTACAAGGTACATGATATCGGGAACCCGGTCGCGACCGATGGCAGGACGATCTACTGGACGTTTACCGACAAGCCGGCATCAACCAGGGAACCGGTCACCATCACCGTCACGGCACGGGACATGACCCGGCAGGGTGCGGTTCTCGCTACCTCTACGCTTACCCTGAACTGGGACGGGGACTACGCGGTGTACGTGGGCGAGATCCGGTAATTTTTTCGTACAGTCAGCTGAGTTCTGATACCGATCCCTTGGGATCGCGGGATCAATGGAACGTCCCGCATCAATTGCAGCCCGGTCTCGATCCTTATTGTAGCAAAAAAGAAAAATCAGTAATTTTCCGCCAGCAGTTCAAAATACGCCTGCGGGTGGTCGCAGACAGGGCACTTCATGGGTGCGGATTTGGCGTCAATGACGTACCCGCAGTTCCGGCAATACCATTTTGCGGGGGTATCTTTTTTGAAGACCTCACCCTTCTCAACGTTGGCACGGAGCGTTGCGTACCGCTTCTCATGGTGGGCTTCCACCTTTGCGATTTGCTTAAAGAGGCGGGCAATCTCACTAAACCCCTCATCCTCCGCAGCCTTTGCAAACGTCGGGTAAAGCGTGCCCCACTCCATCTTCTCGCCATCAGCGGCGGCTTTGAGGTTCTGCTTCGTCGTCCCGATTACCCCCGCGGGGTACGCCGCCGTGATCTCGGCATCCCCTCCTTTGAGCTGCTTAAAGAAGAGCTTCGCGTGCTCCCGCTCCTCTTCTGCGGTCTGCGCAAAGATCGCGCCGATCTGCTCGTAGCCTTCCTTCTTTGCCGCGCTTGCAAAGAAACTGTACCGGTTCCGCGCCTGAGACTCGCCTGCAAATGCGGCAAGGACATTCTTCTCGGTCTTACTGCCTTTGAACTCCATACTCATCACATCTCCGGAAGATCCATTCTGTTGTAAACAAATATATCCTGCGCTGATATCCTGCCTGAGGCTTCCGGCAGTTGCCCGGCTTTCCTACCAGCAGCACCCCCGGTTGTCCAACCGCTTTTCCCCTCACAAAACAAAGTAATCTGTATGACTACAGAATCCGATGCGGTAAAAACGGTGGCGGGGCTCATGGCGCTCGCGGCACGGACAGCCCCGAAAGCGGTGGGGGAGGACTCGATCGTGTGCCGGGTCGTTACGGGAAAAGAGCAGGAGAAACTTGCCGCCCGGATCGACGCGATGGGAAAGGCCCTCGGGTTTGACTTCTTTTTTGTAAACGCCGGGCAGGTGAGAACGAGCGATGCGACAATGCTGATCGGTGTCGAGGGCACAAAAGCACTCGGGCTCAACTGCGGCGGGTGCGGATTTCCCTCGTGTGCAGAGATGGTCAAAGCCGGAAAAGCGGCTGCAAAGAGGAAGAAATCCGTGTACAGCGGCCCCAACTGTGTCTTCAAGATCTCTGACCTCGGCATCGCCGTCGGGTCGGCAGTCAAGACAGCATCGATCCACAATGTTGACAACCGGGTCATGTTCACCGCAGGTATCGCCGCGCTCGAACTGGGCATGCTGAAAGGGTGCAGCGTCGCGTACGGCATCCCGTTAAAAGCGGCCGGCAAGAACCCGTACTTCGATGTGCCGGCCCTCAGGCACTAAATCCCCCGTCATTTTAAAAACTTTTCCCGGGTCATCAGGCAATACGAGGACAGACAAGGCGGTCATGGATTGGGGGGAGTCTTTTATGTATGCCAGCGGGTTTACCTCTATATTCCCCGTACTGCTCTTTTTCGCCGTGAATGGGGCTGTCTTCCTCCTCTATGCAGCTGACAAAAGGAGGGCTGTGACAGCACGGTGGAGGATCCCCGAAGCCACCCTGTTGTGCAGCGCTCTCTTCGGGCCGTTCGGTGCATTCTCCGCGATGCAGATCTTACGGCACAAGACGCAGAAACTCCGGTTTTTCGTAGTCCCGCTCTTCTGTCTCCTCCAGATCCTTGCAATCCTCTGGTTTTTTACCGGCTTTCCCTGAAAAAAAGAGGGAGCCGGGCGGCGCGGAGCAACGGGCAATTTCAGGCATGAATACTCCATGCAACGCAACCGAACTATCATCCTTTAAGTGGACCGCTCCCCAATGTCAGGATCGGGATCGAGAAAATGTTTGCCCATCATTCTGAGACCGGCTACACCGGATCGCTGCCCGGCATCACCCAGAAGACCCTTGTGTGGGGCGAGAACACGCTCATGACCGAGTTCCGGCTAAAGAAAGATTCGGTGCTCCCCCGGCACTCCCATCCCCACGAACAGACCGGCTACCTTGTAAGCGGGCACATCACGCTCCGGATCGGGAATGACGAGGCAGATATCCGGCCGGGCGACAGCTGGAACATACCCGGCAGCGTCGAGCACGGGGCAACGATCCATGAAGACTCGTTGGCAATCGAGATCTTTTACCCGGTCAGGAAGGAATACCTGCCATAACATGCCGCATTTTTCCCGCCCGTCTCCGGTCAGATAACGAAGTACAGGGAGGAACGACAGGGAATACCGGGCCGAGACTTTCCGGATCACCAGGGATGTCGTGATGGTATACGCGTTTAACGCGGAGAACATAGCGACGATGCCAATGACGGCAACGACCGGCCCGGATCGGAACAAGAGCAGGCCCGCCTTCAGATCTGGTGCCGGACAGTACCTCATAAATCAGGAAAAATCGTTCTTTTTTTTGGACAGGCCGGCGTTCAATGTAGATTAAACAATTGAAAAAATACCGGAAAAGATGGACGGGCCTGAAGGGATTTGAACCTTTGACCTGCGGATTACAGTGAACAGAATAATATCGAACCAACGCGTCTGTGAACTGCCGGGCGATCTCATGCCCGGTGCCGTGTTGTCCGGCATTGCGGTCAATTCCATGCTCTTTAAAAAAAAGCAGGTTTTTGATGTTCCACTGTTTCAGCCCGGGTGGCACCGGATCTGCTAAAAGTATTTAACCATACACTGGAACCCCTGCTACAATGACAAGTGGGTGGCTCATCCACGACTGCACGCTGCTTGTTATGACCTGATGCATGGTTTGTGGAAGGAGCAGCCGGAACATCCCAAACCTGTTCAGCGCGTTAAAAGAATCATCCCCTTGAACAAACAGGTGACCGTGTACGAAGGGAAGATCAGATAAACCCGGTAAACCAGAAAAAAATGATTCCCCCCATGCACTCACGGTCCCGGAAGTCTACCGGACTTTTTCAACGGAGTCGTCCGGGCTGACACAGGCAGAAGCTGAGATACGCCTCGGGAAATTGGGACGCAATGTCATCCGCGAGGTCAGGGGAAAACCCCTTATTGTAAAGTTTTTTGCAAATTTCACGCACCTGATGGCGATCCTGCTCTGGGTTGGCGGTGCTGTCGGTTTCATCGCCCGGATGCCCCAGCTCGGCATCGCCATCTGGATGGTCAACATCATCAACGGAGTCTTCTCGTTCTGGCAGGAGTACCGTGCTGAAAAGGCAACCGAAGCGTTAAAAAAACTTCTCCCTTCATATGCACGCGTGCTGCGTGACGGTGAGGATCGGCGCATCTTTGCAGAAGAACTTGTTGTGGGGGACATGATGCTGCTTTCCGAAGGCGACCGCATCTCGGCGGACGGCCGCCTTGTCGAGGTCTCCGAACTGCGGATTGACCAGTCGACCCTTACCGGAGAATCACACGTAATACGGAAGACCAGTGATGGCATCCTGCTGTCCGGCCTTGCCTATGCCGAAATGCCCAATCTGGTATTCGCCGGCACAAGTGTCACATCCGGCACGGGAAAGGCGGTTGTCATTGCCACCGGTATGGCAACCGAATTCGGGAAGATTGCCAACATGACCCAGATGGTTGAAGAAGAGCTCAGCCCGCTGCAGAAGGAAATGGCATTTGCGACAAGGGCGGTGACCATCATTGCCTGCAGTATCGGCATTATTTTTTTTGTGCTTGCCGCAGTGCTGGTCGGGGTGAGCCTTACTGAAAGTTTCATCTTTGCGATGGGCATGGTCGTTGCGTTTGTGCCGGAGGGGATGCTGCCGCTGGTTACGCTGTCGCTTGCGCGGAGCACGCAGCGTATGGCCCAGCGCAACGCGCTGATAAAAAGGCTGTCAGCAGTTGAAACCCTTGGCTGCACGACCGTGATCTGCACGGACAAGACCGGGACACTCACCCAGAACGAGATGACCGTCCGGGACCTGTGGCTCCTGGACCGCGGATTGACGGTGACCGGCACCGGGTACAGACCCGAAGGCCTGATCATGGAGGGCGGAAAGCCGGGTCCGATGGATGGCGATCTCCGGCTGCTGCTCATTGCCGGAGGACTCTGCAACAATTCTCGGGTGATCCCGCCGGATATAAACTCCCCCCAGTGGACCGTTCTTGGCGACCGCACCGAGGCAGCCATGAAGGTTGCAGCCCTGAAGGGCGGGATTGATCTGGAGGCAGAAGCCCGCTCTACGCCCCGTCTTCGCGAGCTGCCGTTTGATTCGCTGCGGAAGCGGATGTGCACCATCCACCAGCTCCAGTCGTCCCGGGTCGCGTATGTCAAGGGGGCACCCAAGGAGATTCTCGGGTTGTGTTCCCGTGTCAGGCGGGACCAGAACGACCATGCCATGGATGAGAATCTCCGCTCGGAGATCATGGCAGCACATGACGCGTACGCCCGCAACGGGCTCCGGGTGCTTGCAGTTGCACTTCGGGAACTGCCTGATGATGGGACTGACTACCGGCCTGAAGTGATCGAATGCGAGCTGACCTTCCTTGGGCTGGAAGCAATGATGGATCCCCCGCGGGACGAGGTTGCGCAGGCTGTAGGGACGTGCCACCGTGCCGGTATCCGCATTATTATGATCACCGGTGATTACGGGCTGACTGCGGAAAGCATCGCGCGGCGCATCGGAATTATCAGGCAGCCACAACCCCGCATCATCAGCGGTGCCGATCTCGATGCAATGGATGGCGGGACGCTGAAATCCATCCTTCATGAGGAGGTCATCTTTGCACGGGCTACACCGGAGCACAAGCTCCGGGTAGTCACCGCCCTGCAGGAAATCGGGCATATCGTTGCGGTCACGGGTGACGGGGTGAACGATGCACCAGCGCTCAAGAAAGCCGATATCGGTGTCGCCATGGGCATTGCCGGCACTGATGTGGCCAAGGAGGCAGCAGACATGATCCTGACTGACGACAATTTTGCTTCTATCGTCAACGCTGTCGAGGAAGGGCGGGGAGTTTATGCCAATATCAAGAAGTTCATCAGCTATATCTTTACCAGCAACACTCCTGAAGCAGTGCCGTTTATCTTCTGGGCATTGAGCCGCGGGCGGATCCCGCTTGCGCTGAATGTGATGGAAATACTCGCGATCGATCTCGGAACCGATATGGTGCCGGCGCTGGCACTGGGTGACGAACCACCCGAACCGGGACTGATGGATCGCCCCCCCCGCGATCTGGGGGAGCACGTTATTACCCGTTCTCTGCTTGTGCGTGCATACCTTTTTCTTGGTATAATCCAGAGTATCGCGGCGATGGCAGCCTTCTATTTCCAGTACTGGATAAACGGTTACTGGGGCCAGTGGCTGGATCTCCCCTCAGCAGGAATCCTCTACGAGTCGGCAACCGCGATGGCGCTGGGTGCTGTGGTTGCCACCCAGATTGGCAACCTCTTTGCCCAGCGGACCGAACGCACGTCCGTCTTTACGATAGGATGGTTCAAGAACAGGATGATCTGGATCGGTATCGCGTCCGAACTCCTGCTGGTCTCGCTGATTGTCTATGTCCCGTTCTTCCAGCAGGTGATCGGGACTGCGGCATTCCCGCTGCAGAACTGGCTGTTTCTGTTTGCATGGACGCCGTCATTATTGCTCGCCGATGAACTGCGCAAAGCGCATGTACGCGGGTGTGACCGCTCAATGAACAAAGTCTCAACATCAGGAGGAACTGTATGAAAATCATGATTATTGGTTGCGGCAGGCAGGGTACCGAACTGGCAAAGACCCTCTGCCAGAATGAATGTGAAATCACGGTTGTGGACAATGACCCGGACGCCTTTAAACGCCTCGGTCCCCCGTTCCATGGTCAGGTCATCTGCGGGGACGGTCTTGACCGTGAGGTTCTTTTGAAGGGAGGCATCGAACGGGCGGACGGGCTGGCAGCGTTAACTGCCAGTGACGACACCAACATCGTTGTAGCCCGGCTCGCCCGTCAGGTCTTCCGCGTCCCGCGTGTCGTTGCGCGTGTGCACGACCCCCTCAAGGCCGAGATCTACCGGAGACTTGGGGTGCAGACAGTCACCCCGGTCGCACTGGGGACCCTGCGGTTTGCCGAGCTGCTCACGTTCTCGCCGCTGGAACCGATAAAAAGGCTGGGAAATGGTGAAGTCGGCATCGTTGAGATTGATGTACCCCCCAACCTGATCGGCCGGACGGTGATTGAGCTGACGGTTCCCAATGAGATTTTTGTGGTTGCAATAAGCAGGGATGATAAAACCTTCATGCCGACACTGGGTGTAATCTTTCAGGAAAAGGATGTCGTCCATCTTGCAGTTACCGCAGGTTCCATGGATCGCCTGAAAGCGCTGCTGGGGCTGGTCTGAGAGGTGATGGTGGTATGAAACGCGTTATTGTTGTAGGCGGCGGCAAGGTGGGGACGTATCTTGCTTCTCTTCTGCTTGCTGACGGGCATCGGGTGACGGTGATTGAAGGGGGCCCGGAGGAATTTTTACGGCTCCGGGAGAAGCTCCCGGCAGAAGTGCATATGCAGGGAAACGGCACGGATCCGAGCGTGCTTGAAGCTGCAGGTATCCGGCAGGCAGATGTCGTGGCAGCGGTCAGCAGGGCAGACGAGACCAATCTGGTGATCACCAGTCTTGCCAGGTTCGAGTTCAACGTGCCCCGCACCATTGCCCGGGTCAACAACCCGAAAAATGCATGGTTGTTCACACCGGAGATGGGTGTCGATGTGGCACTGAACCAGGCTGACCTGATGGCGCACCTGATTGCCGAAGAGATGTCGCTTGGAGACATGATCACCCTGCTCAAATTGCGCAGGGGGCAGTATTCCCTTGTGGAGAACCGGGTGGACCCGAGGGCTGTTGCAGCCGGAAAAGCCCTCAAAGAGATCGATCTGCCCCGTGAATGCGTCCTTGTCGCCATCATCAGAGGGGGGGAACTCATCATTCCACGCGGCGAAACCGTGCTGCAGCCGGATGACGAGGTGCTGGCACTTGTGCATATCTCGCAGCTCGATCGGCTTGCATCCCTGCTCATGGGTTCGAAATGAGGGGGATGCCCAATCAGAGAAGTGCCGTGGGCATTTACTCCATGGTCATCTTGTTGATTATAATCATTTTTCTCTCTGGATGTTGTATTGGAGAAATGCGAGAAAATAAAGATTTGGTGATATCAGATTTTAAAACAATAAAATCAGTGGATAATCCAGTTATAGGTAGTGCGACCTTTAGCACGACCAAGTATGTTTCTTTTAATATCACAAATGAAGGAAAAGACATCGCCAAAAACGTAAATGTAAAAGTGGGACTATGTTGGGCTCCATCGAATCCCTGCATCAATAAGACGTTCAAAGATATTGGAGACCTCTTGCCGTCAGAAACTAAAGTTATAACATTTAATTACGATATTAATTTGTTTGAAAAAGCAGTGAATGTCAACTATTTACCTCTTTATGACATAAAAAGTTGTTTCAATAAATAACAAAATTTCATATTAATCGATCCTTTTTGGAGATATAAAATAAAGAAGTCCCCGATATCTCCGTAGTAACCACCTAATAATTAAAGTTAAAATTAGTGTAATAATACCGACTGTTATGAGAAAACTCATCCCAAAATTAATAATAAAAAATATCGCGGATAATGAATCTGTAGGAATCAGGTATTTGACAGAATCAAGTGGTCGCGGCGGTGTTATTAGAGCAATTGTAACTAAAATTAAACTAAAAAGAGAAATTGCTCCATTTCCATTACCATAGTTTAAGGATTCTTTAATCCATATCCTGATGTTGGCAAAAAATTTGAAAATTACATGCGATTTAAGATAAAATGGGTAACAAACATTTAGTGACTTTATCACTCTATCATTGCCTTTATAAGTATTTTTTAAAAACTCGTAATTATCAAATGATAGTGAATTGATAGATCCCATTAAATAATCACAAAAAATATCAATTCCCATTTTAGGAATCAAATTGTTTTTAATGATATATTCTATTAATTCAGCGTGAACAATCTGATTGTAAAAAATAGATTGGTAAATGGATGGATTATTATTGAATTTACTTTCCATTACTCTAATTAGGCTATTTGTGTCTAATTGACGGAAATTTTGTTTAATGAATTTTTTCGTTTCATCTAAATTTTTTATTTGAATATTTTTAATAAAGTTGTCAATGACGTCACTTTGTTTTATAAAAAACCTTTTAACAATTATTTTTCGATTTTTAGCGAGAAGAATTAGTAATGCTAACAAAAATAAAAATATACTCGCTTGATAGTCAAGTTTCGAATATACAACCAGTACAGAGAATACGAATAAACTAAATACAAACCAAAAACTCAAAGGAACATCAAGATTATATTTTTTGATAAAATCATCAACAATTAATTCATACAATGGTTCAAGGTATGGAGAGATGTGATCAGACAGTATGGCTCTTTTAGGATTCTCTTGTTTGGTTAATTCATTGGAATTTTGTTTTTGAACTTCTTGATCCACTTCATCCATAAACTGTAAATGGGATAAACTATTATAATAACTGCTTTAAGAAACTTGAAATCTCGACTGAATTAAATTATTTTTAGATTGTGTAAAAATCCGATAATTGAACAGTATAAAAAAATAAAATATCTCCTTATTTGATGAAATTATAAGCGTCCTCTAATAGGATAAAGATTCCGACAATATCAATGATTCCTAATAATCCCAACCCATCCAAAGAATGGATTCACAGCCCCTTACATCAAATACCCTTGGAATACCGAACACGCAATAATTGGAAAACCTGTTTCTATCTAAAAAGTGGATGGTGGATACTTCCTGTAAATAAAATCTAACGAGTTTAAACCATCAAATTTGAAAAAAGTCGAATCTGACATAACTCAAATTGAAAAAACGAGTTTAAACTAAATGAAAATTCAAACATGACCTGCGAGAGTCAAAAACAATAAGGAAAACGGGCCTGAAGGGATTTGAACCCTTGACCTGCGGATTAAGAGTCCGCCGCTATGCCGACTAAGCTACAGACCCACTTAGACCTAATAATGTGGTTGACAATCGCAAATAAAGGTGTCGAGCAGAGATCGGGCAGAGATTGTTTTTCCTGTCTGTTTTTCTTATATCCCCTGCACTCTCCTGCAATTCCTTAATAGGATGGACACCGACATCAGTGTAACATGCCTGACGCAGCGCCTTTTGTGCCCCCGAATCAGACGAGATACCTCATCTTTGGCTGCGGGTCGACCGGGTACAATATCATTCTCGAACTGGCAAACGAGAACGAGCATGCAATCGTCGTCGACCGTGACGAGAACCGGGTAAAAAGCCTCCGTGACCAGAAGTATGACGCGTTTGTACGTGACATCAGGGCGCCCGACATGCTCACCGGGCTTCCCGAGCCGGAAGTCGCGTTCGTGATGACCGGCGACGCGGAGGCAAACCTTTCAGCCGTCAGCGCGATCAAGAAGCGGTACCCGTCTGCACAGGTCGTCGCACGTGCGATCGACCCGGTGAGCGGTGGCAGGCTCACCGCTGCCGGTGCCGGGTTCGTCCTGTATCCCCAGGAGGTGGTCGCGAAAGCTGCGATCCACCAGATCAAAAAGCAGCATGTCAGCCGGATCTCCCGGCGCCTCTTCTCCCTGCTTGCGGGCTGGGAAGGGACGCTGGGCATCATCACCCACAAGAACCCTGACCCGGATGCCATTGCAAGCGCCATGGCACTGGCTGCGATCGCAAAACAGGCAAACCCGAACTCTCTTGCGACCCGGATATTCTACGACGGCAGCATCGGGCACCAGGAGAACCGGACGTTCGTAAACCTCCTCGATATCAAGATGGAGCACCTCAGTCCGGAATCACTCGCAAAATGCAATTACCTTGCACTGGTAGACACCCCGGCACCGGGTGCCAACAACGATGTCCCCGAGGGCACAAAGATCCATATCATCATCGACCACCACCGGGACGGCAAGTACGGTTCAGGGTCCGGCACCTTTGCCGACATCCGCCCGGGTGTCGGCGCAACCGCAAGCATCCTGACCCAGTACCTGCAGGAGCTCGATATTCCTGTTGACAAACGCGTGGCAACCGCACTCATGTACGGCATCCGCGCCGACACGAAAGACTTCAAGCGGAACATCACCCCTTCGGATCTGAATTACGCCGGCTTTTTGCTCCCGCTCACCGATGCCGACCTGCTGGACAAGATTATGTCCCCGTCGCTCTCGCAGGAGACCATCGATGTGCTGGGCAAGGCGATTGCCAACCGGCAGATCAACAGCGGGTACCTCTTTTCAAACGTCGGCTACGTGATGAACCGTGACGCCCTCCCTCAGGCAGCAGACCTCTTAATTACGCTCGAGGGAGTGAACACCGTGCTCGTCTACGGCATCACCGACAGCGCTATCGTTGTCTCGGCACGCAACCGCGACATCCGCCTCCACATCGGGAACGCGCTCGCGGAAGCATTCGGAGATATCGGGGATGCCGGCGGGCACCCGAATATGGCTGCTGCCACGCTCCCGCTCCACTACTTCGGCCGGGTCGAACAGAAAGCCGAGCTCCTCAACATCGCGATCGCCCCCATCCTCCAGAAGTTCAAGACCCTTGTCGGGCTCGAGAACGAGGGAAAGTAGGATGCGGTACGAACTGTGGGAACCCCATTACC
>Ga0315275_10002242_pt1 | contig 17353 bp, 9 predicted proteins | sample YL17G03_0_MG_FD_205557 | JGI IMG/M metagenome (GOLD analysis project Ga0315275, IMG submission 205557) | Sediment microbial communities from Yellowstone Lake, YNP, Wyoming, USA - YL17G03_0 | ecosystem: Environmental > Aquatic > Freshwater > Lake > Sediment | place: USA: Wyoming | collected...
GATGGCCCCGAAGAGCCGGGCGGCGGGTCCGTAGCGGACCTCGAGGACGTCCCCGACCGTGTACTGTCCGAAGGTGTGGATCTTGGCCGCGAGGAAGTAGATCAGGATGATGCCGACCCACGCGCCCGCGGCGAGCCACAGGGCCGAGAACCCCGCCTTGGAGGCGAATTCCGCCCCGCTGATGAACGTGCCTGAACCGATCCAGGTGCAGATCAAAGTGAAGACCATGACCTGCCATTTCAGGCTGCGGCCGGCGACCTGGAAGTCCTCCTGGCTTTTGACTTTTCGGGCCCGGAGGAAATTAAAGACGGTGAGAACGATGAGATAGGCCAAAATGATGTAAAGATAAAATGACATGGGTCCTCCTTAGAGGAATTTCAGCTTTAAATACACCCAAGCCATGACGGCATGGCGTTTGAGGTCGCCGAAGGAACGGATGTGCCGGAGGGCCCGCGGACCCTTTTTCAGGAGGGACGTTTTCCCGGCGCTGAAGGACCAGCGCAAAACGAGCTCCGAGATCTGGCTCCAGGTCAGCTTGTCGATATAGAGGGGAACGTCGCCTTGGGCCAAGGGCAAGGTGATGACTTTCGAACGGTATCTTTTGGCCCAGGTGAAATCCTTCGGGAGGAAGCCGGTTTCCCGGGCCAGGTTTTCGAGCGGCGTGCCCGGATAGATGTGGAGGATGGCGATCGTCCCTTCGATCTTGTCCTTGTACCGCTCGATGATTCCGATGGTCTCCTGCGCCTCGGCCCATGTCTCGGTCGGATGGCTGAAAATGAAAAAAACGTTCGGAATGATGTCGAGCTCGAGGCACCAGCGGACGAGATTGTGGAAGTCCGGCATCTCGATCTTTTTTCCGACGATCTCCCCGCGGACGCGGTCCGATCCGGCCTCGAGGCCGAAGGAGAGGTGGAACAGGCCGGCCCGCTTCATCGTCTCGAGCAGCTCCCGGCTCATGATGTCGATGCGGACGTCGCACTTGATGAGGACGCCGACCCGGCGTTCGATCAGCAATTCGCAGATGGCCTCGGCCCGCTTCGGGCTGGCGTTGAAGGTGTCGTCGTAGAAGAAGACGACTTCGATGCCGTAACGGGCCTTGAGCAGCTCGATCTCGCGGACGACATTCCCGGGGCTCCGCATCCGGACGTGGCGGCCCCAGTTGATCGGCGTGGCGCAAAAGTTGCAGTTGAACGGACAGCCCCGGCTGGTCATGACGTTCACGGCCGGGAGCTCGCCGCGGCCCGGGACGGGGAAGGTGAAATTGTATTTCTCGAAAGGGACCAAATGGAAGGCGGGGAAGGGGAGGGTGTCCAGATCGCGGATGGGCGTCCTCGGCTCATTGCATCGGGCTTTGCCGTCCACCCGAAGGACGAGCCCCATGATCCCGGCGAGGGCGGAGAGCCGAGGCGACGCTTCCCAGGCCCGGCAGACGTCGACCATGGCGTATTCGCCTTCGCCCCGGACGACGACGTCGAGCTCGGGGATGTGCTCCAGGCAGTCCTCGGCCGCCATCGAGGCGTGGGGGCCGCCCAGCACGGTCAGGGCCTCCGGATGGGCCCGCTTGGCGAGCCGGATGAGCTTGAAGCTCTGGAAGCGGTTCTCGGTCGTGATCGTGACGCCGACGATGTCGGGCCGGTCCCGGGCGATCTTTTGCTCGATGTCCTTCCAACTCATGCCGAGAACGTCGGTCGGGACGATCTCGACGGGGATCGCTTCCTTTTCGAGCACGGCCCCGATGTACAAGAGCCCGAGGGGCGGCATCGAGGTTTTGATCCAGCGTTCGGCCATATAGCCGCCGGGCGGGACGTAGAGCTGGACCTTAATCAACGGCCCCGATTTCCCCTTTCTTTTCCAGTTTCATCGAAAAGATCTTGGTCACGTTCGGTTCTTCCATGGTCGTGCCGTAGATGTAGTCGGCGACCTCCATGGTCTTGTAGTTGTGGGTGATGATGATGAACTGCGTTTCGGCCTTGATCGTCCGCATCAGGTCGAGGAAGCGGGCGAGATTGACCTCGTCGAGGGCCGCGTCCACCTCGTCCAGGATGCAGAACGGCGTCGGTTTGTAGCGGAACAGGGCGAAGAGGAAGGCCAGGCTGGTCAATGACTTTTCGCCGCCGGAGAGTAGGCCCATGTTCTGGACCTTCTTGCCCGGCGGCTGGGCGATGACGTCGATGCCGCTTTCGAGAGGATTGGCCTCGTCCAGGAGCTTCACCTCGGCCGTGCCGCCCTTGAACAAGGTGGCGAAGAGGTCCTGGAAGTGGGTGTTGACCTCGCCCAACGCGGTCAGAAACCGCCGGCGGCTTTCATCATCGATCTTGAGAATGGCTTCCTTGGTCTGACTGATGGATTCGGTCAGGTCCTTCCTCTGCTGGGCGAGGAAATCGTAGCGCTCCTTCTGGGCCGCGTACTCTTCCTCGGCCATGAGGTTGACGGCGCCGTATTTGAGGAGCTTCTCCTTGGCCTCCTCGAGCTCGGCTTCGACGTCGCCGGCCTCGGTCTCGGGCGGAGGCGGCTCCGCTTTCACTTCCTGGATGGTCTTTTTGAGCTCCTGCCAGCAGGTCTCTTCGAGGTTGACCAGGTCGCGATCGATCTCCGCCTTCCGGATCTCCCAGGTCATGCGCCCGTCTTTCTGCCGCTCGTGGTCTTCGCGGAGCGCGGACAATCCCGTCTCGGCCGCGGCGAGCTCGTTCCTGATCCGCTGGAGATGGACCTCGTTATCGGCCAGCGCGGACCCCTGCCGGCCCCTTTGTTCCTCCTGAGCGGAGAGCTTTTCCCCCAGCTCGACATCGAGGTCCTTCAAGCGCGTTTCCTCGGCTTCGGCCGCGCCGATCTCCGCCTGCAGCGCGTCGATCTTGGCCGCGGCGTTGTCTTTGCGCTGTCCGAGGGTCTTGAGAACGACCTCCAGGTTGGCGATCTTTTCCTGAAGGACGTCGATCGATCCGCGCAGTTCGAGGCGGGCCGTCGCCTCCCGGCTCGCTTTTTCCCGCTGCAGGGCGAATTCTTTTTCCTCGGCCTCGGCCCGGCTCCGGAAGGCCATCTCTTCCTCCTCGAGGCCGCGGATGACCTGGGCGTGAGACTCCCATTTTTGGCGGAATCCCGTCCGGTCCATGGACAGGACCTCTATCTCATGGACGAACAGGGCCAGGTCATTCGTCAAGTTCTCCTGTTCGGCCCGGGCCAGGACGATCCTGTTTTCGTGGTCCTGAAAATCCTTGTTCGCCTCGATGAGACGAGCGGTCCCTTCCTTGATTTCGGATTCAAGCGTTTGCTTGAGGCGGACGGCCTCTTCGAGCCGCAGGGCCTGCGGCTGGATCTCGGCGTCGCGCCCGCTCACCTTCCGTTCAAGGTCCTTGATCTCCTGGCTGAGGGTGAACAGGCCCTCTTTCCGGGGGCCGAGCTTGAGAAGTCCCGTGGAGAACAAGGCATCGCCTTTGAGCGAGACGAAATTCAGGTCCGGAAAACGAAGCCAGAGGCGGATCGCGGACCGGATGTCGCTCACGATCACCGCGTCCCGGAGCCCCGGCAGCCGGCCTTTCATTTTCGGGCTCGGCCGCAGCCGGGCCGTGAGCGAGCCGACGACGTCGGGATCTTCGATCAGAGCGGCGGGAACACGGTCGGGAGGCCGTTCCGGGAGAAGGAGGAAGCTGCCGCGGATCTCGCGTTCGGCCAGGTTTTTCAGAAATTCAGCGGCCCCGATGACGGCGGCCCGGGCTTCTTCTTTCCAGAAGACGTCGATGAGCGGGGCGTCGGCCGGGTCGGATTCGAGAAGGTCCGTGAAAAAGCCCACCGCCCCTTCGACATCAAAGAGGGGCTCGGCGGCCCGCTCTTTCTCCTCGAGTTTCCGGAGGGCCTGAAGGTGGTAGGCGTCCTCGTCCCGCTTCTCCCTGAGGCCTCGGATGATATTTTGAAGGTTCTCGATGGATCCCGCCGTTTCGTTGAGTCTGTTTTGAAGCGCGGCGACGAGCTTCTCCTTATCGCCGATCTCCCCCTGGATCCGCTCCCGGTCCTTCTCGAGCCCGGCGATCTCCCCTTTTTTGTCCTCGAAGCGGGATTGGGCCTCCGCCTGCCTCTGCCGGATTTTTTCTTCCTGACGGCGGACGAGCTCCAGATCTTTTTCGAGTTTGGCCCCTTCGTTCTTGGCCTCGGTGACCTCGGCGAATTTGAGGAGATACTCGCCGCGCGCCGCGTCCACTTTCTTAGCCCAGGGCGCGAGGCCCGCCTCGGTCTCCCGATGGACGCGCTCGAGGTCTTCGGCCTCCTGCCGCTTTCGAAAAAGGGCCTCCGAATTCGCCTTGAGGTCCGCTGCCGCCTGGAGAATGTCTTTCTCGAAGAGGAGCAGTTCGGCCAGGAATTCGTCCGTGTCGGCATCCGCCTTCTTCCTTTTTTCCTCGAAAAATTCGATCCGCTTGGATTCCCGCTCCCTTTCGGCTTCGAGGCGGGTGATCTGGGAGCGGAGGGCGAAGAGGTCCTCCTGGCCCCGTTTGAGGGCTTGTTCCAGGTCCCAGGCTTCCTTGCGCTTCTGGTTGACGTTTTTTTCCTCGTCCGTGAGCTTCGAGAGAATCTCGCGCTCGGCGCCCAAGCTCTGATCAAAATGCGATTGGACGTCCTGCTGCCCGGCCTGAAGCTGTTCGCTTTTCTGGCGGAAATGGATCGCCGTCAGCTCGCGGAGCCGCTCGCGCAGGTGGCGGTAGCGCTCGGCGGCGCCGGCCTGGCGAGCCAACGAATTCTTGGCCTTGGCGACTTCGGCGATGATGTCCTCGAGGCGGACCAGGTTCTGCTCGGAGTCCTCGAGCTTATTTTCGGCCTGGCGCTTCTTGTCCTTGTAATAGGCCGTGCCCGCGGCCTCTTCGATGAGAGCCCGTTTCTCCGTCGGCTTCGAGGTGACGAAGGTTCCGATGGACCCCTGCTCGATGACGAAATACCGGTTCTCCGAAATGGCCTTTTTCCAGAGCTCGTCCTGGATGTCCTTGAGCCGGACGCTCTTGCCGTCCATCCGGTATTCGCTTTCGCCCGAGCGGAAAACCCGGTGGTTGATCTGCATTTCCTCTTCGGAGTTCTGGAGGACGAGAGTGACGTCGGCCATGCCCATGGCCGGCCGCTTGAGGGTTCCGCTGAAGATGGAGTCCTCGATCTTTTCCCCGCGGACGGACCTGACCCGCTGTCCGCCGAGGACCCATTGGATGGCCTCGACGATATTGCTCTTGCCCGTTCCGTTGGGGCCGATGATGGTCGTGATGCCCGTGTTGAAAACAATTTTCGTCCGTTCGGGAAATGTCTTGAATCCCTGCAGTTCGAGTCTTTTAATGATCATGGGCGGCTTTCCGAGGCCGTATTTTATTAAAAACCGGGCGAATTTGAAAGGAAAAAAAAGACGGAGGACGGCGACCTTCGCCGGCCTCACCCTTGGAGGGGTGCGGGACTAGCCACTTTTCCGGTGATTCTCACCCCCTAAAATCCCCTTAAAATGAGCTTGAAATTTCCTCGGAAACATGAGTTAATGGAGACATGTCCGACGACCACAGGAAATATCTGAGATTCGAGTGTCTCGTTCCCGTCGAAAACATCAAGTTCGAGGGAGGGGACGCGCCGTCCAAGGATGCGGTCTTGGATAACGTCTCGCGCGATGGACTGCATATCATCCTCGACCTGGATTTTAGCTTGAGTCCAGGCCATGAAGTCGATTTCGACGTCGAAATTCCGGATAAGAAAGTCGATTCCAAGGTGTCCGGAGAGGTTTTGTGGACCCGGTCCAAGGGCAAAAAGCTCGAGGTGGGAATCAGGATCAAGAATATGAACAAGGCCACCAAAAGCGAGCTTTTGGAATTGGGCTATGTCCGCTGGCAGCAAAAGCGCCGAAAAGAGATAGAAAAGAAGAAACCGTAGTTTCTTCTTTGGAGTTGGCCCCTGAGCTTCTTAGCTCCCAAAACCCTTTCCTTCTGGGACACTCGGGAGTCTAGCAAAAAAAGCAAGTCTGTCAATACTTTTTGGTGAAATGTCGCGATTTGTCGCTTCTTGTCGTGATTTGTCCGTATCCGGTGGGCCGAAATCGACCCAAAATTTCCGATAGAGCCTGTCATCGCGAGGAGCGAAGCGACGCGGCGGTCACATCTGCTCTGTCATCCTGAGCGAAGCGAAGGATCCCATATTGCCTCGGATAGGCTTGATTTCCTGATTCTATCGGAAATTTCAGGGCGCCCGATTATTGACAGTTCCGGCGAATTAAGCTAATTTATGGTCCCTGCCCAGCCCATGCGCCAGCGTAGCTCAGCCGGCAGAGCGACTGATTCGTAATCAGTAGGTCGGAGGTTCGATTCCTCTCGCTGGCTCTCAATTTCTATTGACTTTTTTGTCGTCTGCAAACATCATGATTCTCGTATAGGGGAAGAACCATGAGAAGATCGGCTTTAGCTTTTGCCGGGGCTTTGCTCTGCTTATTCTTTTTGGGTTCAGCGGAACAAAAAAAAGGCGCTCACGAGCCCTTATTCAGGGCCTCTCCGGCGAAGATGAATATTCCGCTGGACGTCTTGTTCCATAGGAATCAGAATCTCCAACCCGTCAACCCTCGAAGCCTGTCTCCTTATTTGAGTTGGAACACTTTTATGGGATCGCATCTCGATTATGACTATAATTTGTCATCCGGGCCCGATTTTGGCTGTGCGATTGCCGCAGATCAGAACGGGAATATTTATGTCACGGGCTTGAGCTATTTGACGTGGGGCACCCCGATCAGTCCTTTTGGCGCCGCCGTCGGCTCCGGCTCCTGTGACGTTTTCGTCGCCAAGCTGAGCAATACGGGCGTTCTCCGATGGAATACGTTTCTCGGAATATCCACGCCGACTCAGATAAGCGGATATCATAACGCAAGCATGACGCTGGATCGAAATGGGAATATATATATCGTATGCTCGTCCATCACCAGAGAGGTTTATGCCGCCAAGCTCAACAGCAGCGGCGCGCGGCAGTGGCTGGTCGCTCTGGGATCAACCCTTAATGATAATATCGGTCAAGCCATTGCCGTTGACGTCTCCGGAAACGTCTATGTGGGAGGGAGCAGTAATATTGCCTGGGGCACGCCGATCCATCCGTTCAATAATGGCAGTGATGCGTTTCTCGCGAAGCTGAACGCCAACGGCGTGCTGCAATGGAATACTTTTTGGGGGGGGGTAAGCCCTCACAGCCCTGGGTTCGATTATTTTCTTGGCCTCGCCGTCGACGTGAACGGGAACGTTTACGCCGCCGGGAAGAGCGATAGTACTTGGGGATCTCCGATCCGGCCCTATAGTGCAACCGGCTGGGATGCTTTTGTGGCGAAATTTAATTCATCGGGCGCCCTCCTCTGGAATACGTTTCTCGGATCTGGCATCCAGGTTGATTCCGGGAATGCGATTGCCGTGGACTCCGACGGGAACGCCTATGTGACTGGGACCAGCACTGGGAATTGGGGTTCTCCGGTGACGCCATTCGGCGGATCTGTCGATATTTTCGTGGCGGCGCTGAACACCTCGGGGATTCTTCAATGGAACGCGTTTTTCGGCTCGATGTCGTCCGAAGAGGGAGATTCCTTGACCTTGGATTCGAGCCGTAACATTTATGTCGCCGGCAAGAGCGGGGGATCTTGGGGAGCCTCGGAACGCCCATTTGCCGGAGGCGACGCCTTTGCCCTTAAGCTGGATAGTAACGGAAATCGGTTGTGGAATACCTTCTTGGGATCGTCCGGACAAGATACCGGGGAAGGAATCGCCCTGGATAAAGTCGGCAACGTTTTTATTACCGGCACCAGCTTTCTCACCTGGGGCAACCCAATTAATCCTTTTCCAGGTAACCATCCTAAAGTCTTCGCGGCCAAGATCGATGTCACAGACGGCAAAGCGGTCATCTCCACCTCCAAATCGGATCTTTATTTCGGGGCGGTGGCCGGGGGGGCGAAGAGCGCGGACCAGAAGTTCCAGATCAGCAACGTCGGGGCAGGGCTGATGGACTGGACGCTGACCTCGAACAGGGGCTGGCTGTCCTGCACGCCGACGACGGGCTACGGCAGCGGCCTGATCACGGTCTCGGTGAATCCGGCCGGCATCCCCGCGGGAACGACGGACACGGGAGCGATCCAGATCGCGTCCTCGCTGGCTTATAATTCGCCTCAGACGGTGAACGTCCATTTGTCCGTCATGGCCGGCGGCGCGACGGCCTTTCCCTTCGGCAGCTTCGACAGTCCCCTGAACGGCACGCAGAACATCACGGGCGCCATCCCCGTGACGGGTTGGGTCTTGGACGATATCGGAGTGAATCTGGTGAGGATCTGGCGGGACGCCGTAGCTGGAGAGGCGCCCGGCAACCTTATCTTCATCGGCGATGCCATCCTCGTCGAAGGCGCCCGGCCCGACGTCGAGGCAGCACAGCCCAACTATCCACTGAACTCCAAAGCGGGCTGGGGCTACATGCTGCTGACCAACTTCCTGCCGGCCCAAGGGAATGGCATATACAAGCTCTACGCCTATGCCACGGATTATGAAGGGAATACCGTGTTGTTGGGAGTGAAGATCATCGCTTGCGACAACGGCCACGCAGTGAAGCCGTTCGGGACGATCGATACCCCATCGCAAGGTGGGGACGCATCGGGGAGCGCGTATCCGAATTTCGGCTGGGTGCTGACTCCTATGCCAAAGACGGTGCCTAAGAACGGATCAACGATCGACGTATATGTGGACAGCGTCAAAGTCGGGAATTTGGCTACGGCACCGAATGTGTATAACCAGTACCGTGTTGACGTAGCGACGACATTTCCCGGGTTGAACAATTCGGGCGGACCGGTCGGAGCGTTCTTTCTGGACACGACGAAGCTGACGAACGGGGTGCATACGATCTACTGGCTCGCGCAGGACGACGCGGGCGGAGCGGACGGGATCGGCTCTCGCTATTTCAATGTCATTAATACTGGATCGGCGGCTCAGGCAAGTTCACAAGCAATTAACCTAGAAAAAGCCAATTCATATGAATCTGTCGTGAATCTCCCGGTGAGTTTCGAACTGAGAAAGATAAAAAGAGGTTTTAGCTTAAAGACAGAGCCGGAAATTGCACAGCCCGATAACTATGGGACTCTCCATGTTGAGATAAAAGAAGTTGAGCGGATTGAAGTGAATCTGGGCAAAGGCAGGGGCTATCGAGGTTACCTTGTGATTGGAGAAGAACTCCGGCCTCTTCCTATCGGTTCGACGCTCGATTCCTCGAAAGGAACCTTCTCCTGGCTGCCCGGGCCGGGATTCGTGGGAAAATATGAGATGGTGTTCTTAAAGGAAGATGGACTTGGCATCACAAAGAGAATTCCGATAGAAGTGGTTATAAAGCCAAAGTTCTAAAACTTATAAGGATCGGCCGAAAAGCATCAATGACGCAGCCCATCGTTGGCAAGGGAGGGATCATGAATATCCGGGGAAAAATCATTATCACGCTTTTTGCAGCACTCATCCTTCATCAGGTCACCCCGGCCTCAATGCAGAAGGGGAGGAACGCCGGATCGGCTAAAGCGCAGGCCGTGGGAGAGGAATTCTGGGATGACCGCTTCTATTCTGTCGGCGCCTGGGGCACCGTACACGCCATAGCCGTCAGCGGGGGGTCATTATATGTAGGCGGATGGTTTACCACGATCGGGAACGTCGTGGCCAATAATATCGCCAAATGGGACGGAACGAGCTGGTCGGCCCTGGGGAAGGGCATGAATATGCCTGTCTCTGCGCTGGCGGTGATCGGTACGGATGTCTATGCGGGAGGAGATTTCACGACGGCCGGGGGAGTGAGCGCCAATCATATCGCCAAATGGGACGGAACGAGTTGGTCGGCCCTGGGGACGGGAATGAATAGTTGGGTTAGTGACCTTGCGGTGATCGGTACGGATGTCTATGCGGGCGGAGATTTCACAACGGCCGGAAGCGTGGCCGCCAATCGCATCGCCAAATGGGACGGAACGAGCTGGTCGGCCCTGGGGACGGGAAGCAATGGTTCGGTCTCTGCATTAGCGGTGATCGGTACGGATGTCTATGCGGGAGGAGATTTCGAGACGGCCGGAGGCGTGGCCGCCAATCGCATCGCCAAATGGAACGGGACGAACTGGTCTGCTCTGGGGACGGGAATGAATAGTTCGGTATGTGCGCTGGCAGTGATCGGCACGGATGTCTGTGCGGGAGGACGATTCAAAACGGCCGGCGGCGTGATGGTCAATAATATCGCTAAATGGAATGGAAGCAACTGGTCGGCACTCGGCTCAGGAATGAACAGCGGAAGCTTGACGTTAGCACTTGGCGGAACGGGAGTCTTGGCCCTAACAGTCAGCGGCACGGATGTCTATGGGGGGGGTATTTCGAGATAGCCGGCGGCGTGACGGTCAATAGTATCGCCAAATGGGACGGAAGCGGCTGGTCCCCGCTCGGCTCAGGGAGGTCCGGAATCGCTTTTACTTATAACTTTGGAGTGCGTGCGCTGGCTGCCCACGGGACAGACATTTATGCCGGAGGCCAGTTCGATACGGCCGGCGGCGTGACGGTCAATAATATCGCCAAATGGGACGGAAGCGGCTGGTCCCCGCTCGGCTCAGGGATGAACGACGCCGATGTCTTCACCTCGGGTGTCTTCGCCTTGGCGGTAAGCGGAACGGACGCCTATGCGGGAGGAAAATTCACCACGGCCGGCGGCGTGAAGGTCAACAACATTGCCAAATGGAACGGGACGAACTGGTCTGCCCTGGGGACGGGCATGGATTATGCTGTCAATGCCCTAGCGGTGAGCGGTACGGATGTCTATGCGGGAGGCTGGTTCACGACGGCCGGAGGTGTGCCGGCAAATCATATCGCCAAATGGGACGGGACGAGCTGGTCGGCCCTTGGGACGGGAATGGATGGTCAGGTCAGTGCCCTGGCGGTGATCGGTACGGATGTCTATGCGGGAGGAGATTTCACGACGGCCGGAGGCGTGGCCGTTAATTGCATCGCCAAATGGAACGGAACGAACTGGTCTGCCCTAGAGACGGGAATGAATGGTTCGGTCTCTGCTCTGGCCGTCAGCGGAACGGATGTCTATGCGGGAGGCCGGTTCACGACGGCCGGAGGCCTGGCCGCCAATCGCATCGCCAAATGGGATGGGAGCATATGGACATCGCTCGGCTCAGGTATAAGTTCGGATGTCTATGCGCTGACGGTGAGTGGAACGTATGTCTACGCGGGAGGATATTTCACGACGGCTGGAGGCTTGGCCGCCAAATACATCGCCAAATGGGACGGGAAGGCCTGGTCGGCGCTCGGTTCAGGCGTGAACAATGGCGTCAAAGCAGTGGCCGTTAACGGCGCCGACATTTGTTGCGGAGGTTGGTTCGGCGTGGCGGGCGATAAGGTCAGCAGCTATTTCGCGATTTGGCACTCCAATAATCTGGTCCTGACCTCTCCGAACGGCGGGGAGATCTGGGAAGCCGGCACCGCCCACGCCGTCACCTGGCTTTCCCAGCCGACGGTCGGAAACGTCAAGATCGAATATTCGACGGACGGCGGCGGCTCCTGGACGACGATCGCCGCCTCGACACCCAACCATGGCAGCTATGACTGGCTGGCGCCCGGCGTGAATTCGGCAAACGCCCTTGTCCGCGTCAGCGACGCGGCCGACGGAGATCCTTCCGATACGAGCGACGCCGTTTTTTCCATCGTCACCCAGCCGACGATCGTCGTGAAATCGCCTAACGGCGGAGAGAGGTGGATTCGAGGCTCATCGCATAATATCATCTGGTCATCGACGCTCGATGTCGGAAACGTCAAGATCGAGTATTCGACGGACAACGGCACAACCTACACGACGATCGCCGCTTCGACGGCCAACACCGGGAATTATCTTTGGACCGTGCCGAACAATCCTTCCCCAGCCTGCCGGATCAGGATCAGTCAGGTCGTCGGCGGAGTTCCCATCGATGCAAGCGATGGAACGTTCACCATCCTTCCCTTTCCGCCGACGATTTCATTGAGCCGAGCTCAGCTCAGGTTCGGCGCCGTCCTCGGCGGGATGAAAACGGATTCTCAAAAAGTGCTTCTCCGCAACAGCGGGAGTGGCCAGCTGAATTGGACGGCGATATCGGATCAAACTTGGCTTACCGTCACGCCGGGGTCGGGGACGGAGCCGGCGGTTCTCTCCATCGGAATCGATCCGGCATCCTTAGCGGCGGGGTTCTATAATGGGCATATCACGGTCTCAGACCCGTCAGCCACGAATAATCCTTTGAGAATAGATGTGTCCTTGTGGCTGAAAAGAGCGGGGATAAGTGATGCTCCGTTTGGATATTTTGATACGCCCGTTAATAACACGATTGGAATAGCCGGAGCGATCCCGGTGACGGGTTGGGCTTTGGACGATATCGAGGTGGCGAAGGTCGAGATCAAACGGGATCCTGTCTCAGGTGATCCGCCAGGGGCGAAGGGACCGGACGGGCTCGTCTATATCGTCGACGCAACCTTCGTCGAGGGCGCCCGGCCGGACGTGGAACAAGCCATTTCGAGCTATCCTCTCAGCTATCGGGCCGGCTGGGGCTACATGTTATTGACAAACTTCTTGCCGGGCCAGGGCAACGGGAGCTTCAAGCTGTATGCCATCGCTACAGACATGGAGGGTAATAAGGTCACGCTCGGGACGAAGATGATTGGGTGCTCGAACGCGACGGCGGTCAAGCCGTTCGGGGCGATCGACTCTCCGGCGCAGGGCGGGGACGCGTTGGGGAATTCGTACTGGAACTTCGGCTGGGTGCTGACGCCGCTGACGAAGACGGTGCCGAAGAACGGATCGACGATCCTGGTGTATGTGGACGGGGCGTATGTGGGGAACCTAAGTACAGCTCCGAATGTGTACAATCAGTATCGGGCGGACGTGTCGGAGGCGTTCCCCGGATTGAACAACACGGGGGCGCCTGGGGTCGGCGGGCCGGTGGGGGCGTATTTCCTGGATACGACGACATACCCGAACGGGGTGCATACGATCGCCTGGGTCGCGACGGACGACGGGGGGGCGACGGACGGGATCGGCTCTCGCTATTTCAATGTCATTAATACGGGTGCGTCGGCCGTCCAATCTTATACCTCGGATCGTCATCGCGAGGAGCGAAGCGACGCGGCGATCTCCAAAATCGAAGACATCTTTAACTTGCCGCTTTCTTTTGACGCCCTAAGCGTCAAGCGCGAATTTAATCTGACCGCGCCGCCCGAAAAGATTGTCCCCGACAACTTTGGCAATGTCCGGGTTGAAATGAGGGAGGTCGAACGGCTGGAAATATCTTTCGATTCCGATAATCCCCCCTCACCCCCCTTTAGAAAAGAGGGGGAGTTGCATACTGGTGTCTTGTCTACAATTCGCTACAAAAAAGTGAATAATGTAAGCGCGACCTCAATCTTGTCCGGCCATCAGGTCGTCGGCAGCGAACCGAGGCCGCTTCCCATCGGATCGACGCTGGATCAACGAAATGGGACATTCTCCTGGCTGCCCGGGCCGGGATTCCTGGGAACATATGATTTGCTTTTTTTGCTGACAGATGAATTAGGAATCATGAGAAGAATTCCCGTCAAGATTACGATCAGGCCGAAGTTCGAGAAGGATTAATGATCAGATTCGTTTTTGATGCTTTTAATCGTTCCCGCCAGGCTGGCGCGTCCTCTTCAAAAAAATATTAAAACCCGCCAACATAGCTAAAATGACCAGGATCGCGGCCCACATGGGACCTTCTTTCAGCCAGTAAAAGACGTTCTTGCTGACCGGGCTGTCGTAGGGGGCGTTTTTGTCGATCAGCGATTCGACCTCCGACGTCCTTTTTTCATCCCAATAATAAGGCGACCGGCGGAGCGTCTCCCCGAAATATTTTTCGAGGATGCGATTTTCCTTGTAGGCAATCAAGAAATCCTTTTTTCCGGCAGTTGCGCCGGTCTCTTTCTGGCCGAGCTCGAAGCGCCTGTCCCGCCGAAAAAGATGGACCCGCATTTCGTAAAGGAAAGGAAAATCCAAGGTGGTGTGGGAGGCCAAGAATTCGTCGTAGCCCCGGTCTTTCCAGTCGGTCAGTATCTGCCCGTAGGGACCTGCCTGTTCGCGATCCGTTTTCTGGAGCCAGGCGATGGTCAGCCTGGAATAAAACGTCCCGACCTCCGGATCCTGATGCTTCAAGATCGTTTCGCGCATCGGCTCCTGACGTTCGAGGGGCGCGAGAAAGGACAGTCCGCTGGCCAGGGCGGATGTCCGCGCGGGCGTATTGGACAGACACAGGCCGAGGACGACGAGATCGACGGCGAAAAGAATCGAGACGGTTCGGACGGATCGCGCCGCCGGACCGGCCATGACGAGCTTCGGCCGCAGTCCCGCTCCGATGGCGAGCAAAACGAGCCCCACGGCCAAAGCGTTCATGCCCACGTCCGGCAGGTCCCAATAGCGGCCAGGCGCGATCCACTGAATGATCTCGTCCAGGATCCCGACCAGAGCGCCCGAAAAAAAGGCCGCCTGATAGACGGCCGCGTCGGGGATCGAGAAACGCCAGGCCCGGAACAGCAGGTATCCGAGGAGGCCGTATTCGAGATAGTGGGCGCCCTCGGAGGGATTGGTGATTCCGGCCAGGCCGATATAGAAATAGAGCCCGGCGAAGAGGGCGAGCCAGATGTATTGAGAGATCCGCCTGATCTTCAGCCGGAAGAGCAGAACATAGAGGACGGCGAGGAACGCGACGGCGACGACGGCGAGGAGGAGGGTGACGAAAAACGACGCTCCGAAATGAGCGGATGTGAACTTCTGAATGGCCCGGGCGAAGGGGACGACGAAAAATATGGCCAGACTGCACAGGCCGACTAGAAACCAGGCTAAAAATTTCTTTCCCTTTTCCCCGCTCACTTGACCCGCTTCATCACGCCCGACGCATAGCATTCATAATCCTGGCCCGGCGTGGCGAGATCGAAGGTCATCTGAAACTCGTTCGGATTCAATATCTTGTAGGTCAATCGGGCCTTGAATTCCGGGGGAAGATTCTCCAATTGCTCGCTGACGAAGATGAACGTCTTACCCTCGTCGAGAATCTTCTTGCAGATGTATTGGTTGACGAACCCCTCGACGTGGAACTGGCGGAAGACGTAGAACTTCCGGGCTTGGTCATAACTGAAAAGGCCGATGTCCTCGTGGAACTCGCCCTTCGGATTCTTCTCCTGAGGATCGAACCGCGCCTCGTTCTTGACCTGAAGGAACCGGCCGCGCAAGGCGAATTGATAGTTCTGTTTCCCTTTGGACAGGCCGTTCCTGCCTTCGCCCTGGCCCTGCCAACTGCCGACGAAGAAGCGGAACGGCGCCCAGACATCGGCTTCCTTCTGCGGAGTCAAGGGACGAGCCTTCGGCTCGCCACTCGCCCGTTGCTTATATCCACGGGCGAGTACGGCGGAAGCGGATCCCCAGACAAAGCCTGGGGCCCCTGCCGCCGGTGGCGGATTCGTCTGCGAACTCAAGAGGGTCGGGACGAGAAGAACCAGAGCGGCCAGGAACGTTAAAACATACTTTTTCATACGGTCATTTTACCAGAATCGGGTGACAGACACATTTATTTTTGGTAGTTTAGGCGCTCGAGTTTTTAATGAGGCCGGCGCCCGCCGCCGGATCCCGAAAGGAGCGACGCGCATGTACGATTTCAGCCAAAAACGACCCGAGATCCATCCGGACACCTTCATCGCCGAGGGGGTCCGCATCGTCGGCCGGGTTGTCCTCCATGAGGGCGTGAGCGTCTGGTACAACAGCGTCCTTCGGGCCGACGTGGCCGACATCCTCATCGGCCCCAACTCCAATATCCAGGACAACTGCGCCGTTCACGTCGATTTCGGACTGAACACGGTGCTCGGTGAGAACGTGACCGTCGGCCACGGCGCGATCCTCCATGCCTGCACGATCGGGGACAACTGCATCATCGGCATGGGCGCCGTCATTCTCGACGGGGCGGTCATCCCCCGGAATTCCATCGTCGGGGCCGGTTCTCTCGTCCCTCCGCGGAAAACCTATCCCGAGGGCTCGCTCATCCTCGGCTCGCCGGGCAAGGTCGCCCGCAAGCTGACCGACGAAGAGATCGCCCATCACCCCCGACACGCCGCGGAATACGTCGCCTTCTGGAAGGCGTACATCGAAAAGGGGATCGGCAAGCTTTGACATCTCCCTGACTGAGTGCTATGTTACCTGCGTAAGCGCCGAAGAGGTGCGCGGGCATGGACAGATTCATCGGAAGCCGACTCCGCAAAGCCCGGGAGGCCGTCGGCCTGTCCCGGGGCGGCTTCGCCCGGGCCCTCGATCTTTCCTCCCAATACATCTCGCGCCTCGAGGCCGAGAAGCGGACGCCGTCATTCTCCACCCTCCAGAAGATCGCCGCCTATCTCAACCGCGACATCTCCTACTTCTTCCATGAGAAAGCGGCTCCATCCGATTCCTTCACCCTTCTTTTCCGGGCCGAGAGCGTGGACGACCGCGCCCGCGAGGAGCTCCAGAAATTCCGGCGCTACTGCGACGAATACCTCCGCCTGGAGACCGTCACCGGCCGCCGGCTCGAGCCCGGGCCGATCTATGGGCCGGCCATTCCGGCCGAACGCATGGCCGACGAGGAGCGCCGCCGGCTGGGCCTCGGCGACGAGCCGGTCCGCGACGTCTTCGCCCTCGTCGAGGCCAACGGCTGCCGCGTCCTGCGCCTGCCCATGCCCGAGGACTCCAAGGTTTCGGGCGTCTTTATCTATCTGGAACAGAAGGAGGCCGCCTTCGCCCTGGTCAATTCCGCCCAGTCGATCGGCCGGCAGGTCTTCAGCGCCGCTCACGAATACTGCCATTACCTCAAGGACCGCAACGGCGGCCCGGTCATCGACAATCCCGAGGTCTTCGTCGACGAGATCGTCTCGCTCTACCACCCCCGCGAGGTCTTCGCCCAGGCCTTCGCCGCGCGCTTTCTCATGCCTCCGGACAAGGTCCGGGAGATCATCGAGAAGGACCTGCGCGTCCCCTCGCCGCAGCGCCTGGGCTTCGATGAGGTGATCTATTTGAAGCGCTATTTCGGGGTGAGCACGCTGGCCATGCTCCGGACATTGCGCGGGCTGGGGGCCGTCGGCCGGGGACAGCTCGAAGAATACGCCAAGCTCGATCCCGATGCCCGGGAAAAAGAGATCTTCGGCGGCGTTTCGGGAGGGAACGGCGAAAAGGGGAGCGGCGGGGAGAGCGAAACGGGGGCCGTGGCGAAAGCGATCGGATCGATCGGAGCGGCGGCCGGCCTGCTGGTCAGGTCCCGGCGCCGGGTCATCCCGTCCGACCGGTTCAAACTGCTCCAGCGGGAGGCGGCCAAAAAAGTCAC
>Ga0315275_10002243_pt1 | contig 17349 bp, 15 predicted proteins | sample YL17G03_0_MG_FD_205557 | JGI IMG/M metagenome (GOLD analysis project Ga0315275, IMG submission 205557) | Sediment microbial communities from Yellowstone Lake, YNP, Wyoming, USA - YL17G03_0 | ecosystem: Environmental > Aquatic > Freshwater > Lake > Sediment | place: USA: Wyoming | collected...
GCCGTGATCTCTGTCTGTGGTATTGCCATCGGAGTAATGGCACTGATCATCGTCTTGGGCGTGATGACTGGTTTCGAGGAGGATTTGCGGGATAAGATTCTCGGCACCAATTCTCACCTGGTGATCATGAGGTATGACAGGAGTATGGGTAATTACCAGGAGGTGATTAACAAGGTTAAGACGGTGAAGGGCGTAGTTTCTGTTGCCCCTTTCATTTACAGCCAGGTCATGCTCACCAGCGAGTCGAATACATTCGGCGTCGTGCTGCGGGGGATTGATGCTGATTCGGCTCAGAAGGTAACAAACCTTGAATCAGCCCTTGTCGAGGGTAGTCTCAAAGAGTTGAAAAGCGGGGATTCAGGTATGTCCGGTATCATCATAGGCAGAGAACTGTCCCGCCACCTTGGGCTCTTCTACCACGATGTAGTAAATGTCATCTCTCCGCTGGGCATGATTACCCCCATGGGTATACAGCCCCGGGCAAAGAGATTTCAGGTGGTGGGAATTTTTAATTCAGGGATGTATGAGTATGATTCTACCCTTGCCTATATCACCCTCAGGGAGGCACAGAGTTTCCTCAATATGGGAGACATTGTTACCGGCGTGGAGGTAAAGACCGAGAATATCTTTCAGGTAAAGGGCATTGCCAGGATGATCCAGGAAAAACTGGGGTTTGCCTACCAGATTAAGGACTGGATGGAAATGAACAGAAACCTCTTCTCGGCCCTGAAACTGGAAAAGCTTGCCATGTTCATTATTCTGGTTCTCATTATCTTAGTAGCGGCCTTTTCCATTATCGGGACGCTCATCATGCTGGTAACTGAAAAACGGAAGGACATTGCCATCCTGAAGGCGATGGGAGCAACCGCGTCAAGCATCATGAGGACGTTTGTCATCGTGGGTTTGATCATCGGCCTGTTCGGTACGCTCCTGGGAGTCCTCGGAGGATATACCCTCGGCTGGCTCCAGAACACTTTTCAGTTTGTTAAACTGCCGGGCGATGTCTATTACATTTCCGTCCTTCCGGTGAAAATGAATACCGCTGACTTTTTCCTGGTTGCCGTTTCGGCATTGATCATCAGCCTGCTTGCAACGCTCTATCCCTCATGGCAGGCATCGAGGCTTCAACCCGTTGAGGCACTGAGGTATGAATAGCAGCCAGTCCGTCGTTGCGGAAATGGTGAACACGGTTGGGCCGCTCGTGCGGGTGGAAAATCTCCATAAGTCCTTCGATACCCACCAGAAGAGGACAGAGGTACTCAAAGGACTTGAGATCAGTATTGCACAGGGAGAAGCCCTTGCCATTGTCGGGGCTTCCGGTGTGGGGAAGAGCACGCTCCTTTACCTGCTTGGTACCCTGGATAAGCCGACTTCGGGGAAGGTCTTTTACCGGGGAGAAGATCTGTTCTCCTGGAAGGAGGAGAGGCTTGCACAGTTCCGGAATGAGAAGATCGGATTCATCTTCCAGTTTCACCACCTCATACCGGAACTCAACGCCCTGGAAAATGCCATGATGCCTGGACTGATCCGGGGGATGAACAGAAGAGAGGCATCTGAGAGAGCCGAACAGATCCTGGTCCGGGTGGGATTGAAGGACCGGCTTACCCATAAGCAGGGTGAACTATCCGGGGGTGAGCAGCAGAGGGTGGCAGTGGTCAGGGCACTCTTCCTCAAGCCTGAGTTGATTTTAGCTGATGAGCCGACAGGGGATCTGGATACTCAGACAGGCAATGCCATCTTTGATCTCCTCTGCGAGCTCAATCAGGAATTTGGTACCACGATGGTTCTCGTAACTCACAACCCTGAATTAGCCAGGAAGGTACCCCGCCGGGTTACCCTGGTTGATGGCAGGGTAGTGCAGGATGAATATAATGAGAATGAGAATTCAGAATTCAGGAGACAGCATTCAGAATAAAAGGCTTTTCATGCTCAAGAGATTCCTCTTATTCTTCTTACTTTCCCTGTTATTGACAGGTGAAGGATGGGGAGATGAAGCGCCCAAGGTAGCGGTTTTTCCTTTCCGGATCAACAGCAAGGAGAACCTTTCCTATTTGCAGCAGGGTCTGGCGGAAATGCTCTCAACGCGCCTGGCAAAGGGAAAAGAGATTGCCACGCTCGATAAGTTTGTCATCCAAAGGGCCATCTCAACCGTAAAGGCAGCAGAGATCGATGAAACCATTGGCAAGACTCTGGGGGTTGAACTCGGGGCTGACTTTGTCATCCTTGGAAGCCTTACCAAGATTGGAGAAACGATCAGCCTGGATACTTTAATTATTGATGTGAAAGGCGAGAAGCCGGTTTATCATCTCTTTAAGACCATATCCGGCATGGAAAATGTGCCTCCGAAGATGATTGAAGTGGCTAAAGAGGCAGATCTCAAGATATTAGGCAAGGTGCTCGTCAAAAAACTCCAGGTGAGGGGAAACAAGTTTATCGAAGAAGCTGCTGTCCGGTTCAACATAAAGAGTAAAGAGGGAGAGGTTTTTTCTCCCAAGATCCTCCAGCAGGATTTAAAGAATGTCTATCAGATGGGTTACTTTCGTGATGTCCAGATCGAAAGTGAAGATACACCCGAGGGGAAAGAGCTTACCTTTGTGGTTATCGAGAAGCCAACGGTACGGGAAATCAAGATCGTTGGCAATGAGAAGGTAAAAACTGATGAGATCCAGAAGGTAATCGGGATGAAGCCCAAGTATATCATGAATGAAAAACAGATCAAGGATGACCTCGATAAGATAAAGAAGGTGTACAGCGATAAGGGTTTTTATTCAGCCGAGATTGCCTCTAAGATAACTGAGCCAACACCGGATGAAGCAGTGGTGGCTTACCTGATTACGGAACATGAGGTATCCAAGATCGAGAAGATCAATTTTACCGGCAACAAGGCTCTACCGTCCAAGGAACTCAAAAAGGTTATGGCTACCAAGGAGAAGAATATTCTTTCCTTCATCACCTCAGCGGGCATCTTCAAGGAAGATGCCCTCCAGAAGGATGTTGATCAGCTTACCGCCTTTTACTATAATCAGGGCTATATTCAAGCCAAGGTTGGGAATCCCGAGATCAAGCATGAAAAGAACAAGCTCTATATAACCATCCCGGTTGATGAAGGAAGTCAGTTCAAGGTAGGCACTGTTGATCTTAAAGGCAACATCCTCGGAGACAAGAGCACCCTTGTAAAAGGTCTCAAAACCATATCAGGTAAGGTCTTCAGCAGTAACGCTCTCCACGATGATATCGTAAACCTCACAGATATCTACGCTGATCAGGGGTTCGCCTATGCTGATATTTCACCCCTTACCAAGATTCAACCTGAAATTCAGACGGTGGATGTAACGTTTGATATTGAGCAGGGTGAGAAGGTTTATATCGAGAAGATTAATATTTCCGGAAATACCCGTACCCGGGACAAGGTTATCCGGAGAGAGATCGGGTTAGCAGAAGGAGACCTCTACAGTACCAGCAAGCTCAAACGAAGCAAACAGGAGGTGAACAACCTGGGGTATTTTAAGGAGGTGAACTTCAACACGAACAAGGGGAGTGCTAATGATAAGATTGTCGTGAATGTTGGAGTGGAGGAAAGACCGACCGGTTCCTTCAGCATAGGAGCAGGATACAGTTCTGCGGACAGTTTAGTGGGGATGTTCACCATTAACCAGAATAATCTCTTCGGGAAAGGTCAGCAGCTCAGCTTCCAGGCCACCCTGGGCGGGCAATCAAGCCGTTTCAATATTTCCTTTACCGAGCCCTGGTTCAGGAATACCCGCACCTCAGCCGGTGTTGATGCCTTCAAGACGCAACGGCAGTATGAAGATTTTGATCGCGGAGATACCGGTGGAGATATACGGTTCGGAATTCCCACTGCTGATTTCACCCGCCTCTATCTCTCCTACAAGTACGATATTGTGGATATTTCAAATGTTGATCACCACGCACCCCATGACCTTAAAGATGAAGAAGGGATTTCGGTTGTCAGCAGTGTAATCGCTAACCTGGTAAAGGATTCCAGAAATGATAAACTTCTTCCTACGAGCGGTGTAATGAACAGCTTCTTTCTCCAGCTTGCCGGTTTTGGGGGAGACAGCCGGTTTGTATCAGTGATCGGGAGCCTTTCCAAATACTGGCCCCTCCCGAAGGACACATCTTTTATGGCCAGGGGTACCCTGGGGTATGCGGTTGGATTTGCCGGAGAAGATGTTCCCATATCTGAGCGTTTCTTCCTGGGAGGTCTGGATTCTCTCCGTGGTTTTGAGGCGCGTTCGGTTAGTCCCATGGAGGATAATTACAGAATCGGGGGAACAAAAGAAGCAATACTCAATTTTGAATATCTTTTCCCTTTATTGAAAGAAGCTGGCATCCGGGGAGTAGTATTTTTTGATGCAGGAAATTCCTACCGGCAGAACCAATATCCCTTTCAGACGATACGAAAGAGCGCCGGATTCGGTGTGCGCTGGTATTCTCCCTTTGGCCCGCTACGAGTTGAATGGGGAATCAATTTAAGTCCCAAGAAAGATGAGAAGGGCAGCAACTTTGAATTTTCCATGGGGAATCTATTTTAACCAAAAGCAAAGGAGAAAAAGGATGAAGAAAGTGTATTTTATTGTGGCTGTGGTAGTGGTCTTCTGCGGTTTCAGTCTCGCGCGGGCTGCAGATAACCTGAAAATCGGCTGTGTTGATCTCCAGCGAGCACTTGAAACCAGTGAGACGGGGAAAAAACTGAAGGGAGAGATCCAGCAGGAGATTGACAGGGCAAAGCAGAAACTGATGGAAAAGGACCAGGAGCTGAAAAAATTGGGAGAAATGCTGGACCGGCAGAGTTTTGCCATGAACGATGATGTCAAGCAGGAGAAGCTTAAGGAGTATCAGGGCAAGGTAAAGGAGCGGGATAGATTGGCATCGGATTCAGAGGATGACATTAAGCAGAAGTATACTGGAAGACAGCAGAAGCTGATTCAGGATGCTATGGATGTGGTCAGGCAGTATGGTAAAGAGAACGGGTATTCGATGATCATTGAAAAGGGCATAACGGTCATATACGCCATTGACAGCCTCGATGTCACTGATGAAGTAATAAAGGCCTTCAATGATAAGTTTGCTCCGAAGGCCCCGGCAGAGAAAGCACCGGTGAAGGAGAAGGAGAAAAAATAAAGGGGTCAAGAGGTCAAGGGGTGTAGGGGCGAGGCGGTGCCTCGCCCAAGGATTACCGCAAGAGCGGCCTTCGGTCTTATGAACTCTAGAACCCTCGAATCCTCGAACCCTTTTAGCAAAGGGTTTATGCCTAAAACTCTCAACGAATTAGCAGACCATGTGGGCGGCACGGTCCTCGGGGATGGGAAAGTGGTCATTTCCGGGATCGCAGGGATCGATGAGGCAAGAGAAGGAGAGATCACCTTCCTCTCCAATCCCAGGTATGCAAAGAAGATAAGGGAAACAAGGGCCTCTGCCCTCATTGCTGCACAGGAAGGAGAAGGATTCAACCGCCCTGTCCTCCTTTGCAAGAATCCGTATCTCGCCTACGCCCGGATCGTCAGGCTCTTCCATGAAGAGACCCATCCTACGCCAGGGATAGATGAGAGGGCGATCATTGGCAAGGGGACAAAGATCGGGAAGGATTGCACTATTTCCCCCTTTGTCTTCATTGGTGAAAATACCGAGATTGGTGACCGGGTCATTATCTATCCTTTTGTGTTCATCGGAAACGAGGTAAAGATAGGGGACGACGCCCTCATTCACGCCAGCAGCTCAATCCGTGAACGGTGCATCATTGGGAAGCGGGTGATCGTACACTGCGGTGCAGTGATTGGCAGTGACGGGTTTGGATTCGCCAGGGATGGGAAGTCGTATTACAAGATACCTCAGGTCGGCATTGTCCAGATTGATGATGATGTGGAGGTCGGGGCAAATGTTGCGATTGACCGGGCAGCCCTGGGCAGGACCTGGATCAAGCGGGGGGTGAAGATAGATAATCTTGTTCACATCGCCCACAATGTGGTGGTAGGAGAAGATACCGTCCTCGTAGCCCAGGTGGGGGTTTCCGGAAGCACCGAGATCGGGAACAATGTCTCTCTTGCCGGTCAGGTGGGGGTGATTGGTCACCTCAGGATTGGAGACAATGCGATGGTAGGTGCGAAATCAGGGGTGGCAGCTGACGTAGGGGCGGGTAAGGTCGTTTCCGGGATTCCTGCCTACGACCACCGGGACTGGTTGAAGACCTCCATGACGCTGCCCAAGGTATCTGAGATGCGGAAACAATTACATCGCCTCCTGAAAGAGGTGGAGGAGTTGAAGTCTAAGGTGAAAAGCGGATCGAAGAAATAGGGAGAGAGAGATGCTGGACATAAAAAAAATTATGGAAGTTTTACCCCATCGTTACCCTTTTCTCTTGGTGGATAAGGTTCTTGAGATGGAGCCGGGAAAGAGGATTGTCACGGTAAAAAATGTTACGATCAATGAGCCTTTCTTTCAGGGACATTTTCCCGGCTACCCTATCATGCCGGGGGTACTTCTCATTGAGGCAATGGCACAGAGCTGGGGTATCCTGGTGCTGAGTCAGGAGCCGGAGAGGGTACAGGAGAGGAGCATCCTCTTCATCGGGATAGACAACGCCAGGTTCAGAAAGCCGGTCGTTCCCGGAGATCAGGTGAGGTTCGAGCTGGAGGCAATGAATCTCAAGCGATCCATCTGGAAATTCAAAGGAAAGGCCTTTGTGGAAGGAACCCTGGTAGCAGAGGCAGAATTGATGGCTACGGTTCGGGTAAACTTGGGAGAGAGGGAGAATGATACATCCAACGGCAATAGTGAGTCCTAAGGCAGAACTGGACTCTGATATAGAGATTGGCCCATATTCGATTGTCGGAGATAAGGTAAAGATCGGGAAGAATACCCGGATTGGCCCCCATGTGGTCCTTGAGGGTCAAGCCGAGATCGGTCAGAACTGTCAGATCTTCCCCTTTGCCTCCATCGGGTCAATCCCGCAGGATCTGAAGTTCAAGGGGGAAGAGTCACAGGTTATCATCGGCAGCGGAAACATCATCCGGGAGTATGTCACCATTAACCGGGGAACTGCACCGGGTGGTGGAAAGACCGTGCTCGGAGACGGCAATTTTCTCATGGTGTATTCCCATGTAGCCCATGACTGTAAAATTGGCAATCAGGTGATTATTGCCAATGCCGCTCAACTTGCCGGCCACATCGAGATTGAGGACCACGCCATCATCGGAGGGATTGTAGGTGTTCACCAGTTTGTCAGGATAGGGAGGTATTCCATCATCGGGGCGTGTTCAGCCGTATCGCGGGATGTCCCTCCTTATACGATGGCAGCAGGCAATCATGCAGTCCTCCACGGTCTCAACACCGTAGGGTTGAAGAGACACAATTTCTCTGAGGAAGCCATAGGTAATATCAAGAAGGCATACCAGATTATATTCCGTTCAGGCCTCTTGCTGAAGACAGCGCTGGAAAAGGCCGAGTCTGAAATACCAGGATCACCGGAAGTGATGAACATGATTATCTTCATCCGGGAATCAGAGAGAGGTGTCATCAGGTAAGTGGAGAAGATCGGACTCATAGCAGGCAACGGCCGGTTTCCTCTGCTCTTTGCTCAGACCGTGAAGAAGCAGGGAGTGGATGTTGTGGCTGTCGCCCATGAGGGTCAGACCCTGATGGAGATCAACCAGTACGTGGACAAGCTCCTCTGGATCAAGGTGGGCCAGATTTCCAAGATGATCAGTTTCTTCAAGGAGCATGCAGTGAAGGAGGTGGTCCTGGCCGGCGGCATCAATAAGAGCATGATGTTTACCCAGTTCAGGCCGGATTTCAAAGCACTCCTCCTCCTGAGCAAGCTCAAGAGTAAAAACGATGACTCGTTGCTCCGGGCATTCGCCGAGGAGATGGAGAAAGAGGGGTTTACCGTGGTGAACTCCACCGTCTATCTCTCCTCAGTCACTCCCCAGCCTGGTTGCCTCACCCGCCGGTCCCCGACGGATGAAGAAGGCAAGGATATAGAATTCGGCTGGAAAATTGCCAAGGGTGTCGGAGAGATGGATATCGGACAGTGTGTGGTGGTAAAGAACCAGACTGTTTTAGCAGTTGAAGCAATAGAGGGGACTGATGAAACGATCAGGAGAGGCGGGTCTCTCGCAGGGAAGGGTGGTATCGTAGTAGTGAAGGTGAGCAAGCCCAATCAGGATCTCCGCTTCGATGCCCCTGCTATCGGTCCGAAGACCATCAGGACCTTGAAGGAGGCGGGCGCCACGGTTCTGGCTATTGAGGCAGGCAAGACCATTATCCTGGACCAGGAAGAGATGGTAAAGCTCGCAGACCGGGAGAACATCTCGGTGGTTGCGTTATGAAGAGCGGTCAGCAAGTAGCTATTAGCTATCAGCTTTCAGCTAAATTTATATCGAATGACAAAAGAAAGTGGTCATTGCGAGGAGCGTAAGCGACGTGGCAATCTCAGGAGATTGCTTCGCTTTGCTCGCAATGACTCCTTTCATGTCTGCTTATATATGTTTCTTACTCTATTTAAGGCTGAAGGCTGAACACTGACGGCTGATAGCTTAAGAGGACACAGAGGTGGAAAAAGTAAAGGTCGGTGTGGTTGGTGTCGGATATCTCGGCAGGTACCATGCGGAGAAGTATGCCAATCTTCCCCAGGCAGAGCTGGTCGGGGTCGTTGATATCAACACGGAAAAGGCTCAAGAGATAGCGCGCACATGGAACACCCGGGCATTGAGCGACTACCGGGACCTTATCCCCCAGGTAAGGGCGGTCAGCATTGTCGTTCCCACACCGCTGCACTACGCAATTGCCTCGGACTTTCTGAAGCAGGGAGTTGATGTGCTGGTAGAAAAGCCTATCACGACAACCCTCGAGGAGGCGGAGGGCTTAATTACCCTTGCCCGTGACCGGGGTCTCATCCTCCAGGTTGGCCATCTGGAGAGGTTCAATGCGGCAATCGTGGCTACCCGAGATAGTGTCCGGAACCCCATGTTCATCGAATCCCATCGCCTCGCCTTTTTTCAGGAGCGGGGAACAGATGTGGATGTGATCCTGGATCTCATGATCCACGATATTGATATCATCCTGAACATGGTGAAATCACCGGTCAGGGAAATCCGTGCTGTGGGTGTACCGGTGATCTCCCAGCGCATTGATATTGCCAATGCGAGGCTCGAGTTTGAAAACGGCTGTGTTGCGAACGTTACTGCCAGCCGCATCTCTGATAAAACAATGCGGAAGATCAGGATCTTTGAGCCAGATGCATACATCTCAATCGATTATGCAGCAAAAGAGGTCCAGGTCTACCGCAAGGTAAGCGAGGCATCTCCAGGCAGTTACCCGGAGATCGTCAGCGAGCAGATTTCGATTGATGAAAAGGATTCCCTGGAAGAGGAGATCAAGGCTTTTCTACGCTCAGTTATCACCAGGGAGGAACCTGTGGTGCCGGGAAAGGCAGGGAAAGAGGCGCTGAAGGTGGCATTGGAGATTGTCGAGCAGACGAGGGTAAGGGTGTAGCGCAAAAAGAATATGAGAATGTCAAATGTCAAAGCCCAAAGCTCAAGAAATGTCAAATACCAAAATCCAAATGCCAAATGAATGTCAAATGACTAAACCTGAATGTCAAATTTGAAATTTGAGCTTTGGAATTTGGATTTGATTTGAACTTTGGATTTTGTCATTTGGATTTCTCGATATAGGATGGGATATTAGGTGAAAAGAGTTTTGATCGTTGCTGGCGAGGCATCAGGTGACCTTCACGGTTCACGGCTGGTGAATGCCCTCTTGAAGATCGATCCGGCAATTCACTTCTCCGGCATCGGGGGCGAGAAGATGAGGGAAGAAGGGGTTGAAATCATCTTCCCTGCCTCGGAGCTTGCAGTCGTGGGGATTTTTGAGGTGCTCCTTCACTTCAGGATAATTTTTGCGGCCTTTCAGAGGCTCAGGCGATTGATCGGGGAAGAACCGCCTGACCTCCTCATCCTCATTGATTATCCGGACTTCAACCTCCGTTTAGCCCGGATAGCGAAGAAGAAGGAGATTCCCATTCTCTACTACATCAGCCCTCAGGTCTGGGCGTGGCGGAAGAAGCGGGTGAAAATGATTGCCCGGCTGGTAAACAGGATGGTTGTTGTTTTCCCTTTTGAAGTCCCCATCTATCAGAGAGAAAATGTGGATGTGGAATTTGTCGGTCATCCTCTCCTTGATGTGGTACAATCAAACCTATCCCAGGAGGAGGCCAGTAAGAAATTTGAACTTGACTCAGCCAAGGTAACCATCGGCCTGCTTCCCGGGAGCAGGAAGGGCGAGGTGCGGAGGATTCTCCCCCCCATGCTCGAGGCAGCAAAGATTCTCGGAGAGGAAATGAACAATGTCCAGTTCATCGTCCCGCTTGCTGCCGGACTCCCTGAAGAAGAAGTCCGCGCAATGGTGGCGAAAAAGGGAATCACTGTCAGGATTGTGCACGGTGACATCTATGAGGTCATCAATACGTGCTTTTGTGTGATCGTGGCTTCAGGGACTGCGACGCTGGAGACTGCTCTTATGGCTAAGCCCATGGTGATTGTTTACAAAATCTCTTTTCTCACCTACCTGATCGGGAGGATGATGATAGAAGTGAAGAATATCGGGATGGTAAATATTGTTGCCGGGAAGGAGATCTGTCCGGAACTCATCCAGGGAGAAGCCAATCCCCGGAGGATCGCACAGGAGACAAAGAAGATTGTACAGAACCCTGCCCTTTACCAGAGGATGCAGGGAGAACTCAAGGGGATCAGAGAAAAGCTCGGTCAGCCCGGAGCGTCGTTCCGGGTTGCGCAGATCGCCTATAACATGATAGGTCAATAACATGGGAACAGAGATACAATACTATAAACGATTACTCGAGTATGTCCGGCCGTATAAGAAGCGGTTAAGCATTGCGGTGGTCTGTATGCTCTTTCTTGCTGCCTGTACTGCAGGGGTGGCTTTCATCGTGAAACCGGCTCTGGATGAAGTTTTTTTCAAGCGGAACTTAACGATGTTGAAGCTGGTACCTCTTGCGCTTATTATCCTCATGCTCACCAAAGGGTTTTTCGACTACTGGCAGTCTTACCTCATGGACTACGTGGGCCAGAAGGTGGTCACCGACATCAGAGACAGAATCTACCACCATCTCCAGACCCTCTCCCTCTCCTATTTTTCACGGCATACAACCGGTATCCTGATGTCGAGGATTATCAATGACGTAGGTCTGGTTCAGAGAACAGTCTCTGATGTGATCACCTCAGTACTCAAGGATACCTTCACCATAATCGGTTTAATCGGCGTGGTCTTCTACCGTGACTGGAAGCTCGCTGCCATTACCTTTCTGATCTGTCCCTGGGCACTTGTCCCTATCGTGCGGTTTGGACGGAAAACAAAGAAGGTCACTACCAAGAGCCAGAAGAGACTTGGTCATATCACCGCCTTCCTTCATGAGACTATTGCGGGAAATCGTATTGTCAAGGCCTTTGGGATGGAGGCATACGAGAACAGGAGGTTTTCAGCAGAAAACCTTCGCCTCTTCAATCTCCGGATGAAGAAAGTAAGGATTAAAGCACTCTCTGCACCGGTGGTGGAGTGCCTCGGCGGTTTGGCAGTTGCCGCCGTGATCTGGTATGGTGGTTATTCCGTAATCACGGGACGATCTACACCAGGCACATTCTTTTCATTCATCGCAGCTTTCATGATGCTCTATGAGCCTATTAAGAGAATGAACAGGACCAACCAGACCATCCAGGAGGGAATGGCCGCTGCTGCCCGGATCTTCGAGGTCCTCGACAGCAAACCTGAGATTGATGACAAGCCGGGGGCAGTCGCCCTCTCCACTCCCGGTGAGAGTATCACGTTTTCTCACGTCTCCTTCAAGTACGAGGACGAGATGGTGTTGAAGGATGTAAACCTTGACGTGAAAATTGGAGAAATCGTTGCCATTGTAGGTATGAGCGGGGCTGGCAAGACAACCATAGCAAACCTGCTTCCCCGGTTCTATGATGTCTCTGAAGGGGCGATCCTGATTGACGGCCATGATCTCCGTGATGTTACGGTCAGTTCGCTCCGGGCACAGTATGGTATCGTCACCCAGCAGACGATCCTCTTTAACGATACGGTAAGGAACAATATTGCCTATGGAAACATCGATCGGTCTGATGAAGAGGTTCTCCGGGCTTCCCAGGCAGCCTTCGCTGATGAATTCGTCACGAACCTTCCCTCCGGCTATGATACCATCATCGGGGAGCAGGGTTTTAAGCTCTCCGGAGGAGAACGGCAGAGAATCGCCATTGCCCGTGCCCTCCTGAAAAATGCCCCGATTCTCATTTTAGATGAAGCAACTTCTTCGCTCGATGCCAAGTCTGAAGAAGAAGTCCAGAAGGCACTTGAAAATCTCATGGAGCGGAGGACAACCTTCATTATTGCCCACAGGCTCTCCACGATCAGAAAGGCCCAGAGAATCATTGTCCTTTCCCACGGGAGGATTGTTGAAACGGGAACCCATGAAGAACTCATGAAGCTCGATGGGGAATACAGGAGGTTATACGAGATTCAGATGCGGGATATGGACAGAGCCTCCCTGGATCTCTGGCCTGCAACCGAGACAGTTCAGTAGGGGCAGACCCATGTGTCTGCCCATTGAGAATTGTTCCGCCTCAGGCGAATTGTTGAGCAACGAAGAACCCTGTAGTGTTCAGAGCTTGCAGGGATCACCCTGAGACAAGCCGCCCATGTATCCTATCTATAATATCCTGCTCACGATAACCTCGGTTTTTCTCTCCCCCTTCCTCTGTTTCATGCTCTTCATCCGCCCTAAGTACCGGAAAGGACTTATTCAGAAGCTCGGCTTTCTGCCCGGGAAAGCCCTTGTTTCTCTCAAGGGCAAACAACCCATATGGATCCATGCAGTTTCCGTAGGGGAGGTAATGGCAGCAATCCCCCTCATTCGGGAGCTTAAAAAGAAATATCCGGGAGAAAAACTTGTTATTTCCACGGTAACTGATACAGGCAACTACACTGCGAGGCAACAGGTGAAAGAGGCAGATGCAGTAATCTTCTTCCCCTTTGATTACCCTGGTATCGTAAGAAAGGTAATCACCCGGGTGAGACCCCGTCTGTTTATCACCTTAGAAACCGAAATCTGGCCTAATTTTCTCCGTGAGCTGAACCGCCTTAAAATCCCGGCCATCATGGTGAGCGGACGGATATCGTCAAATTCTTACCGCCAGTACCGCTTCTTCAGTTTCTTCTTTAAGAAGGTCCTGGAGAACATCTCCTTTTTCTGCATGCAGTCAGAGACTGATGCCAGCAGGATAGCAGCCATTGGAGCCAGACCGGAAAGGCTCAGGATTACCGGTAATCTCAAGCTGAACCAGAACATCCCCATCCGAATCCCGGAGGACAAAAAAGGGCTGTTTTTAAGTCTCAATCTGAGGGAAGGCCAGAACATCTTCATCGCAGGGAGCACCCACAGGGGTGAAGAGGAAATCATCCTCGCCGTTTTCAGAGAACTGAAGAAAGAGTTTCCGGATCTCATCCTCCTCCTTGCACCCCGCCATCCGGAGCGGTTCTCAGAGGTGGCTTCTTTACTTCAGGGCATGGAATTCAATTCAATCAGGCGGACCGAAATCAGTCTTTCATCAGGAGGGCGCGGTGAAGTTGAAGTGATCATCCTGGATACGATTGGCGAACTCTTCAAATTTTACGGTATCGGGACGGTAATCTTCATCGGGGGGAGTTTAGTGCCCATTGGTGGTCACAATATTCTTGAGCCGGCAATCTATAAAAAGGCGGTACTCTTTGGCCCCCATATGGATAATTTCTCCGATATCTCGCAGATCCTCTCCAGCACGGGGGCAGGGATTTGCGTCGGGAATGAGAAGGAGTTATTAACACGGGCGCGCGCACTCCTCCTGGATGAAGGCTTGAGGGAATCCCTGGGGAAGGCCGCCCTGAAGGTGATTGAAGAGAACCAGGGCGCATTGCACAAGAGCATAGAGGTAATCGAGCAGTTTCTCACGCACCAATGAGTATCCTGGAACAGTACGCACGTAAAGCTATCTATTCCCGGGACAAGGGGATGACGGCAAAGGTCGCCCTCTTCCCTCTGTATCTCATCTCCCTCCTCTATCAATGGGGGGTAATGGCAAGGACCTTTCTCTATAAGCAAGGTATTTTCAGGAAGGAAAAACTTCCCTGTACGGTGATCAGCATTGGTAACATAACGGCGGGCGGGACAGGCAAAACCCCTGTGGTTCAGTACCTTGCACAATTCCTCGTGGAAAAGGGTAAGAAACCGGCAATCCTGAGCCGGGGGTACAAGAGGAAGAGCGGAGAAAAAGTTCAGGTATTGTCAGAAAGGGAGGGCCCTCCTCTCCAGTGGGAAGAAACAGGCGATGAGCCATATCTCCTCTTTAAAAAGCTCATGACCGTTCCGGTCATCGTAGGAAAAGATCGGGTCTATTCCGGAAGACATGCACTCAGGCTGTTTTGTCCTGACGCCCTGCTTCTCGATGATGGATTCCAACACCTCAGGATAGAACGGGACATAGACATCGTTGTGATAGACGCTCAGAGCGGATTCGGGAATGGTCATATGCTTCCCCGTGGCTCTTTACGGGAGCCTCTGAAAGGACTTGACCGGGCTGACCTCATCCTCCTGAACAAGGGGACTGACCCGGATGATGAGCAAAGGTTGGAAAAAGAAGTGAGAAAGTGGAATGCAGCGGCACCCATCTTTTTTTCCCGCTACCGGGTAACATCTGTTTTGGCGTTGAAAGGAGGGGAAAAGTATTCCCCTGAATTCCTGAAGGGCAGGAAAGTAATGGCCCTCTCCGGCATTGCCAATCCTGGCTACTTTCATACCCTCCTTATCCAGCTGGGCGCGAAGATTGTCTCTGAGTTTTCCTTTCCGGATCACTACCACTATACCTCTCTGGATCTCCTCCGCATCAAGGAGAAGTCGGCGGGGTGTGAGCTGATCATCACCACGGAAAAGGATGGGGTTAAATTGAAACAAAAAACATTTGAAACTCTCCCCCTGTTCATGTTAGAAGTTACCTTGGAAGTAATGAGGGAAAGAGAGTTTCAGGAGTATCTGCTGAGGGTAGTGACTCAAAAAGGTAGTACCGGTAAATAGGCAACTTTTCGTTGCGGTATGTGTGAAAGGAGGATTCATGAAGAAAGGGTGGTTAAATCTTATTATCCTTGTTGTTATGTGCTGCTCATTCCTCTTATATAGCTCTCCTGCGTGGTGTGGAACCGATTCAGAGCCAAAAGGGGAAACATCGAAGACATGTTTGAAACGGGTGACGATGCTGACAGGGTATGGCAGTGACAATATTGAGGGGGGTCATTATGAGGTGATCCCCATACTGATTCAGTTTCATTTTGATATCAATCCATTCGTTCAGAAATTGGGTGTTAAAACCAGAGGGGATTTTGAGTTTATTGCTGAACCATTAATGAATGTGGTTACCAATCCTGATGCGAATGCTGAAGTGGGTATCTCTTTTCTCCTCAGATATGAAGATACTATTGTTTCCCGGCTGAGATGGTTTTTCGAGGGCGGAGCAGGTGCGATGTACACAAGCCAGCATACTCTGGAACAGGGTTCCCAGTATGACTTCCTCCCTCAGGCGGGATTGGGTCTCCAATATTCGTTAACAAAAAAACTGGCACTTACCGGGGAGTATCGTTGGCGTCATATGTCAAACGCCGGGGCTTCAAGTCCCAATCATGGGCTGAATCATGATTTTGCCCTGGTTGGTTTGACCTACTTCTTCAATAATTAATGAAGCAGCCATCTTTTCTCATCTCGAGCTGAAGTGCATGATCCTCCCAGAAGAGCGGGAACGGCTCCTCGCCATTCTCAAAGAGAGGTCCGTAGAGCGGGGTACCTTCGTCCTTGCCTCAGGCAAGACGAGCAATATTTACTTTGACGGCAAGCAGACCACTCTCCATCCCGAGGGTGCATACCTGGTGGGGAAGATCCTGTTCGAGATGCTGAGGGATGCAAAGGTTGACGCAGTGGGAGGGATGACGCTCGGTGCTGACCCGATTGTAACAAGCATTGCTCTTACCAGCTTCATGGAAGGTAAGCCCATACCTGCCTTCATTATCCGCAAAGAGCCAAAGAAGCACGGAAAGGGGCTCTGGCTTGAAGGGAAGGGGAATCTTTCAGAGGGGAGCCCGGTAGCCATCATTGAAGATGTAGTGACCACAGGAAAGACTACCCTGGAGGCTATCGCACGGGCAGAGGAAGAAGGGCTTAAAGTGGTAAAGGTGCTCGCAGTGGTTGACCGTGAAGAGGGGGGAAGAGAGGCCCTGGCAAAAGAGGGGCTTGAGCTGGAAGCGATATTTAAGAAGTCTGATATAATGTAAAAGAGTCAAGGGTCCAAGGGGTCGAGGGGTCAAGTTAAAAATTAAGAATTAGTTAAATTGTTTTCACTCGAACCCTGGAACCCTTGAATCCTCGAACCCTATTAAGAGGTTGAAACCATGGAAGGAATACGAGAAATTGCGAACTTTATGGCTATCGCTGCCCGCACCGCCCCCAAGGCAGTGGGCAGGGATTTCATCCGGATAAAGGTCATTGAAGGGGATGACGTCATGAAACTTGCCGATGCCATGGTCAAGTGCGGTGATGAGGCTGGGAGGAAGGGGTTTGACCGTGATGCGAAGGGAGTGAGAAACTCTGATGCGGTCATCCTCATCGGCATGAAGGACGCGGAACCGGTAGGCCTTAATTGCGGGGCGTGTGGTTTAAATAGTTGCACTGAACTGAAGCCTGAAGAAAAGAAGGAATTCAAAGGGCCTCAGTGCGCCTTTCGTATCCTCGACCTCGGGATTGCCGTCGGATCTGCTGCAAAGACTGCAAGCCTCTTCAACGTGGACAACCGGATCATGTACCGGGTCGGCACTGCAGCGAGAAAGGCAGGCTTCATTGATGCAGACCTTGTTGTGGGAATTCCCCTCTCTGCAACAGGAAAGAATATTTTCTTTGATCGGTAAATCCTTAGGCATTAGGCAATAGAGAAAATTCCAAATGACAAAGCCCAAATGACAAATCAAATCCAAATGCCAAAAACCAAAGTTCAAAGCTTAAATGTCAAATTTTATTGTAGATTTTGGCATTTTACATTTCACTTGAACCCTTGAACCCTCGAATCCTCGAACCCTGCAGTTTACCGTGAAGCGCTACACCCTCAAGCCAACAGACGTTCCATCTCAATTCCTTGTCAGCTACGAAGCGGAGCTTAATCCTGAACAGCTCGAAGTGGTGATGGCAGGCGGCGGGCCCATCCTGGTCATTGCCGGCGCCGGGAGCGGGAAGACCCGGAC
>Ga0315275_10002244_pt1 | contig 17348 bp, 15 predicted proteins | sample YL17G03_0_MG_FD_205557 | JGI IMG/M metagenome (GOLD analysis project Ga0315275, IMG submission 205557) | Sediment microbial communities from Yellowstone Lake, YNP, Wyoming, USA - YL17G03_0 | ecosystem: Environmental > Aquatic > Freshwater > Lake > Sediment | place: USA: Wyoming | collected...
ATGTTCAACAACTGAATGAGGGTATGCAATTTTGCCTATTTTTCTAAGCTTCATATACATATCAAAATCTTCTCCACTATTAAGAAAAATATTGTTATCAAATAGCCCTACTTTTATTAAAGAAGCTTTTTTATAAGCACACCCCTTTTCATCTAGTTTTGGAGTATAGATTTTTTTATGTTCTGAATCATAGACATCTGAACAACAAGCTACAACTTCTTTTTTCTTAAGCGGCCCAATAAGTTTTTTTAGCCATTCATTAGAGGAAGGCATACAATCTTGATGCAATGTAACTATAATTTCAAATTTTGCTTTTTTAATCCCATAATTCATCGATTCAGCCAGACCCATTTTCTTTTCAACTTGAATAATTTCCAATTTTCCATCAAAATCCTGTTTTTTTATTGAACTAATAATTTTTTTAAGCATTTTTCTATCAGGGTTATAAATAGGTATTACTAATGAGACATTCATAAAACTCTTAAAACCATACTCTTTAAATATCTTATTTTCTAATAATCTTTATGAAGATTCTTGAAATCTGTCCGTTTTCAGCAGGAATATGCGGAGTTTGGGCAAGAGTCCTAAATGAGAGTTTAGAATTTATTAAGCATGGTTTTGAAGTAATGGTTTTTTCTTCGAATATAGAGAAGGGAACAGAAAAAATAGCAGAATGCGATGATTTAATTCAAGAAGTTTCTATAAAAAGATTTAATTCAAAAAGTTCATTATTATCGAAAAATGTTTACTTATTCAATTTTGAAAAGGAATTTTTAAAGTATAAACCAGATATAGTCATAACTCATCTTTTACATCCTCATTCATTTAAAGCTCTCAAACTCTGTCAAAAGCTAAAAATTCCTTGTTATCTTGTTACACATGCCCCTTTTAATGTTTCTAGGAAGTTTCCATTAAGTTTAGCTTCAAATTTATATAACCAATTTAAAGTCTACCCGAATCTGAATAAATTTACAAGAATAATTGCAATAACTAAATGGGAAATGCCTTATTTAATCAAAGCTGGAGCAAAAAAAGAAAAAATCCAGTACATTCCAAATGGGCTGCAAAAAGAATTTTTTATTCAGAAAAAGTTAAAATCTAATAGAGAGGTTTTATTTCTTGGAAGAATCGCCCCTGTTAAAAATATCGAAACCCTACTAATGGTAGCAAAATATCTTCCAAACATAACTTTTAATCTAGTTGGGCCTGCAGAAGAAAGATACCTCAATAAACTTAAAAGTTTAATTAAAGGAGAAAATCTAGCTAATGTTCATTTTCTAGGCCCGGTTTATGATTTAAATAAAAAAATAAAAATTATTGACAAGCATTCTATTTTTGTTCTCCCCTCTTTAAGAGAAGGTATGCCTCAGTCTTTGATAGAAGCAATGGCAAGAGGAAAGATAGTAATTTCTAGTAAAACTGATGGGGGAAAAGAGATAATTCAAGATACAAAAAATGGATTTTTATTTGATATAAACAACTCTAAGCAATTGGCAGAACTAATAAAACAAAATATAAACGGAAATAAAAAAATAGAAAAACAAGCTAGAATAGATGCCAAAAAATACTCTTGGGAAAAACTAATTAAATCCTACCCATTCATTAAATAAGATGATATCAATAATCCTCACTGCGTATAAGGAGCCAAAAACAATAGGGAGAGCAATTGAAGCAATTTTAAATAATAAAATTAAAGAAAAATTTGAAATTCTTGTTCTTGCTCCTGATAAAGAAACTTTAGAAGAAGCAGGGAAATACGCAAAAAAACACAAACAAATAAAATTAATAAAAGATGAAGGGAGGGGAAAGCCGGCAGCACTAAACTTGGCATTTAAAAAAGCCAAAGGGAGTATTTTTGTTCTTACAGACGGGGATGTTTATATTGGAAAAAATGCAATTCAATTAATGCTAGAGCCTTTTACTAATTCCACAATTGGGATAGTTAGTGGAAGACCTATTTCTCTAAACTCTGCAAAGAAGATGTTAGGATATTGGAGTCATTTACTTACAGATATCGCACACAATATGAGGGTTAAAAGAGTAAAAGAAGAAAAGATGATTGTCTGCTCGGGTTATTTGTATGCTTTTAGAAAAAACTTAATTAAAAGTGTTCCAGAAGAAGCTCTTTCAGAGGATGCAATTATCTCTCATTTAATTTATGATAAGGGGTATAAAACAGCATATGTACAAAAGGCAGAGGTTTATGTAAGATATCCTACAAACTTCTCAGATTGGATAAAACAAAAAAAGCGTTCTGCCGGAGGTTATAATCAACTTAATTCAATGGTTAGGGGCAAGGAAAGAATGCGTTCTTTTGGGAAAGAAAGTTCTGGAATATTTAAAGTTTTATTATATCCTAAATCACTAAAAGAATTTGTTTGGACTCTTGGACTTATTTTTGCCAGAACTTACCTTTGGATAATAATTTTTGTAGACATTAACATAAGAAAGAGAAATTTAAAGAAGATTTGGGTAAGAGTAGAAAGCACAAAATAGTGCAGAATAATAAAGAATAAAAACCCCTAAATTCCCCTAAATATCATGAAAACAGCACTGATTACAGGCATATTGGGGCAAGATGGAGCCTATTTGGCCAAATTTCTATTAGAAAAAGGGTATAGTGTCTATGGAATGATGAGGCGTTCTGCAAATCCTAATTTTAGCAATTTAGATTATTTGAAAATAACAGATAAGATAGAATTTGTTTCAGGAGATATGGCTGATGAGTGCTCCATGATTAATATAATCAAGACAATTAAACCAGATGAGGTCTATAATCTTGCAGCCCAGTCTTTTGTGGGTGTTTCTTGGGATCAGGCAAAATTAACAACAGAAGTAAATGCACTGGGAGTTTTATACTTGTTAAATGCAATAAAATTGTTCAGCCCCACAACAAAATTTTATCAGGCTTCAACTTCAGAAATGTTTGGGAATAGCTCTGAAAATGGTTTGCAAACAGAGAATACTCCATTTCATCCAAGAAGCCCGTATGCAATATCAAAACTCTATTCATACTGGATAACCAATAATTTCATGGAAAGTTATGGGCTTTTCTGCTGTAATGGCATTCTTTTTAACCATGAGTCTCCAATTAGAGGAAGAGAATTTGTAACAAGAAAAATAAGCGAAGGGGTGGCAAAAATAAAATTGGGTCTTGCAAATGAAATTGCACTAGGCAACATAGACAGCAAAAGAGATTGGGGTTTTGCAGGAGACTTTGTAGAAGCAATGTGGCTAATGATACAACAAGAAAAACCAGATAATTATATTATTTCTACAGGACAAACTCATTCAATAAGAGACTTTTTAGAAGTTGCATTTAATCATGTTGGAATTAAAGACTGGGAAAAATATGTAAGAATAGACCCCCAATTTAAAAGGCCAGCTGAACTCTTTGTTCTTCAAGGAAAATCAGATAAAGCAAAGAACGTCTTAGGATGGATCCCAAAAGTAAGTTTTGAAGAATTAGTCAAAATGATGGTTGAGGAAGATTTACAAAGGTTAAAATCCAATAAATAAAAATGGAAGAAGAAAAAGCAGAGAGCAAGGAACACCATGAAGAACATCTGCATTCACATGAGCATCATGAACATAAACCTGCCCACCATACAAATCATTCTTATGAAGATAAAATAACTGAAAGAAAAGAAAAAATAAAATCCTGGATTAAAGATCCTTATAATTTAGCTTTAATAGGAATAATCCTGCTTGCTTTTGCATTCAGACTTTATTATTTCTGGATAACAAAAAGCCAGCCTCTTTGGTGGGATGAAGCAGAATATATGTCTACTGCAAAACACTGGATATTTGGAATACCTTATGATATAAATCCCCAAAGACCTCCTTTATTTCAGCTTTTAGCTGCTATATTTTTATTTGTAGGCTTTTCAGAAGCAACCATAAAATTCTTGATTGTTTTAATTCCTTCTATATTCTTGGTTTTTGCTATTTATCTTGTTGGAAAAGAAATGTTTTCAAAAAAGATAGGATTATTTGCAGCATTGGGAAGCAGCTTTGTTTGGTCTTATTTGTTCTGGACAGAAAGATTTCAGCCAGATTTTTTCTCCATGTGTTTTCAGATGCTTTCTTTTTTATTCTTCTGGAAAATGATAAAAAATCCAAAAATAAAATATGCTGTTTGCACAGGTATTTTTGCAGCTCTGGGTTTTTATTTTAAGATTTCAGCACTTCTTGTTCCAATTTCAATGTTTTTATTTATTTTATTCCTAGAAGGATTTTGGTTTTTTAAGAAAAAACACTACTGGATTGTTCTGGCTTCCTTTACGGGTTCAATGATTCCATTTATGATTTGGCAATTTTTTATTTTTGGAAATCCCCTTGCCTTTGCTCCTTCATATATTGTACTTGATGTGCGAAGTCAGTGGAATTATGGATGGATGGCTCTAACTTTCTTTCAATCCTTTCCAAAACTCTTATTTTTTATATTGTTTTTAATAGGCCTTGCACTGGCTATTTTTAGAATAGCTATTTTAGGAGATATTATCCTTAAGGATAAAAAGAATAGGGAAAATCCAGAGGTTTTATCTTTAATAACTCTTATAGTCGTAGCTTTGTTTTATGTTTTCTTTATAAAAGGAGCAATTGAAGATCGTTGGGTTTTTTTAATAATTCCATTCATCTTCTATTTTTCTGCAATAGGATTTTTTAAAATCTCAGATTATTTTGAAAAAATAAATAAAATTCTTGTTTTTATATTTCTTATTGCAGTTTTTGGATTTTTTATTTATGCTCAAGTTCAGCATACCTCTCAGTTAATTGATGCCAAAAAAACTTCTTATTATCAGATTAAAGATGCGGCTATATGGATTAAAGATAATTCGGATAAAAATGAGGCTTCTTTAAGTGTTTCATATACTCAAACAATAGCTTATTCTGAACGGCCGATTTATACTTATTCTAGAATGAGTGAAGAAAATTTTACAAAACTTTTAATGGAAAAAAAGCCAAAATACATTATGGTATCAATAATAGAGCCAAACCATCCCGATTGGATTATACAAAATCCAAGATATAATGATGGATCTTGGGCAATTTTATTGCCTTATTTTAATTCAAGCATAAGGATTGGTGCAAATCAACAGGTTTCAGCAGATCTTAAGAAGAGTGTAGAAAAAGGCAAATTTAGGTTTACATTGGTTTATCCAAATGAAATAAATGGCGTATTTGTTTACAAAATAGATTATTTATAATAAAAGATAATATGGCAAGATTAATTAATTTTTATGATACTAAGTATTGGAAATCCAATCTTTCTTCTAAAGGAAAATTGAGGATTCGAGAAATAGAATCAATCAAACTTTTAAAAAAAATTTTAAAAGATGATGTAAAAATTCTCGATGCAGGTTGTGGGGATGGAAATTTTCTTTTAAACTTAAAAAAGAAAAATTCTGGAATAAATGTGACAGGAGTAGATTTTTCCAGGGAGGCTGTTTTGATTGCCAAAAAAAGAGGAATCTCTGCAGTACAAGGAGATTTGAATGGAAAGATACCTTTCAAGAACTCTGAATTTGATGTGGTTTATTCAGGAGAAGTTATAGAGCATCTATACAATCCAGATTTTTTCTTAAAAGAAATAAGAAGGATTTTAAAAAATAAGGGCTACCTTCTTATCACAACCCCTAATCTTGGTTTTTGGTTTAACAGACTTATTTTTTTATTGGGAATTCAGCCAACATTTATGGAAAGTTCAACGGAAGATCCTCTGGTAGGATCAAGATTCCTTAAAAAATTCAGAAAACTTGATAATCCCATTGGGCATATTAGGGTATTAACTTATGATGCACTAAAAGATTTATTAGAAGCAAATGGTTTTAGCATAGTAATTTCAAAAGGAGTTGTTTTTGAGGACGGATTTCCCAAATGGCTTCTTCCCTTTGATAAAATTTTAACATTTAATCCAAGATTATCTGCACAGTTGGTAATCTTGGCAAAAAAGGAGAAAGATTAAAATGTGTGGAATTGTTGGGTTTAACTGGTCTGATAAAGTTCTTGTCAAGAAAATGAGTGATTTAATGGCCCATAGGGGGCCAGATGATTCTGGATTTTTTGTAGATAAGCATATTTCTCTTGGACATAGGAGGCTTAGCATACTCGATTTATCTGAAAAAGGGCATCAGCCAATGTTTAATGAAAAAGAAGATCTAGTAATAGTTTTTAATGGAGAAATCTACAATTATAAAAAGGTAAAAGAAAGTCTTAAAAAAAATCATGAATTTATTAGCCATACAGACACAGAAGTAATCATTCATGGTTATGAAGAATTTGGAGAGAATATTTTTTCAATGCTAGAAGGCATGTTTGCAATTGCTCTTTGGGATATAAAAGCTAAAAGGATTCTTCTTGCTAGGGACAGAATAGGGAAAAAGCCTTTATACTATTATTTAAATGATGGAAAATTAATTTTTGCTTCTGAAATTAAGTCAATTCTTTCACATGAAGAGATAAATCGGGAAATAGATTATCAGTGTTTATCAGACTATCTTTCCCTAAGGTATTCTTCTGAAGAGAGAACTATTTTTAAGAATATAAAGAAGCTAAATCCCGGAAGTTATCTTATTTTTGAAAAAGGGAAAATAAGCATAAAAAAGCATTGGAGCATCCCAGAATTTTCTTCTTCAGGCATTCCTGATGAAAAGCATACTGATATTTTAATAGAAGATGCTGTGAGAAAAAGGCTTATGTCCGATGTTCCAATAGGGGTCTTCTTATCAGGAGGATTGGATTCAAGCGCAATAACTGCTTATATGTCAAGACTTACTAACAAGATTAATACTTTTTCAGTAGGATTTGGAGACAGTACTGACGAAACAAAATACGCAAATCTCATTGCAGATAAATTTGGGACAAATCATAAAGATATTCTGTTGGATCAAGAAATATTGCAATATCTTCCAAATGTTGTATATCATTTTGATGAACCTTTTGCAGATCCTGCATCCCTCCCAACATTTCTTCTTTGCAGGGAAGTTTCTAAAAAAGTAAAAGTTGCGCTTTCAGGAGAAGGAGGGGATGAGACCTTTGGAGGATACCAGACATTTAATTATCTCAGTAATCTAAGATTAATAAAAAAAATTCCAGTCTCATTAAGTAAATACCTTATCTCTCCATCATTGAATGTCTCTTCGAATTTCTTTAAATATCCTAAAAAGCAGATTTTCAAATTATCTGCAGAAATTTTTGACAATCCAAAAGATATTCTTGAAAATGAAAAAAAGCTTTTTTATTTTCCATTTAGTAAAAAAGACAAATCAGAAATTTTATGTGAAGAAATAAACAAGAATGTCTCTCTAGAAAATCCGGTATCTAACTACCTTAAATCAGAAAAAGATATAGAAAAGCAGGTAATCTCTTATTATTTTAAAGAATGGATTCCTAATGATTTGTTAGTAAAAGTTGATAGAATGAGTATGGCTCATAGTTTGGAGGTAAGAGCTCCATTTTTAGACACTGCCCTAATAAAATATTTTTTTAGTTTAGATAATAAATACAAAAAAAATAGATTTTTGTTTAGAAAAACACTAAATTCTATTCTCCCAAGAGAGATAATGCAGAAAAAGAAACAAGGATTTACTCTCCCTCTGTCTAATTGGGTTGCAAAAGGAGAATTTGTAGAAAGGATAATGCCTCATCTTAATGATTTGAGTAAAAGAAGATTCTTTAAGGAGAATGAATACAAAAAGATAATAGAGAATCCCCTCAGATTCAGGAATGACCATAAAATCTGGCTTCTTTTAAATTTTGAAATTTGGAACAAAATTTATATGGATAAAGAAAATATTAGAAAGATACAAATATAATATGTCAAAAAAGATTAAGGTAAGTTATGTTTTGGGAATTTTGAATGCAGAAAGAACATTGGAAGAATGTCTTAATGGGATTTTGTCTCAGGAATTCTCAAAAAAAGATTATGAGATCATAATTGTAGATGGAGGTTCTAAGGACAAAACCCTTGAAATAGTAAGGAATTATTCTAAAAAATATCCCAATATACATCTTTTTCATAATCCCTATAAACTTTCTGAAGGAAAAGGAATGGCAAAAGATCAGGGAATTAAAAAAGCAAAAGGAGAATTTATTGTTCTTTTAGACCATGATAATATAATTACAGATAAAAACTGGCTTAAAAAAATGCTTCTCCCACTAAGGCTGGACAAAAAAATAATGGCTACCCAATCATTTTTATATTATCAAGAAAAGGATTCAAATTTTTTAAAATATATTAATGCTTTAGGAGTAGAGGATTCCTTTGCAATTCCTTATTCAATTGTCGCTCAAGCAACATTGCACCCCGAGAAGTTTATCTTGGTAAAAAACAAATATTATCTACCATCTCCTAAAAAGAAATTAGTTCTCTTTGGAGGGGCAAATGGTGCTGTTTTTAGAAAAAATGTTTTTGAGATTATAGGAGGCTATACTCGTGACGTAAATATTTCTGCAAGCATGACTAAAAAGAATCTTCAGATAGCCATGGTAAAAGGGGCTAGGCTTTATCATAAATCGGGATCTAATTTTTTCAATTTCTTAAAGAAGAAAGCAATATATTTTTACAGATTTATAACCTTTGGCTATAAAGAAGAGAGTTTTCGTTGGATTCCACATTCTTTTTCAGGAAAGATAAGGTTTACTTTGATGATTATTTCAAATTTGACTTTAATTTTTCCATTAATTTTTTCAATAAAGCAGATAATCAAAACGGGAGAATTTTTCTGGATTTTTCATCCATTTTATTTATTTAGCATGACTCTTCTTTACGGATTTATGACTTTATTTAAGATAAAGAATTTTTTCAAATACAAAAAACAGAATTCTATTTTCTTGCTTTTATAACAATATCAAGCCCGGACCTATTTTTTTGTGAATAGGTTTCATTTTTATTTTTATCAAAAAGATTAAATTTTCTTTTTTTCCTTAATAAAAACTTATTCAATATGTGCAAATAAAGATTTCCCAGTAATTTCCAATTTTCTACAACATTAAAATGCTCTATTTTAAATCCAGAATTTTCTATAACTTTTATTATCTTTTCTTTTGAATAATGTCTTTTATGTTCGAAATATTTTAGTGGATTGATTATATGCATAAATGAATCATTTGGAACAGAAATGATGAGTTTCCCATTTTTTTTCAATATCTGGCTAATTTTATCCACCATTTGCTGATCCTTTTCCAGATGTTCTAAAACCTCTAAAATCACCACTTTGTCAAAATATCCCTTCTTAAACTTGGTTTTTAGCGCATCCCCTTCTATCAATTTCGTTTTTTTCAAAAATTTCTTAGCATCTTGAAGTTTCTTTTTGTCTAGGTCTATAGTCCAGACTTCTTTCACTTTGTCTTCGAGTTTCATTTCTATTTCAGGAATATTTGAAATGCCAATATTCAATATCTTATCTTTTTTAGAAGGCTCAATCAGATTTAATAAGTAGTCCATTCTGTTTTTTGCAAAAACATTTTTTTTCATCATTTTAATTCCCTTAAAATTTTTTCAAATAAGCTCTTGAAATAATCTTGCAGCCTCCCCAATTCTGAAGGGTCTATTTTTGGTATTTTTTTATAATTTTTTAATAAATAGGGGGTTATCTCTTTAACATTCAAAATAGCCATTATTCCAGTTTTTCTTGCAAAATAAACAGCAAATTCTACTTGATGATCATTTATATGTTCGCGGTATTTTGCCTGTCTGGGGACTGTGATAAGTGGCTTTTTGTATTTTATAGATGATTCTAAGATTGATGTTGCAGAGTGGCTTATAACCAGCCTAGCTTTTTTAAAATATTCATCAAGGTTTGGGCAAAAATCAAAATATTCGCAGTTTTTTGGTTGATATTTAGTAAATCCTCTCTGTATTACTATCTTTTCTTTTATTTTTGGGGCAATTGTATCAATTTTCCTTATAAGCCTGTCAAATTGGTCGGGATGTGTGCCAACAGTTACAAAAATCATACTATCCCCCCATGATATTCTGTTTTTTTACCATATTTTTTCTTCATATTCTCATGCTGGACTAAAAAGATATCAGAGAAGGGATAACAAGCTCTTGCAGACCAGTTTGGGGTTTTTACCCTTATTACTGTATCAATAAATAAAGTCTTGATTCCAAGAATTTTTCCAGCAATTACTGCAGGAATTGATAATTGTGCGCCGTTTGTGATTATCAGATTTATCTTTTCTTTTTTAAAAATTTTGGATAATTGAAGAATTGCTATGAGATATTTAAAAGAATTAAATCCCAAATTATCTTTTTTAAAAAAATAAGTTTTAAATTTTCCATTAAAAGAATTTTCTTTTACTTTCCTATCTTTGTCAGGAGTTTCTGTTATGAATATCGCGTTATTATTTCCAATAACTTCATTTGTGAAAATAATTTTTATTTGTCCAGAATGTCCGCCCTGTGATGAAACAAAAGCTATATTCATTTTATTTTATGATGTATTTTTAATTTTTCAGGAAGTCCGTCATATAATCTTATCACAAAATTGAATGGGGAATAAATAAGTCTTAATCTTACAACCCCACTAAACATTTCAAAGGGGACTTTTATAACATCTAATTTTGTATTTCCCTTATCTTCCCAGATAGTTGGAGATTCAATTATTTTTAATCCTTTCGACTTGAGTAAATAAAGGAGATTTATGTCAAAAGCCCATTTTGTTATGCTCATTTCTCCGATAATTTTTTGAATAGCTTCTTTTCTAAAAATTTTTGCCCCGCATTGGGTATCATCATAATTCATAAAAAATAAACTTCTTACTAAGAAATTAAAACCCCTACTTAAGAATCTTCTTAAAAAACTTTGTTTTGTCTTTATAATGCTGCCTCTAATCCACCGGCTAGCAATAATTCCATCAAATCCATTAATCTTCTCTATTAAATCATAGAAAGATTCGGGGCTTGTTGAACTATCTGCATCTACAAAACCTATAAGAGAATTCTTCTTGTCTTTCAAGGCTTCTTTAAATCCCCTTGTTATTGCGAATCCTTTCCCCCCTTCTTTGAGATTTAGATATTTAATTTTCTTATTTTTCTTCTGAAATTTTTTTACAATATCCTCCGTTTTGTCTTTTGTATTGTTGATAACAATCAAAAGTTCATAATCCAATTTTTTTTCCCTTAATAATTTATTAAAAAAGGAACCATAGATTTCTAAAGTGAGACCAATTCTTTTCTCTTCATTATAAGCCGGGATGATTATGCTTACTTTTGTTTTTTCTTCTGATTTTCTTCTGATTTTCTCCATTTTTTCATAAGAATAAGGCATATTAAAAAACTTATTATTGTTGAGCTCATAAAGGCAAAACTGAAGAACTTAATACTATCCTTAGCAACTATAAAAAATGCAAGTTGAATGACTAAAAGCCCTCCTAAAATTAATGAATGTCTTATTTTGAATTCTTCAATTGAAATTTTATATAGAATTAATGAATTTATTAAAGAGATAAAACTATATGCAATAGCAAGATAGAGAACTATGCCCGTAGATTCAATATAACTTTTACCAAAAAGAAGAGAAATTATCCTTTCAGGGAAGAGATAAAGCAAGGCAATTGCAATAAAACAAAGAGAACAAATAAGAATAAAGCTTTTTTTCATAATTTTTCTTGCTTCCTTTCTTCCTTCTCTTGAAAACTTTTCAGAGCTTATTGGGAACATGGCCCCCATTATAGTGGATGTACCAAAAAAGATCATCTTTCCAATCATTGAGGCAACAGAGTAAATTCCCGCTATCTCTGAAGAGAAAAAAGCCTTTGCAAAGATTATATCTAAGCTGTACATAAGAGTTATTATTAATATTGAGAATACTGTTGAGAAATTTTTCATAGATAAAATGTGGATTTTCTCATTTTTTTCCTTTGAAGAAGTAATTTCTTTGATTGAAGGGAAGATAAAAATTAAAGAAATAAAAGCTCCAAAAACGAAGCCCAACATGGGCCCATAAACTCCAAATCCAATAAAAACAAGTAAAACAGCCAGAATAATCTTCGCAGTGCTATTCAATATTGTATTCCATCCCCAGGAACTGAATTTTTTCATTCCTTGCAGTATTCCTGTTCCAACAGGCAGGATAAACGAGGTAAATATAAAGACTCCGGTAATTGCAAGAAGCCAAAAAGAAATTTTAAGTGAAGGAGATAGAAAAAATGAGACTGCTAGAAATAAAATAAAAAAGACAAGAGAGATAAAGAATCCCTCTTTCATTCCCGATTTGAATATTCCTTTTATTTTTCCAAATTCTCTTTTAACCAGCAAGGAAGTTGTCTTTTTTGAAATAAGTGTTTGTATTGAACTTGTTGGTACACTAAAAATGTAGATAATGCTCGTTAAAACAGCAAGAACAGCATAATCTGAAGGGCCAAGCATTCTTGCCATGATAAAATGAAAAAAGTAATTAATGATATTGGCAAGATTCATCAAGATCATTAAAATCATGCTCGCAATAAATAGTTCGTTTTTAAAATACTTTTTTATCATTTTTTATATAAATAATGAATTTCCAAAAATTACTAACGCTAAAAGACAAAGGAGTATTTGAAAGCCGATTATAAGATATGCTGCATCTTTTTCTTTAACATTTTTCTTAAATTTACTTAAGATCGCTAAAGAAAGATGAGTTAGACTGTATATTTTTTTATAGGGCATTTTTAGATTATTATTTTTATCTGGAATTCCAAATGAATGGGGAAATTTACCATTTTTAAGCTCAATTTTTCCTTTAACTTTTAAAATAGCTTCAATTATATATGGAATAAAAACAAAAATAGCAATTTTTTCAAAATTTCCAAGTATGGCCATGCATGCAATAAGAGCTCCAACACTCCATGTTAAAATATCTCCTGGCAGGACTTTTGCAGGAAATTTATTATAATAGAAGAATGCAAGAAGAGAAGCAACCATTATCATTCCAACAATTGCAAGCCAGGGATTTCCAGTTATAAATGCAATAAGTGATAAGAAGCTTAAGATTATTATCCCTTGTCCTGCTTCTAATCCATTTAAACCAGCCAAAAAATTATAGGTTGTAGTTGCTCCAGCAATTCCAATAGGAACTAAAATTAATGCATAGGCAATTCCAAAATTAATTATTCCAAGTAATGGGATGTTCATGCTAGAATTTCCAGCATTTATAACAACAAGTGGAATTGAAGCTGCAAAAGCTAAGAACAACCTAAATTTCCAAGATAAACCTCCAGATTTCCACCCAAGCAAATCATCAACTAATCCAACAATTGCTAGTATTAAAATAACTGTCAGCATTGAAAATATCTTTAATGTAATTCCATCAAAGTCTTTTATAATAAAAGTCCTTATTGCAATATAAACTAAAACAGAAAGAACAAAAGCAAGGATAACCACAATTCCTCCAGAAGCAGCTAAATTTCTCGGATGCCCAAATTTATTCATATTCTCCCACAACATATCTGTTTGTCTACATTTTCTAATCCATTTAGGCAATAAAATTGCAGTTAGTATCAAACTTATTAATAAGGGAATAATTAATATCCAATTCATTTTTTTAATAAGAATTTTCAGCTTTTAAATCTTACAATTGCCAGCTTAAGTACTTGGAAGCATCTGTATCAATGAACTCTTGCCTTATTTTTTCATTTCCAGTGTATTCAACATTCCAAATTTTTATTGGGCCCCTAACTCCTTGGAAATAAACAAATTCATTCAGTTTTGCTCCTTGATTATTTAAGGAAGCAATAATCATATCTGGTTCAGAATATGTTAATTTAAAATGCGTGAATTTTTTATTTGGATCATTCATAATATAAACCTGGGTAAAAAATCCTCTAGTCATTCTCGGAGAGAAGTACATTAAAGCACCTGTTTGATCTACCTGTATTCCCTGATTTCCTTGAATTATATTTTGGATGATGAATGCAGTCCCTTCTAATCCTGTTTTAAAATCAATCAATTCTCCATTTATGTAAGCATATCTTAAGGGAATCATTATTTGCTGATTATTATAAACAAAGACAGCTTGTGGCTGAATTACTCCGGTTTTATTATCTGAATTTTTATACTCAATTATTATCCCAGCTATTCCTGCTTTTTGTGCAGGCAGGAAGATATTTGTTCCATTCAAATCATAGTTAATGTCCTCATCTATTACGCTTCCTCCCTGATAAACTCTTTTTATCCCATTAGCAGTTTCTTGTATTCCTTTTGCAGAATCGGAAGTCATTGTAGGTACCCATGAGAATCTATCACACTCACTATCTGGATCACAGGTGTTCTTTTTTCCTTCGCTTCCAATACTTGAGAATGCTGAATATTTTCCAATATCACTAGAATCGACTAGGAAATAAGAGACATTATGCGCATAAAGAAGATCTAATGCATCTTTTTCATTATCTCCTGTCAAAACATAACGTCCAACTAGATAATTCCAGTAAGCAAAAGAGTTTCCTCCATCAACCATTGTAGCCCTCTCTCCAATAGATTGCACCCAGTATCCATAATCCCACCAGTGAGAGAATACTGCATTTTCAGGAGTATTTGTTCTAACCCATGCCATTGCTTTTTGCCATTGCTGATTATACTGCCCGGGAATAAATGATTTTGCCTCTCCTGTAACCTGACCATAATACCCATAGAATGAGTAGAATGATAAAATCAAAACAAGAACAGCCGAAATTCCAAAAACCAATTTTGCAGTTTCATCTTTTCCAATTTCTTTTTGCATTTTAAAAAATTCATAAATTAAAAAGACAATTAAGAACGAAACAAAAATTGGAGCTATTGGCCCTAAAACCATAATTAGACGAACAGCGCTTCTTGCCGTAAATAGGCATAGAACAAAAAGACAGAAAAGAAATACATAGCTGAATTCAATCTCTTCAAACCCAGAGTGTTTTTCTTTGTGATATTTGTTATAATAATAAAACAAAGCTCCTATCAATAAAATAGCACTTCCAAAATAAAATAATTTGCTTATAAAACCCTCTCCATTAAATACAGAACTTCCAGAATATCTCGAAAAAACTAAACCAATAAAAAAGAAAATATAAAATCCAGTTAGAGTCCATGCATCTTTATTTTGAATTTTATGAAGCATTTTTTTAAATAAAATAACAGAGCCAATAAAAAAAAGCCAGAATATAATTGGGATGCTTCCTATGAATGGACCAAAACTGCCTGCCCATTCATTAAAGTATGGCTGCCTATTCTCAGCAACAGTGGTGTTCCATCTTCCCTGAGCCGGTTTTATTAAGGTTTGGTACAATCCACTAGCTTTTTGCATTATCTCATTTGGTCCTAAAAATACCAAAGCAAAAATTATAAAAACAATAATCGCAATAATCAAAGAAAGAATATTTTTTGGAAGTTTTGAATCCTGGACAAACTTATTTTCCTTTATTTTTGTATTCCACAATAAGTAGTCAATCAAAAATATAAAAAGAACAATGAAGCAAAAACCAGTGTCAACGCTTAATAAGAATCCCTTTATTGAAAATCTGTTTGTAAACATGAAAGTAAGAATTAAAGAGAAAACAATCCATAATGAATAAACAATTGCTTCTTTTTTCCCAACTTTATTTAAAATAAATCCTGCAAAACTTGCTAAAGAAATTGTAACATAAATATAAGAAACTCCTCCCCATGTCAAACCCATTAAAGCTGTAGCCACTCCAGACAGAATTCCAAGTATAATTGCTATACTTAATTTTTCAGTTTTCCATGCTTTTAAAAATAAGAAGAAAGCAAGAAACATGAAGAAGAAAGCAACAGATTCCTTTTCAGGGATTCCTGCAATTGTTCTTGATAAAAATATTGGGGAAACTATCATGAAGAATGTTGAGATTAGTGCAATAAGATTTGCTCTTGTATGGCTCTTTTTTCCTTCTTCAAGGATATCGTCTTTCTTTTTATTCTCTATAAAAATTTCTCTTACAAAAAAGAAAAACGAGATAATTGTCAATGCAAATAGAATAACTGGCATGAATGCAGCTGCATAATTTTCACTATAATGTCCAAAGGTATTCAGAATTTTGTAAGTAATAACAATCATATAAGAGACCATCTGTAATTCCATTGTTGTATCAAAACCGAGAGGAGTGTACCTCATCATATCCATTTTTGGCAAGCTCCCTGTTTCAATCATAGTTTTTGCATACCTTGTAAATAACCATGGATCTAAATCCGGCCCGAGAGTATAGTCATTTGTTGTTATATCCCACAGTCCTGGCTTGCCTGTATCTGCTCTTGTTTGCAGGGGAAGAGTCCTTATGTAAATTCCCAAAAGTAATGCAATTATTAAGATAACAGAAACCCATACCCATTGTTTTTTCACTATGTGTAGAAGTTTTTCCTTTCTTTCTTCAATTATTCTTTCTTCATCCATATTGCAATAATTCTATTTAAGCTTCCTCTATAAGCTTTTCTGCACTTTCTTCCTGGACCATAGCATTATCCCTGCTGCAATAAGGACACTTTTTTGGTTTTACACTGGCCTTCGTAGAATAGCCACAGTATACACAATTGTAGTTTGCCATTTAAAACCCTAGAAAACAGCATTTAAAATATTTTTGGTGTAACATAAACCTCTATCAAAGCAGCAATTAGTAGGATAATTATGGAGATTATTATTAAAACCAGTGAATCTTCCAAAATTTTCCACATTTTCTCTCCCCTCAAATCTCTTCTTATTACTGCGATAGATACAATTCCTCCAGCCAATGCACCTATAAAATATGCCCCAATCTCAGGAATTCCATGAATCATATATCTTCCTAATCCTAATGGAAGATTTATAAGGGAACTTTTTGCAAAAATTCCTATAGCAGCAGCAATTACAGAAGCATTCCAGGCAAGTATGAAAATAGCTCCTGCCCCGAATGCCAGTGAAAAAAGTATAGTAAATATTAACACATATATATTATTTGCAAATATACTCAAAAAGATTTCTTGATTATTTCCAAGTCTTCCTGTAATTATTTGGAGTCCATGCTGTTCCAGACATGAGTCATAATTCTCAGGGCTGTTTATCTGGCAAAAAACCTTAATTTGTGCATTAAAATTCACAGTAGTATAATCCGGAAGGACGAGATACCAGAATGCAAAAGCAACAACAAACCCCAAAAACAGCCATATTAAGGCTCTCAATGCCTTTGAATGTTCTCTTATGAGCTTTCCCTCATTATTTATCTCAATATCCTTTCCCTCTTCTAATTTGATTATGTAATACATGAATGGGAGTGAGAAGATAACAGTGAAAGTAATCATTAAAATTCCCCCAAACTGTCCCAAAACAGAATCTTTTGCAAAAACAAAGCTTACAAGTAAAAGAGATATAGAAGCATAAATTAGCCCAACAAAAAACATCTCCC